>Ga0164241_10002072_pt1 | contig 22662 bp, 20 predicted proteins | sample OricomyardsoilBY_FD_108780 | JGI IMG/M metagenome (GOLD analysis project Ga0164241, IMG submission 108780) | Backyard soil microbial communities from Emeryville, California, USA - Original compost - Back yard soil (BY) | ecosystem: Environmental > Terrestrial > Soil > Unclassified | place: USA... | reverse complement strand
TAATGGCTGAGGAAGTGAAGCGCCCTAACGGACTTATCATCACCACTGGTCCTACCGGTTCAGGAAAGACCACCGCGCTGTATGCGTTCTTGCGAAAGGCCCATACGCCTGAGGTAAAGATCATCACTATTGAGAACCCGGTTGAGTACAAGGTGGACGATATCGTGCAAACGCAGGTAAGTGAAGACTACACCTTCGCACAAGGCTTGCGTGCGATCCTCAGACAGGACCCCGATATCATCATGGTTGGAGAGATCAGAGACAATGAGGTTGCTGAAACTGCGATACATGCTGCGCAAACAGGACACTTAGTATTCACTACCCTACACACCAACAGCGCTGTGGGCGCGTTCCCGCGCTTGATCGATCTTGGGGTTGATTATCGAATGATCGGAAGCTCAGTCAATATTGTGCTTGGACAGCGCCTCGTACGCGTGCTGTGTACAGAATGCAAAAAACAGCGCGAAGCAACTGCGCAGGAAGCGGAGCTCATAAAACAAGTTCTCGCAACGCACCCCAAGCCTCCCGCACACGCTGATCCGATCATGGTGTACGACGCAGTCGGCTGCGAGAAGTGCAACCACACCGGATTTAAAGGGCGACAAGGAGTCTATGAGGCGATCCGTGTCGACGAAGCGGTTGAAGCTGCGGTCATCACTGATCCGCGCGAACACATCATCCTGCAAGCGGCACAAAAGCAAGGCATCCCTTCTATGGCAGAAGACGGCATTGAGAAAGTGCTTTTAGGCACCACCTCATTTGCAGAACTGCAGCGCGTGGTCGACCTTGCTTCAGGCAGACATGCGATCGAAGCGCCCGCGCAAACATCCGGGTCCGATGACGATTTTGCTGCCCATATCGTCTAGCCAGAGGAAGACATCGTTCAGATACGAAAAAACCGCAGGGTCAAGATGCGGTTTTTTCTTCCTATGCTATAGTCGCAAATGCAGACGAGTTCCTCTTCAAATTCCAATATATAACCCTCTAAGCAAGAACTTCACGCATGAAGAGATTGCATTACTAAGGGGTACCGCAGTGCTCTCACTCAAAGGTGAGTACCACCGTATCCTCGCAAAGCAACCTTTTGTTGTTTAGAGGGTTATAGCTTGGAATAAAGACCAAAGAACAACCCCGCATATAGCGATTTTGCCAACTACATAACTTGTGTGGAGATCATCGCACCTTCTGTGCGCACAGAACTGATTGAGCAATATACTAGCATAATCTATGCTTTTGTCAAGCTCTTGGATGCTACTTCACTTTTTGGAGGCATTTACCGCTTCAGGACTTTTTAAGCTACAATAGTCATACTCTATGGCTGAAATGGATACCAAAAGTGCAGGATTTACACGGGACGGGGCATCAAACCTCGATCAGACGCTCCGGCCGCAAAGCTGGGAAGAATACATAGGCCAAGTAAAGACCAAGGAGAATCTGCGTATCTTGCTTACCGCGGCTAAGGAACGGGGGCACGCAGCAGAGCACGTCTTGCTCTATGGGCCGCCGGGCCTTGGGAAGACCACGCTTGCGCATTTGATCTCTAAAACGCTCGGGACCAACATGCGCACTACGTCTGGTCCCGCTATTGAACGGGTGGGCGACCTTGCGGCGATACTCACCAACCTCTCTCCAGGAGACGTACTCTTCATCGACGAGATCCATAGGCTCTCCAAATCAATCGAAGAAGTACTCTACCCTGCTATGGAGTCGGGGGTCTTGGATATCATCATCGGGAAAGGCCCCTCTGCGCGCACCGTACAGCTAGAACTGCCTCCGTTTACGCTTGTGGCTGCAACTACGCGCATATCGCTTCTGTCTGCACCGCTGCGTTCGCGCTTCTCAGGAGGAACTTTTCGCTTAGAGTTCTATAGCGAAGAAGAGATCGCGCAGATACTGTCGCGTTCAGCGAATCTCTTAGGGGTGACGATCCCGCCGGAAGTTGCAGCGAATATCGCCTCCCGCTGCCGCGCAACGCCGCGCACTGCAAACTATCTTTTAAAGCGCTGCCGCGATCTAGCACAGCTTGAAGGCACGGTCCTTGACCACAACATCGTACAAAAGACCTTCACGCTTCTGGAGATAGACGCTATGGGTCTTGGTTCGCCCGACCGCGCTGTGCTTGAGGTCATCATCAATAAGTTCAATGGCGGTCCGGTAGGTCTCAATACGATCGCAGCAGCAACCGGAGAGGAGCAGTCCACCATCGAAGACGTAATCGAGCCGTATCTCATCCGGCAAGGCCTCCTCGAACGCACACCGCGCGGACGCGTGGCAAGCGCAAGCGCCTACGCTCATGTACAAAGAACCGCATCACATCTGATTTGAATTTTTTAGCAAAGTAATTACAATCATCGCCATGTCAGGACATAATAAATGGAGCAAGATCAAGCATAAGAAAGCTGCGGGCGACGCAGCAAAGAGCAAGGTGTTCAGCAAGCACGCTGCGTTGATCGCTATGGAGTCGCGCAAGTCAAGCGGAAACCTCGCTTCGCCGGGACTTGCTGCCGCTATTGAGCGCGCGAAGAAGGATTCGATGCCTAAGGACAATATCGATCGTGCAGTGGCAAAAGGCGCAGGCAGCGATGGCGCTAAGCTTGAAGAGGTGATGTACGAAGCATTCGGCCCAGGCGGAACAGCAATAATCATTACCGCGGTCACCGACAACAATAACCGCACGGCTCCCGAGATACGCCACATTTTCACCAAGGCAGGGCTTTCGCTTGGCACTCCAGGCTCGGCTGCGTGGGCTTTCACAAAGACCGCTGAGGGGTATGTTCCAAACAGCCCAATCGAACTTTCTGACCAAGACGGCGAGAAGCTGGCAAGCCTGATCGAAGCGCTTGAAGAGAATGATGATGTACAAGATGTCTTCACTACCGCCGACTCTCCGGAAGGTGCATAGACCCCATCTACTTTTGTTTCCCTACTTTATGCCTCGTATCTGAGGCACTTACAACGCTTCTTCAGGTTAACTTCTTAACTTAGGACTTAAACCGGCATGAGCCGGTTTTTTGTTTGCGCGGTATAATGTTACGCATCATGCGGGTGCTTGCTATAGATCCTGGATACGACCGCCTTGGCGTTGCTGTACTTGAACGCGCAGGCGCTAAGGAGCACTTGGTGTACTCTGCGTGCATTGAAACAAGCAAACAAAGCGACTTGCCTTCACGGCTTCACGATCTGGGCATGCAGGTAGAGGCGCTTATTGAAACCTACGCCCCGCAAGCGCTCGGTATTGAAACCCTTTTCTTCAACAAGAATCAGAAGACTGCCATTGGGGTGGCGCAAGCGCGCGGCGTTGTGGTGTATCTGGCTAAGAAAGCCGGGTGCACCCTGTATGAGTTTGGACCACAAGAGATCAAAGTCGCTGTGACCGGATACGGAAAAAGCGACAAGAGAGCAGTTTTTGACATGGTGAAGCGCCTTATTCCTGAGGTAAAATCAGGGGCCTTAGACGACGAGTACGACGCAATAGCGATCGGAATAACCTGTCTTGCGCATTGCCGGGTCGCTTAGTATCATCTGTTCGCGAAGCTTTGGCTTTGGCGCATTGCAAACTCAGGGAGAGTTTGATACAAATTTTAATGATTAATTTGAAGTAATAAAAATAGTGATCGTATGACACCCGAAGAGGATGAAGAGTTAGAGGAAGAAGAGGAAGCGGAAGACGCTTCTCTTGACGATGATCTGCTTTCCGAACTCGACACGATCGATGAGGAGGACGAGGAAGATACGCTCACTGAAGGTTTTGGCGAGGTTCCTGAGGAAGAAGAGAAGGCTATCGAAAAAGCATCGCTTGAAAAGCCTGAAGATGAACTCGATGATGAGGATGAGAATCTCGAAGATGATGCAGAGGATGTGGACTATGACACATTCGATGATGTAGACGAGTTCTAAGAAATAGAAAAAGCCGGGGAATCCCCGGCTTTTTCTATTTCTTATTAAGGATCACAATATTCTTTTTTCCACGCCGCAGCGGCAGCAGCTCCCCTGCGCTCAGGCTGATCTGATGTTCAGGATCTGTGATCTTTTCTGCTCCTAAAGTGACCGCGCCGCTTTCAATGAAGGTGCGCGCTTCGCGCTTGCTTGACGCCAAAGCGGCTGCCACAAGAAGGTCTACAATACTCTCATCTTTTGTGACCTCATATGCTGGAGCGTTTTGCAAAAGCATTTGCTTTTCCTCGTGCGATAGCGAGCTCACGTCCCCGTTGCCGAAAAGGATGTCGGAAACGCGCGATGCAGCTTGTGCTTGCGCCTCTCCATGGACGAACTTTGTGGTCTCGAAAGCAAGCGTCTTTTGCGCAATGCGGCTGCTTGGGTCTGATGCAAAGGTTTGCGCGATCGATTCTATCTCTGAAAGAGGCAAGAGCGTGAAGAGCTTCAAGTAGTCAACCGCACTTTCGTCTGATGCGTTGAGCCAGAACTGGTAGAACGCGTACGGGGAGGTCTTCTCAGGATCAAGCCACACCGCATTGCCCTCGCTTTTCCCGAACTTCTTTCCGGTAGCCTTATCAATGATGAGCGGAACTGTGAGTGCATACACGCGCTTCTGCTCTACACGGCGCACCAGATCCACTCCCGCGACAATGTTGCCCCACTGGTCAGAGCCTCCTACTTGCACATCGCAGCCGTACTCTTTGCAAAGCGTGAGGTAGTCGTAGGCCTGAAGCAGCGGGTAGGCAAATTCGGTGTATGAGATGCCGGCCTCGCCAGAGAGACGGTTGGCAATAGCATCCTTCTTGATAAGCTCATTGACGGTGAAGTGCTTACCGATGTCTCGCAAGAAAGGGATGAGCTGCAGCGAACCAAGCCAGTTGTAATTGTTCACAAATATGATCTCCTCGCTATCAAGAAGCCTCTTTGCTTGAGCTTTGAGCTTCTCTACGCGCTCTGCAACCACTTCGGGATCCGAAAGCGGACGTTCTACATCCGGCTTAGGGTCGCCGATCATGCCAGTGCCGCCCCCAACCAGAAATATGACCTTATGTCCGCTATCTGCAAGGTGGCGCAACAGCATCCAGACAACAAAGTTCCCCGCATGCGCTGAATCTGCAGTCGGATCGATACCGTGATAGATGGTCCGCTTTTGCCCATCCACTATCTCAGAGAGGGAATCTGCTGAGATCTGGTTCACAAAACCTCGTGCATTAAGCTCTTCAGATAATTTCATGTTGAAATAACTCTAGCACATCCACGTAGTACCTCTCTATAGACAGAACATGCTAATATGGCAATATTCAGGCCTCCGCATGAAAATTCAAAAGTGGTTCAAACGCAATTATAAAGAGATACTCATCGACGGCTTCATCGGGCTGTTTGTCCTTGGGCTTATCGTGTGCGGAGGGCTTTTTATCTGGATCTCAACCCTTGAAATACCCGATCTTTCCGCCTTTGAACAGCGCCGCATCCAGCAATCAACCAAGATCTACGACCGAACCGGCGAAGTGCTTCTGTACGACCTTCATCAAGACGTTCGCCGAACGATCGTGCCATTTGAGGAGATCTCATACCATATGAAGAACGCGACGGTAGCCATTGAGGACGACCAGTTCTACAAGCACTACGGCATTGACCCGCTGGCTATAGTGCGCTCGATGATCAACAATGTGCGCAGCGGAGGCGGACCATTTGATGGCGCCGGGGGTTCAACCATCACCCAACAGGTGATCAAGAACTCGCTTCTTGAACAGGAGAAGCACCTCACCCGCAAGATCAAAGAGGCGATCCTTGCTATCAAGATAGAGCGGGTCCTCAGCAAAGAGGAGATCCTCAACCACTACCTGAACGAATCTCCGTATGGGGGAACCATTTATGGCGTGGAGGAGGCTAGCCAGGCCTTCTTTGCAAAGTCAGCTTCTGATCTTACGCTCCCTGAAGCGGCATACCTTGCTGCGCTGCCGCAGGCGCCTACGCGCTTGTCCCCGTACGGAAACAATCGTGATAGCCTAGACCGACGCCAGAAGCTCGTACTTGAGCGCATGCTCGTTAACGATTTCATCACCAAAGAAGAGTACGAGGCTGCAGTTGCGGTTGAAGTTGAGTTTCAGCCTCAAGCAGTTACCGGCATCAGAGCGCCGCACTTTGTGATGTATATCCGGGAACTGCTGGTGGAAAAATACGGCGAAGAAGCGCTTTCTGAGAAAGGGTACCGCATTATCACGTCGCTTGATTGGGAGCTGCAGCAGGAAGCAGAACGGATCGTTGCTGAGAAAGCCGAGCATAATGAGAAGACCTTCAATGCTTCTAATGCAGGCATGGTCGCGATCGACCCGAAGACGGGAGACGTACTCGTAATGGTGGGATCTCGCAACTACTTCGATGAGGAGATCGACGGAAACTTCAATACTGCACTTGCGCCCCGCCAGCCAGGTTCTTCTATCAAGCCAATCGTGTACGCCTCTGCTTTCAGCAAGGGCTATACGCCCGACACCAAGGTGTATGACGTAAAGACACAGTTCAGCTCTGTGTGCGAGCCATGGGACCTTAGCAATGAGAATCCTTGCTATTCACCAAACAACTACAACAACCAATTCGTAGGGCCTATCAGCTTGCGCAATGCGCTTGCACAGTCTTTGAATATTCCTGCAGTTAAGGTTTTGTACCTTACGGGCATTCGCGATGCGATCAAGCTTGCGGGCGACATGGGGATCACCACGCTTAACGATCCAGACCGGCTTGGACTTACCCTCGTTCTTGGAGGAGGCGAAGTGAAGCTGCTTGAACATACAGGAGCGTACGCTGTGTTCGCCAACGAGGGCGTTAAAGCAGAGCGCCGTCCGATCCTGCGCATTGAGGACGCACAAGGGAGGGTTTTGGAAGAAACAGCGGTGCGCGAAGAGCGCGTGCTTGACCGAAACGCAGCGCTTACTATAAGCGATATCCTAAGCGACAATAATGCGCGCGCTCCATTATGGGGATACAACTCAGCTGTATATTTTGCGGATCGGGATGTGGCGGTGAAGTCAGGAAGTACCAATAATTCGCGCGATGCGTGGATCATGGGGTACGCGCCCAATCTCGCTGTCGGCGTCTGGACGGGAAATAATGACAACGCCCCTATGAATGGGCTTTCTGGCTTGATCGCAACGCCTATGTGGCGGGCATTCATGGATGTGGCACTTGCAAAGCTTGATAAGGAAAGCTTCGGGGAAGCTCCTGCAACAGACCCCACCATCAAGCCGATCCTTCGCGGAGAGATCGTCGATGCAAATATGATGCTGCAGAATATCCAAGCAGGAAACGGCAGCTCAACCATTGATCTTGCGAGCCTCACCTCGGGCATGCACAACATACTGCACTATGTGAACAAGAGCGATCCTTTGGGTGCGTATCCAACCAATCCAGCGAATGATTCTCAATACAACAACTGGGAATACGCAGTTCAGCAATGGGTGAATGCAACCTATGTTCCTTTGATACCTCAAGTGGATATTCAGGAAGCGGAGGATGATGATGAAGACAACAACCGGCCTTCTCGACGAAACCGGAACTCTGACGATAACTAGAGTATCTCTACTGGTGCGCTCTTTGCACCAAGCCTTCCCTGCATATGTGCGAGTATCTCCTTCTTCCTAAGTCGTATCTCGCTCTTTAGCGGCCCTCTGGATCGCACTGAGAGGGTTTGCGAGTGCACAGTGTAGCTAACGTCGCTTTTAGGTATAGGAACGCCTACGAGGTCTTCTACGACCTCACAGAAGCAATCAATGACTGCTCCCTGCGGCGCACGAAGCGTCTGTTTATACTTCTCAAATAGAGCGCTTAGTTTTGTGATCTCTCCTCTGCCCTTTCTCATAAAAAACACTTGAAATGATATGCTCGCACAACTCCTGAGCAAGGCTCATGAATTCCTTAATAAGCGGGGTGCCTACTTATTCATCGGCATCACCAGATAGCGAACTGTCCTGTCGTTCACACCCTCTATCACCAGTGGGCGTCCAATCCCCGCAAAATGCATAATGATGCTCTCATCAATTATGTGCGCAAGCGGTTCGGAGAGATATCGCTGATTAAAGTTCAGCTGCAGATCCTCCCCTTGTGTCTGCGCTTTGATGGACTCAGTAGTGGTTCCAACCTCGCCGTTCTGGGCTGAGACGGTCAATGACTTCTCGGTGACATACAATCCTACCTGCATGAACTTATTAAGGAAGATATTAGTCTTTTTGAATGTATTGATAAGATCGTTCTTAAGCAACGTTGAGTGGGTGCTAAACTCCTTTGGAATGATCTGGTTATAGTCAGGAAATGATCCTGAGGTGAGACGCGAGGTTATATACACGCCGTTAGGAAACTGAAGGGCGCACTGATTCTCATTGACCCGAAATTCAGGCTCAGCATCTTCCATCTCGCACACACGTGCAAGCTCAAGCGCGTTCTTCTGCGGAATAAGGATAGACTCTTCGAGTACAAGCCCTTTCTGAGGAACTGTCTTCTCCATAAGCCTGAAAGAATCAGTTGCTACAAACGTGAGTGAATGTTCCTTTTTCTGAAGTACGTACACGCTTCCGAGTTCCGGCTTTATTGATGACACGCTTGCTGCAAAGGTCGCGGTCTTGATCCCGAGTGCAAACAGCTCGCGATTAATGTTTTGTCCTGATCCTTTGATGCGGGGAATGGTAGGAAACTCTTCATGAGGAATTGTTTTGATATGTGTTTCAGAACCGCTTCCTTCGATGACCAGTGAGCCTTCGTCAGTACGGAAGGTTACTTCTTTGACTGCCATGAACTGGATCGTCTGCGCAAGAGTGGTTGCAGGAACAGCGACCATGCCTTCTTCTTTGATAGATGCATCAAGAGTTGCCTCGATGCCGATCTCCAGATTAGTTGCACGGAGGCTTAAAGCAGATGCGGAAGCATCAAGCAGAACGCATTGAAGTACAGGCAATGTAATATGCTTTGTGCTCACTCGGGATACCAGTTCCAGTTTCCTCAACAGTAGTTCCTTATCAATAGTGACGTGCATATTTATTTTTTTATTATCTATCTTACTCCTTATTATTAGGGCTGTGGATTTGTGGAAATCCCTTTTCTATGGCCTATTTCAAAAGTTTTTTGGAGTATGCTCATGTGTATTACTGCGTGCTTCATACTGTCTTCATACATGCGCATCTGGGGATAGTTTGCCATGTAGAGATAGATATGTGGATAGCCTATTCTTTATACCCAGAATTTTTCCACTTATACCCGCGGCAATTCTTTCTTACAGACTTTTAATGCTCAGGCATGTACCCTCCTGTGCACACACGTTATCAACATGCATCGGGTAAGAAAAAATAAGGGTTGTGTTTTTACCTGCACCCACTCTGCTTGCGTAGGTATGTCCGCCCTACTTCAAAAGAAGTCGGATTTGGGTGATCTCCTCTTCAAGATCAGGATTGCTCTTAAGATCATTTTTGATCTTCTCGCATGAGTGGATGACCGTGGTGTGGTCCCTGCCCCCAAGTTTCTGGCCAATAGCCGGATATGACACCTGAAAATCCTCACGAAGGATGTACATGATGAGCTGTCGCGGCTTCACGATCTCCTTGCGCCTTGTTTTTTCGTAGATGGAGTTTGGCTCCACATCGAAATAACGAGCGATCTTATCAACCACATCTGATACTGCAAGCGTCTTTCGCGGACGGGTGCTGTTCTTGATGATCTGCTTCACTTCGTCTAGGGACAATGTCCGCCCAAGAAGCTGGGATTGGCACATGATCGTATTGAGCGCCCCCTCAAGTTCGCGGATGTTGCCCTCAATAGAATGCGCAAGGTGGTCGATCACCTCATCAATGAGCGTAAGTCCGTGCTGTGCGGTCTTTGCGCGCAGGATCGCAGCCCGAGATTCCATATCAGGCGCTGGAATGTCTACGATCATTCCTTGTGCAAAGCGTGATCGGAGGCGATCCTCGAGTCCAGACAAGAGCGCAGGATGCACATCGCTTGAGAAGACGATCTGCTTGTTGTTGTCGTGTAGTGCATTGAAAAGATGGAAGAGCTCCTCCTGTGTCTTCTCTTTGTTGGCAAGGAACTGTACGTCGTCCATGATCATAACGTCATACTGGCGGTACTTATCCTTGAAGTTGTTTGCTGTTCCGCTCTGAAGACTATTGAAATAATCAACAGTAAAGCGCTCGCTCGTCACATAAAAGACCTTCTTTCCCGACCGCTTCAGGTGATTTCCTACAGCCTGGATGAGGTGCGTCTTACCATGGCCAGTCTTTCCGTAGATAAACAGCGGGTTGTAAGCGATGCCCGGCTTTTCGCTGACTGTCTTTGCTGCAGCATGCGCAAGTGCGTTGAAAGGGCCCACTACGAATGTTTCGAAGACGTATTTAGGATTGAGATTATCGCTTTTATTGATGTAGTACTCCTCCAGAGGAAGCGCTGCGTTGATCGTCTGGGGGCGTGAAGACTCCTGCTTTTTATCGCTTCTTTGTACTACCGCATACTCAATACTGCGCACATACGGAGTAAGTTCACGCAGCGTTTTCAAGATCATTGATTGGAACTTGTCTGCGAGCCAATCTCGCACGAATACGCTTGGAACGCCGAGCGTTATGGTCCCATCCTCAAGAGAGACGATATGCGTATCTCGGAACCAGGTCTTGAAGTTTGCAGGAGTTATTGAAAGTTCTATCGTTACCAAAGCGTCATCCCATAATTTCTTCACATCAACTTGTTCAGTATGGACTATGTTGTTAACTGTAGGATGAGAGAGGGGATTCATAACGTTACATGCAGAACTTAAACGTAAAAAGCATTATACGTCGGTATGAAAAACTGTAAATACTTTTTCATTTCCGCGCCTCAATTGCGAATGATAATTTTTGCAACCTGCTCTAGATGTGTATAACCTGTGCACAAGGAAAGCGGCCGCTCCCCTGCTTATTTTTCAGGCTATGGCATACTCTTGAAAAGCACTCATAAGTAGTGTACAGTTGCACGCACATTCTATGACAAAACGAACATACCAGCCGAGCAAGCAAAAGCGCATGACTACGCATGGCTTCCTGGTGCGAACGAAAAGTAAATCGGGCGCAAAGGTTCTGCAGGCACGCCGCCGCAAAGGACGCGCAGTCCTCTCGGTCAAGAAAAGCAAGTAAAAACAGCCGCAAGAGCGGCTGTTTTTATAAGTATTTGATCCTGGTACGCTATACTATCTGTATGCTCAAGAAGCAAGAACGGCTTAAAAGAAAGGAATTTGACGAGGTCTTTGCACGGGGGAAGCGACTTCACTCCCCAATTGTGCAGCTGATCTATGCCCAGAGCGACGCCTTCCATGGTGCGGCGGTTGTGGGAAAGAAGGTATACAAGAAGGCGGTGGATCGCAATGCGCTCCGCAGGAGGCTCTACGGGCTCCTTTACACCGTATTGCGCCCTACTGCCCCAGAAAGGACGTATATCCTCATTGCAAAGCCACAGATCGCACAGTTATCGCGCAAGGAGGTTCAGACTGCGGTACGCGAGCTTTTGCAGCAGGCCCTGCGAATATAGCGCATCTGCCCTATTCACGCTACAATGGCACCCACACATAAAAATTCTATATGTTCAGCACCATTTGGCACACTTTCTTCTTCGACCCGATCTACAACGGTCTCATTTTTTTTATAGATACAGTGCCCGGCGGGGACGTTGGTGTTGCGATCATTCTTACCACTATTGTGGTAAAGACCATCCTTCTTCCGCTTTCTATCAAGGCGTCGAAGACGCAGAAGGTCATCCGCGAGATCGATCCAAAGATCAAACAGATCAAGGAGGATATTAAAGATCCGCAGAAACAGGCACAGGCGATCATGGACCTGTACAAAGAGTCTGGGATCAATCCGTTCGCGAGCATTCTTTTGATGTTCATTCAAATCCCGATCATCATCGCGCTTTATTTTTCAGTGTACAGCGGCGGCGGGGTTCCTCTTCCAGGGATCAATACTGAGCTTTTGTACTCATTCGTACCTTCACCTGAGACCATCACTATGCTTTTCTTGGGTTTCTTGGATATAGCGCAGAAGAGCCTCCCACTGGCTGTGTTGGCGGGTATCGCACAATTTGTCCATGGCCACCTTTCGTTCCCCAAGCTTCCACCGCGCGACCCAAACAAGGCTCCAAGCATGAAAGACGACTTCGGGCGGAATATGCAGATGCAGATGAAATACGTTATGCCGATTCTTATTGCTATTGTTGCATACAGCATCTCAGCAGCAATCGCACTCTACTTCATCGTAAGCAGCCTCACCGCGATCGCACAGGAGCTTTTACTCAAGCGGCACAAATAATAAAGGTGGATTAAAGAAAAGCCGCGGCAATGCCGCGGCTTTTCTTTATTTAATCCTGTAGAGCCACAAGGACGCGTCGGGTTTGTTAGTGAAGAGTATGTGCCCGTCCTCAGTATTGATCTTCATAGAAGACACATCAATGGTTCTGCCGGAAAGCTCAGAGAGATTCGCCATCTGGATTGACTGCCCGGTCTCAAATTGGGTGTACCAGAGCTGATCTTCTGAAGTGATCGCTCCTTTGTACCAATCTTCAAGATAAGATGCAGGGATTGCGTCAACCGGAGCGGCGCACCACGTACCCAGCATCACCATATCAACCACACATTTCTCGGGGATAACTGCCAAGGCCTGGTCGATCGTGTAGCCTACCCAGAGGGCGGTCGATCGGTACTTTGCGTCCTCGATATAGGTAACAATCGTTGCAACCGCCTGCCTGAACGCAGTAAGCCCTTTCGCCCCTTCAAAAACAGGGACGAAGCTGCTGCCCTGCACCTCATATACGTATCCTTCGGCGTTCGTGCTCGGCTTAGTGTGGACATATATGCCCTCAACCTGATTTCCCCAGTACACGACGGGGTCAATAAGCGGGGTCGTAAATAATTGAGAACTTTTTAGCGTTTTAGTGTTATATGCATATGCGAAAGTTCTGCCGTCTTCTGTGATCGTGTAGTAGAGCGTTTCATCATCTTCAAACGCAATGTTCTGTGCATTGACCGGCAGGCTTGCCAAGCGCGCTTCCTCGCCCACCTCATTATAGGTCGGGAGCAGTACGCTGTGGCTTTCGTACCCTGTATAGGAAGTGATCGCAACTTTGGTGTTGTTAGGTGAGAATACTGCAGAAGCTGCCTGCGGGACTGTTATGGGCGAGATCTGCCGTTCGGTCTTTGAAGCTATATCGATCTCAAAAATGTATCCAGTTCCGCGCTCAACGTAAAATACATTTCCTGAGAAGATGTATCCCGCAACTGCTTTAGTGGTAAGCTGCTCCAACTTCGATCCGTCCAGTGCAAGGTTTGTCACACCCTCTTCTTCTAAAAGCTCAGGTTCAATAGTGCGAATCTCTTCAACGGGCTCGAATACTCCTAAGTTTGTAAATACCTCTGAGGTTTGTTTTGGCGCCCCGTAGGCTAGCAGATATACCCAGATCCCCACCATAAAGAGGATGATCACGATTCCGGTTGCGATAAGTGTAGGTCGTTTCATGTTTATTGTGGTACTACGCACTCGTTGGTTGCTGGATCGTATGTTGTTCCCGGAGCGAAGACAGGACTATTGCAGAAACCTGCTCCATCGCCACCTGCATGAGAAGGTACAGGTATGCGTGCTGCCGGCCGCTGTCGGCATTGCCCGCTTGTTGGGTCCCACACATAACCCATCTGGCGCTCACAATTATATCTGTCTATTTCAGAGTTATCCGTACTTGGTATCGGAACGACTTCTCCGAGGTTGCAGGTGAAGGTGCCTGAAGTTGGCCGAGAGATAGTGCCGCCTTTTGAGATGCAGCAGGATTCTGAATTTGGGTCTATGCCGCATGCGCTCTGCACTTGGGCGACTCTTTGCTGCTCAACGCTAAGACCGAGTGCTGGAGCATTTGAGAGTATATTGAGCATCGTAAGCTGCGGGTTGATGGTGTCGAGTACAACCACCGCGGCAAGTACGATCAAAAGGCCAAAGATAGCTCCCTTGATGTCATTTCTTGCAGACTGCTTGTCGGTTATCACGTCAGAGAGCATCCACTTCACTCCTCCGAAGATGATCTTTATGAATGCCAGTATTGCAGCTGCAGCAATGGAAAGAAGGAATAATGCGCGGACATACTGTTCGGTCGATTGGGCGTTTGCGTCAAGCCGTGGAAGCGTGACCATTGGAACGTAGCTTGTTTGAGCAAGTACAAAAGCCGCCGGGATCAAAAGTGTGACAAAAAGTAGTGCGCTAAAAAAGTAAGGCTTCATATTTAAAATCGAATGGTCAGCGTATCCTTAGCGCCTTGGAGTAATTGTTGCATATTTCGGATATGGAATGAAAGGATCGATGAACCCGATGCCCCTTGCTTCTCTATAACGATCTCGTTGCTGTCGTCGCTTGCAGAAGGAACAGAATTTCCGTCGATCTCCCATTGTGCATACACATGCTCATCAAGGATGCGCTTTGACATGAAGTATGGTTCTGCTCGAAGCCTCGTCTCCTCCCCGACAAAGATAAATGGGTCTGCAAGCGCTTTTTGAGAAAGTCCGCGCAATGGGTTTACCTCATAGAAATAAAGCTCTGGCTCCACAATAGGGATCTGCAGTGATTCGCTTGAAAGCACAGCCCCGCTTTTATCGAGTATGTCTACCGATACTGATACTTCGGTTTCAAAATTTGGGGTGTATGTCAGAGTATTATTTCCCCATAATGCTCCGCCGTTTTGTACCTTTCCGTCAACTTTCCATATATAGCTATAAGCATTGCTTGAGGGACCGTTGTCCTTAAATACGAGTGCGGTAACTTTGATCGCACTGCCGCTTGAAGGAAGCGCGCGGCCTTTGTAGAACCAGGGTACTGTAGTGTCGGCCTCTGCAATAAGATCGATCCGGTAGGGGTTTGCCTTGTACACCCCTTCGCGCACTGTGCCGTTTGCGTAGACCACCCGAGCGGTTATTTGCTTGGGCGCCTCCCCCTGCTTTATCTCCAGGCTGCTGCTGTTCTTGAATTGAGTAGCCTCGGTCCCATCAATGAACCAAGTAATGCTTGAACGAGTCTGAAATGAAGCGTCCGCGACGCTGATCGTGAAGGCTTCTTTTGATTCAGGAAAGGATGGATTGGTTTGTAGTTGTATCCCTGCACTTTGGCCATGCGCAAAAAGCGGTACCAAAAGGAAAGCCAACACAACAATATATGGCTTGAACATATCGTACCTATAGGATAGCACGCGCATATACGCTGATACGGGCATTTTCAACTGCTTAGTGCTCTACCTGAGACTCTTTTCTTTCGGTATATACAACCATAAGCATCCATACAAAGACCCAAGGGAAAAGATTCAAAAAGAAGGTCAGATACCCAGCGAAACATAGCGCGAACGCGAGCATTCGGATGCCTTCAAAGGGACGAATTCTCCGGATGCTATATGCAAATGCGGCATAGGTCATAGATCCGAGCCCGATGAGTGCAATAAGCAAGTATGAGAACAGGAAGATCTCTTGCCCAGGAACTACAAAAGAGACAAGTTCCCGCACAACCGGAATCGGCATAGATTCAAGGCCTATTCCCGCAAGTCCAAGGAGCCAAAAAAAGAATTGGGGAAGATAATAAGGCCATACCCACCAAAATATCGTAACGGTTGCCACCCAAGCACGGATCCTTGAGGGCGCATGATCGCTGCTGGCACCGGACTGTTCAGTCTCGATCTTCATCCCTGGAACAGCCGTCTGATCAGACTCTGGAGCAAATCCCCGGTTCCGCCTCTGTGTCCTCTGCACTTCCCTGCCTGTTGAGCGGGCGCTAACTCGGCTTTTCGCAGCTGAAGGGCTTGCACGCCGCTCTATTTTGGATCCGGTACTCACCACTTTGGCTGCACCCGCCACAAGAGGAGCAGGCATACGCTAGTTCTGTGAAGCGCGCAGCTCCTCGCGCGCCTTCTTAATTTGTAAGATCTGTGAAGGATCAGAAGTGATGATCTGGTCCTCGGTGTAGGAAGCGATGACCTTGATCGCTACGTGCTTCAGGCCTGCAAAGAATATTCCCTCCCCCACCCCTGACTCAAGCAGGAGGAATTTCTCCTCATCAGTGAGATTGAAGGTGTTTTGGATGTTGTCTATTGCCGTTGGCGATTGCTTCATCAGAAGCTGCAATGATGAGTTAGTGATCATCGGGATGCCGTAGGGGCTTCGGAGGAAGTCATCCACGTCTTGAGTGATCGTAGACAATCCTAGATAGTACTTTCTTCCGCGCTTAGCGAGCATGAAAAGGAATGAGGCGGTATCCTCGGATTTCATCATCCACCACGCTTCGTCGATAACCAGCAGCCGCTTGGCGAGCCTTCGCCGTATCATGCTCCATATGTGATTGGTGATGATATACATGGCGATGGTCTTGAGCTCATCCTCCATGTCACGCAGTGAGAACACAACGAATTTCTGGTTGATATCAACATTTGTCGCTTTGTTCATGAAGCCTGACCAGGTGCCGCTTGTATACTTCTGGAGCCGCGCGATCAGCGAAGCGCTTCCCTCCATTCCCGCAAGCACCATTTCGAAATCAGACAAGAGCGGAGGTTCAAGCGTACTGAAATCCGTATTCCCTGAGATATCCTTGAGTGCATAGGTCTCATTGATCGCCTGATCGACAATAGTCTCCTCTTCTGCTGAGAGGCCGCCAAGCATCAATCGGAACAGTCCGATGAGCTCGATCACATGCGAGCGCAATACATCTTCAGGGTTTTCATCTTCCTGCGGCGCAGGCAGGTCGAATGGGTTGATGTGGTGGGTTGATGAGAGAGAAATGTTGAAAAAGCGGCCGCCGGTTGCCTCGGCTAGATATTCATATTCACGCTCAGGGTCGATCACGATCACTTCTGTTCCGAACATGAGTGAACGGAGGATCTCAAGCTTGCAGGTATAGGACTTGCCTGCCCCTGAAGTTGCGAACGTCACCGAGTTGTAGTTGGTCAGCGAGAAGCGATCGAACAGCACTAAGGATGAGTTGTGGCGGTTGATGCCATACAGGATCCCTCTGTCTGAGGTAAGGTCGAATGAGGTGAATGGGAAGAAGCTCGAAAGGGGCGATGAGTTGAATTTGCTATGGATCAAGAGTTCATCCTGCATGAATGGAAGTACGCTCTTAAGACCCTGTTCCTGTTGGAAAAGCGCAGGTTTGAGATAAATAAGCCGTGAGTCTAGAATGCCTTTTATCTCAGATTCGCTCTTGTTAAGCGAATCCTCATCAGGTCCGTAAATGGTTACGTACAAGCCAACATCATACAGTTTCTCTTCTGCCTGTTGGAGCTTGTCGCGAAGGTCCTCTAGGTTGCGGTATGCCGCCTCAAGCTGCGGATCGCGCACCAGCCCTTGGTCTGCGCGCATATTGATCTGGCTTTGCACCTCCGCAACTTTCTTTTGGAACTTCTTAAGCGTCTCGGCCGTATCGATCGGATGGATCACTATCGAAACATCAAGCTCTTTCTCAATATTGAGGATAGGCTCAAGCCACCCGTCATTGAGATAGCGCGGATAGGATACTGCAAAGAATGTTCGCGCGTACGTACCGCTTATATTGATGCTTCGTGAGGCGATCTCTACTCCTGAGGGAGCGATTACGTCCTCAAGCGTTAAAAGCGCGTCAGTGATGGAAGCTTCAAGATCTTGCGATCCCTTCTTAGGGTCTTTCTTAGGCTGGATAAGGTCAAGTAAACTCATGGCGATCATTTGAGCGGGGTAGCGCTGCCGTTGGGGTCCCCCGGGTTGAAGATGTGATAATACAATTCTACCAGCTCCTCGTTCTGAAGCGCGATCGTACGCACACCGATTCGCGCAAGCCCCTGTTCAACCAAAGCGGTTCGCTGTTCAAGCTGCAGCCGGTTCTCCTCGAACTTCGTATTATCTATAACGAGATCTTTCTTCTTTCCAAATACTGCCCCGATGTTGGAGCTGAAATCGATCTGAGTCGGCGTATAAGGAATCACCACAAAGAAGTTCTTGCTCATGACATCTACCTCAGTAGTGAAGGTCTTGATGAACTCCATATATTCGCGCAGTTGAATGCGCATGAGGTCATTGTCTTGCTGTGCTTCCCGTTCAAGCAATTGGTCCAGATATGGCTGGATATTGAGCCGACGAGACTGAATATAGAACTGCAGCGAAAAATCGATGGTGTTGAGAAAAGCTTGGAATTGGCTAAGTATTGCCTGCTGCTCATCAAGAGACTTCAGGGCAAAGTTGATCGAAGATGCAAGAAGGATCATGCACATCTGTCCATTTTTAAGCACCACGACGTTGTCGCGGATATCCCGAACCGGTACGAAGTCCTGCGTTGATGGTTGTACAGAGGCCATAATTATTGTTCTTTTTGAATAGCGGTCATTTCAAGCCGCCTTGAAAGCGAATTTATATTGCTCCCTTCTGGCAGCTGATACGCTCTTCGGGAGACCGTGTCTTGCCCCGAAGATCGTTCCCGATAGATCACGTTCGACTTCTTTCGCCAGTGGTAGACTCTGCTGTTGCGGTAGAAGCCAACTAGTGCCTCAAGAAAAAGGGAGAATGGCCGGTTATTTACGGGATAGAATGCCAACAGCACAGCCAGTCCGGCGATTGGAACGCCGATAAGGACGAAAATGAGGAATGGCAGCGTAAAGAAGATCACTACTCCGAGGCCGACTCCGCCTCCAAGATAGATGAACTGCTTCCAGGTGAATGGCCCAAAGATCTTATCCTCTATCTCGATGAACTGTGGCACCTCGAATCGCATGACCACATTATACGCCATGCACAGGGTTATATCTGTTTACACGGTGATAGTTATCCCCGGGACACGTCGTCTTTGTGCGGTATGTCCGCGTCGGCTTCTGCTGCGGGCTGCTGTAGGGGCGCTTCCTCCGGATCTCCATCGCGCTTTGCTACGTAAGCGCCATAGCCATGCACGCGATGCATGTCGCCTTCCATAGTGCGGATAGGCTCTACTCCTGTTGAGGAAGCATGATCGCTTTGTACACTGCTTAGGTTCTCTGGTTTGGCAAAAGCTCGAGCAAGCTGAGCTATCTCCTCTTTTTTCATTGAAGCTCCCTGCTCTTCGCGATGTACTACGGGCTCCAAGAAATCGATCAGATTTGAGGTCATCCGCTGCGATTGGTCAGCGCTAAGCCCTAATTTCTGCTGGAAGAGCCGAGGCATGTCTGAGATCCTATTGAAACCAAGAATGACGTCGCCGGTAAGATCCAAAAACAGAGCAGCTTGTTCAGGCGTGAGGTTAAATTTGCTGATCACAAGCTTGCTTACTGCAGTTGCCTCTTCGGAACTGTAGAGCCGCTTCATCTCTTCTGGGAGAGAAGCATAGCGTTCCATTCGCTGTTCTTGTGTTATTGGCATGTTACTTTCCAAAATTCTTACCGATACGATCGTACTCTAAGAAGTCATACAAAGCGGCCTGACGCGCGCTTGTTGCGCCGTGAGCAACGGTCTCAAGTTCGACCCTAATCTTCCTCTGGGTCTCTTTGTCCACCTTATGGTAGATCTGTTCAAGCGCCGCAACAGGAAGTTCTTGGGCAAATGATGGAGTAACGAGTGCATCCTTAGGAAGTTCAGCAATGAAATCAGGCTTCTTCGCGAGGATCTTGCTCGTATCAAGCCCGCCTACCACTTTTCCATTCTTAATGATGTCTATCAAGCCTTGTTCACGGACTCTCTTGATGTTGTCCTTATCTCCATTAGTGAAGTCCAATCCATCGATCTGTTTTTCAGAAAGGTTGACCGCAACTTCAGGATCGGCCAAAGTGTCTGGCCCCAGTGCGCTAAGGTCGTCCTTATTTGCTTTTCCGTAATCGCTTCCCACGCGCGCTGCGATCTGGCGGTTTCTTTCCTCTCCGAATTTCTTCCTGAACTCGTCAGTAACCTTGTCGCTGTCCACCAAAGCCTTAACTTGGCTCGGTGAAAGTGAACCGCTAACATCCATAAGCATTTTTTCTCCGCCTTTTGATTCTGCGATCTCAAGCAGGTGGGCATTTGAAGCATCTCGAAGCGCGCGCTCCATATCTCTGCGCTCGGTAGAACCTGAAGGCGCTCCGACTCCTGCTTTGATAGCATCACTGAGCCTGCCAACTTGCGTAGCACGCGTAGCGCGCTGCGTCCGTTCCTTGTCTCTCTTTTCAGCATCCGCAAGGCCTTGTCCGCCTGCGCCATAGTTTGAAGCTTTTTCCATCGCACGCCGCGTGTTCTCCCCACCGATTATACTGCGAGTGATATTTGCAGGATGGAACCTGCTCTTTCCTTCAGCTGCCTGATCAAGCTTATCCAATTGCGACATGCCCATACGGAGACCTCGGCCCACGGTGTTTCGATACATCATTCCCTGCACTCCCTTCCGAGCGCCGTTAAGCACATTTAGGGCGGTCTTAGCGCCTGAGATGCCGAGGACATCTCCCACTTTTACAGCTGCGTAGAGGAATCCGACGCCTATTCCGAAGAAGACAAAGATCATGAATCCGGAAGTGGTCATATCAGCCCCATCCATAATGCTCGGGAATCCATCATCTCCCCCCTCAATACCAAACGCTCCCTTGAGCCGGTCAATTGAAAGCAGCGCAACGTAGGTCAAGAAGAGAAAAGCGGGGGCAAAGAAGCTTTGTCGAAGCAAGCCCCCCACCCATTTATCGGTATAGCCTTTGAAGTTCGGAAGTATCAACCCCAAGAACAAGACCGGTGACGCGATCATATACAGGATGAGTGCAACAAAGCGATAGATGACGTGGTACGCAGCGAAGAGGAAGATGATGCCGGCTATGATGAAGAAGATCATCATAAGGATCGAGTAGATGATCAACTGCGCCCCTTTTATATTCTCAGGTTTTGCATCAAAGAATGATCCTAGGCTCACCGTATCCATGAACGCCATGGTGATGCTTGGGCTTCCTGTTGTTGCGTTGCCGGCATCTACTATGGTGATTCCCGAGGTTGCCATGTTGTAGATCTGCGTTGCAGCAACGTTCGAGAAGTCGATGATCACTTGTGCGATAAGCAAGCTGAAGTTGATGAATATTGCGGCAATGATGAGGTGCCCGAGCGCTCGGCGCGTATTGGAATCCTCTGAGTTGAGGATAGTCTTGATGCCGATGAATATGAATCCGAAGATGAACAGGATGTTGAAGAGATCGCGGATGACCTTCCACACTTCGATCACTCCAAGCCCGAACGGCCCATTCCACATGCCTCCCATGTTTATGATGAGCTGCTGGATCGCGATGTCGAGCGTAAATCCTCCAATTCCCACAAACAGACCGCCGATTGCCAGTGCAACTGGATACACTATCTCAGCTAAAAGCTCAACTACAGGTCCTCCTGTGTCCACCTGTGCTGTCTCCTGCGCGAAGGCAGTGTACGCTACTACGAAAAAGAAAGACGAGGCAAAAGACGCGATCGCAATGACCGTGCGCAGTGTGAGCAGATGACTGTTGGACGTATTGCTTAACATGAATCTATTTCGTCTTCGATCGCTTCAGTTAGGTCCTCAACCTCTGATTTAAGTTCGGACTTGAGGTAGAAGTCATACTCAATAACTGCAGTTCGCCCTGCAAGGGCTCCTTCGCTTTGCATCTGCGATAACTTTCGCAAGGCGCTCAACTGTGATGCTGGGTCGCTGCTCTGCTGGTACTCTTCAAGAAGCGTTTCAAGTGCAACAACGGTCTCAATGGTGGTCGGCACCTCTGCTATAAGTTCATCGAGTTTGTCCGATAGGCTCTCCGGGAAGTCGAGGTTCCAGCAGCTGTCATCCTCAAAAGGCTCTTGCGCCTCTAAGAATGCCGTACTGATGCCGTCGAGTTCAGTGACTATCGCTAGCTGCAGTTCAAGCACCTGGGTCTCGGTCCGCAATGCCTGTTCGATCCGGTTCCCCCCTGCCCCGATGCTTGTGTTTGCCGCTTGCTCTTCGCTGATTGCATCTAGGTATGAAAGGCTGCCGCTTACGCCGAACTCATTGACGGTGAACGATGCATTGCCTCCAAGGCCTAAGAGGCCGTTGACCCCGCTTATGGCTTGGTTGGCAAGATTGCCGAATAGCGCTCCAATGACCTCATTCATCTCATCTGCCTGCAAGAGTCGAAGCGCTGGGATCTGCAGTGCGAATGAAACTTGGTCGGCGATCACGCTGCCTGGAGTAGTGATGATGCAGTCATTCGGGCCGTCGGTACAGACCTTTTGCGACGGGAAGCCCTCGCCTGCCCGATAATCCTCCACTGCAGCAGCTTGATGCTTTGCAACTTCGTCGCCAAGGGCGCGTTGGCCGATGATCTTTGCGCCGATAGCAGTGTTCTCAGGATTGAGCACGGTCTCAAACCACATTGACCATCCGCCTGCGCTGACCTCTCCCTTCAAGAAGGCTGCAGGATTTCCGCCTTCGATCTTGTCAATACTGCATTCGAGCCTGTCTTCAACTTTGCCGTGCTGGGCTTCCTGGTACTCCTTGCCTATGGTTGTCACTACGTCTATTTTGAACGGAGTACAGATCGTACTGAGCCCTTCCCCGTAAATGAAATCCCCCGCAACGTCGTCTGCAATGTCTCGCAGGTATCCAAGCAGGTCGGTAACGAATGCAGGTTCACCATCAAAGCCGGAGCTAACCCACTTAAGTATGTCGTTGGTCATCTGCTGAAGCGCCTGCTGTGCGATATCAAAGAAGAGACCATCCCACACGAGTTCCTTCTGTTCAAGCGACTGAGAAGAAAGTGCTG
>Ga0164241_10002071_pt1 | contig 22686 bp, 16 predicted proteins | sample OricomyardsoilBY_FD_108780 | JGI IMG/M metagenome (GOLD analysis project Ga0164241, IMG submission 108780) | Backyard soil microbial communities from Emeryville, California, USA - Original compost - Back yard soil (BY) | ecosystem: Environmental > Terrestrial > Soil > Unclassified | place: USA... | reverse complement strand
CGACACCGCCGTCCTCGCTGAGCCTGAGCTTCTGCAGGCTCTCCAGCAGATTCCAGCGCAGCAGCCAGTCGTGCTCGAAGTGACGGCAAAGCTCGCGGTGCACACGCTCGAAGACGGGCACGATCTCGGACCCCAGCGACGAGCGCAGCGCGCCGACGGCGGTTTCATACAAGCCCAAAAGCTCGCGCTCGCGCGGCGGGACGGTGTGGGCTTTGGGCACGAGGGCCTGCGGCAGCTCGGTCTCGGGAAAGAAATCGGAAGGGGCACCGGCGCACGCGCCTGCCACCGATTCCGCCAGCACCACGACGTGGCCAGCATCGAGCCGTTCGTCGAGCGCGGAGGCCGCGTACAGCTCGCCCGACTTCATCACCAAAACCGCCGTCCCCTGCCCGGCGCCATGCAGGCGCAGCAGCTCACCGCGCAGGCGCACCCCGTGCGCCAGCTTGACGTCGATGAGGCCAGGCGCGAGCTCGGCCAGCGCGGCGCGCGAGTCACCGAGCACCGCGTGCACGACCGGGCTGTCGACCCTTTCGCCTCGCAGCTCGGCGCGGGCGCCACCGGAGACGCACAGCAGCGTGCTCTGGCCGGCGCTGGTGACCCGACGGGACAGCACACCAAAGAGTCGCAGTCCCTCACTCAGGGTGATGGTCGCCACTTCTGCCGCCGCCCGCGCCTCGGTCAGCGCCGCCTCACCGCCGCGCACCGACGGCAGCTCGCGCACGACGTCGTCGAGCACGTCATGCAAGCATTGAAAGCTCGGCGCGACGAACAGCTGCGGCTGCGGCCGCGTCACGTCGTATTCGACGTCGCCCGCGGCCGCGCTGAGCGGAAGCTTGCGAACTTTCGGATCATGACAGGCAAAGCTCTCCCACAGCGACGACAACAGACCCGCGCCGTACAGCTTGTAGTCGGTGGGCGTGCCGACGAGGCCGTACTCGGACGTCCACCAGTAGAGGCGAGACAGACGCGCCGCTTCGCTCACCCGCACCGCGGACGCGCGAGCCTCTACCAACGACCGCTCGACGGCGGCGACCTCTTCTGCCGACGCCGTCGGCTCTTCCTTGATCTCGGACAGCGCGTAGATGGCGCGGTCGACCGCGGTATCTTCGGGCAGCGTGAAGGCGCGCGCGCCAGCGAGACCGATGCGTCGCAGGTACGAGGCATAGATCGGATCCGGTAAGATGGGGGCGTGACCGGCCGCTTCGTGAATGATGTCGGGCGCGGGCGTGTACACCAAGTGCTCCGCGGTCCGCATGTCGGCCGCGATCGGCAAGATTGACAGTGACTGCAGCTCCTGGAACGCGCGCGGTGGAATGAAGCCATCCACGCACACCGCGCCCCAGCCGAACGGCGCGAGGTGCTCGTCCATCTCGTCGATGCGCGGAATGCGTTCCACCGAGATGCCGGTCTGGCCCAAGCCTTCGCCGTACGCCGCATGCGCCGTGGCTTTCAGCCGCGCGTGCGTCTGCAACAACACGAACCGCCAGACCGCCTGATCGATGGCCGTGTAACGCGCATAGTCTTGCTGCACGATCAGGTGCCGCAAGTGGGGAGGAACGCGGGCCAGGGTGGTGTTGTCGGCCAATGGTTGATTGTGGCCCGCGGACTGCTGCCTCGCTAGGGAGTTGCAGTTGGCAGTTGGGGCAGAAACGCGAGATTCGAGCCTGATGCCGGCCCGCGAGCGCTCGGGCGAGAGTCAGCCCCGTTCGGACGAGACGGACCAGATCGACCGCCCAGGTCCACCCTCTGCCAACTGCCAATTCACTGGGCCAAATCGAGCAGCGTCGTTTCGGCGCCTAGAATCTCCGGCAGCTTCACCTTGGGCATGTCGAAGGCCTGACCGAAGGTAAAGAAGACGGCACCGGGGAGCGGCCGATCGGGGGTGCGGCCGCGACCGGCCGTCAGCGGCGCGGCCCAGTCGACGCGAAAACACCGGCGGTTGACCTGCGGGAACAGAATGCGGAGCCCGGCCCCGACGGATTGATGAACGGCGATGCTTTTCACGGATTCGCCGGTTCCCCCCACGTCGTAGAACGCGACCGCGCCGATGCGCGCGGAGAGGATGTTCACGGCGAACGTACGCAGCTCGAGCGTCGTCGCGAAGCCGCTCGCGCCGCGAAAGATGGCGCTGACGTAGCCGCGCGGACGCGAGTCTCCGCCCAGCACTAGCTTGCGATTGAGGTAATTGCGGTAGGTCGAGACGAGCGCCGAATCGGCCACCAACCGCGCAAAGCCCAGGCGCGGCGAAACGACGCGCAACGCCGCTTGCGCGGACGCTTGGCTGCGCCCGGAGTCGGCCTGCTCGATGCTCGAATTGCCAACCGCGCGCACCAGCCCGTCATTCCACGGCAGCGTGTAGCCCAGCCACGCTACCGTCCCCAGCAAATCTCGCGACGACCCGAGGCCGCGCACGGCCGGATAGACGCGCAGCGCGGCCATTTGCCCGAGCGAGAACGACTCCTGCAACGATAGCGTCTCGACGTCGCGCGTCGCCAGGAAGCGCGACGTCTTGTGCTCGAGCATGACGAAAGGGCTGAGCCTGGTGTCGCTGACGGGAAGCTCGTGACGCACGAAGGCTTCGTAGGTCTCGAGCGGCACGTCGGGGGCACGCTCGGCGTCGTAGGCCCGGCGCACCAGCTCGGTGCCAAACGTCAAATCGAACTTGAGGCGTCGACCAAACGAACGCGTGACCTCGCCCCCGCCGCGCTCGACGCTGGTGTGGTACGAAAGCGGCACGCCCTCCTTCGAGAGGACGAGCCGCCGATCCGAATAGATCCGCGTCTGCTCGATGGTCCAGCCCGCGCCGGCCAAGAAAGCCCATTTGTCTGCGAGCGAGATGAGTGAGCGATAGACGCTGAGGGTCGCCTGCGAGCCCTCGGCCTTGCCCGTATCGAGATTCACGAACACCCGCCCGAGGGCGTACGCATCCACTTTGGAGCCGGCGACGCGCGGGTGCACCGCGAGCGCCCCGAGCGAGTAGCGATCGGGTTGCAGCGTAAAAATGCCACCGAGGCGCGTGCGCGTCCCGGCCAGGTTGTCCTCGCTCAGGTTGACGAACATGTAGTTGAGGCCGTTCGACGTCCCTTGAAACTGATAGTTGAGGCGCAAGCTCCACACGTCGCGCACGATCACCACCACCCGCACTCGATCGGGCTTGCTGCCGCGCAGGGTGACGATCACGACCACGCCGAATTGCGGCAACAACTGCAGGTTGCGCAACGTTTCTTGAACGCGCTCGGCGTCGTAGCGCTCACCGGGCTGGAACAACAGCTCACGGCGAATCGCGTGCTCGCGCGTCTGCGCGTGGAAAATGTTGAAGAGGTCCGGAACCGGGTCGTCGTCGTCGAACACCGACATGCGCGCGATGTCCACGCTCTCGATGCGTTTGCCGTCGGGCGCGTCGTCGCGATCGGGATGCGCGCCCAGCACGCGCGTCACGCTGCGTTCTTCGAGCTCCGAATTCTCGACTCCAAAGGCCGGTCGCGCCCAGAGGCACAGGGCGAGGGCCCAGGCCGCCACGATCACCAAGAACGTCCCGAAGCCGCGCAAGGCGCCGAGCCTAGCCTCCCCGTGCACCGAGAGCGCGACTTTCAGGAGCGCGACCGGCGCTTCACCCTTCCGAGGGCGACGGGCTCGGACTATCTTTCGCCCGTGCAGATCCACCCCACGCGCGAGAGCTCCGACCTCGCCCTGGCCGGGATGGCGGTGGTGCTCGGGGGCCTCCTACTCCAGTCGGGCGCGGTGGTGGCTTGGGGCGGCGCGCTCTTGCTCGGCTTGGCGGTGGCGCGCGCGCTGACACGCCTGGGGGTGAGCCGAGTGCGCGCCGCCGGTCTCGAGATGTTGTGGCGGGGCGACGCGCGCAAGCTGACGGTCGCGCGCGGTACCGAGGTCGTGCTGCAAGCCGAGCTGCGCAATCGTCACCGCACTGCGGTGCGCTTTCGCGGCTTGCGCGCCGTGGCCGCGCCTGAGCTCAGCGTTCAGGTCAGCCCCGAAGCGGACGAGGTTCCGGCCAACACTCGGCTGTGCGTGACGCTGATCGTGCGCGGGCTGCGGGTCGGCCGTCACGGTATTCACGGCTTGTCGTTGGAGGTCGAGTCGGGGCCGAGCCTGTTCGAGGTTCCCCTCACCTTCGCCAACCCGTTCGGCGTCGAGGTGCTGCCGGCGCCGTACTCGGTTTTGGTGCGCTCGGCGCGCGGCGGCCGCAGCCGGCAACAAGCCAGCGAGGGGCGTCCGGGGCGCCTGCGTGGCGAAGGCGGCGAGCTGCGCGAGCTGCGCGAGCACCAAAGCGGAGACCCGTTCCGGCGTATCGCTTGGAAGGCATCGGCCCGGCGCGGCGTGCTGTTGGTGCGCGAATACGAGAAAGACGAACGCGACGTGGTGTGGCTCGTGCTCGACGCCGCCGTCGATCACTGGGCAGGACCGCCCGGCGAGTCGGCCCTGGATCGCGCCATCGACGAGCTGGCCTCCGTCGCGATCCGCCACGGTCGCGCCGGCGATCGCGTGGGGCTAGCGGTGGTGGGCACGCGCACGCTGTGCTTCGAGAAGCCGGACCGCGGCGTCACTCACACGGCGCGCCTGATCGAAAAGCTGGTCCAAGTCACCGGTTGTATGGACGCGGACCGCAGTGGTCTGGACGAGACCGAGCTGGCGCTGCGCGTGATCGAGCACATGCGCCCGCTCGATCCGGCCCTGTCGGCGCACGTGCACGCCTCCGAAATCGATCGCATCGCGCGCCGGGCGGAAAAGTTGCGCCAGCGCGCGCCGTTTCCAGACGTGATCACCCAAGCCGCCACTCCGCGCGAACGCTCGTTGCGGCGCTACCTGGCGTCATTCGGCGTGAGCTCGCCGGGGCGGGTCGATCCGGAACGGCTGCGGGTGGACGTGGAGCTCATTCGTTTGATGGAGCGGCTGCGACATCAACGCGTGAAGCCCACGTTGATCTACGTGTGGTCGGACGCGCCCGACGAAACCAGTCGCCCGGCCCTGTCGCGCTCGTTGGCCGAGCGCAAACGGCGGGGCCAGACCTGGAAGTGGATCCTCTTGCACCCGTCTTTGGGCAACGTCACCGACGCGTCGCCCAAGGCCATGGCCGTGCGCGACGCGTTCGCCATCCGTCAAAAGCTGGCCAACGAACGCGGCGAGCGCTCGCTGCATCGCTTGGGGATTCGGCTGGAACGGCTGGCGCCGGGGCTGAGGGGTTAGGAGTGAGGGTGAGTCGAGCGACGAGTACGGGACTCAGAGGCGCTTTTTCTGCGGGGTGGGGGCGATGACTTGGAAATCGCGGTCGATGACGACGACACCGGCCGCGGTGACTTTGGCGTGCCAAGCGCCGAGGGGATCGCTGGGGCGAAACGAGAGAGGCACGTCGAGCACGCTCTGGCCGGCCTTGGCCGTGGTCTGACCGACGATCGCGGCGCGGGGGCCGCCTTTGTCGGTCGCGGGCAATGACACTTCCCACGACACCGCGATGTCTTGCGGCAGCGGAGCGCGAAAGGTCAGCCGGAAGCCATGCTGCTGACGGGTGGGATCGAGCTCCTTGGTGATCTCCTTCAGCTGCTGCACTTGGCCACCGAAGAAGACACCAAACTCACCGCTTTGCACCACGCCGGGCGCGGTGCGATTGCACGCCAACCCCAGCAGCGCCAACGCGACGAAGCGCCGCTTCACGCGCGTAGCTCCGCCGCCATGCGCTCGAACTCGGCGACGCCCAGCGTCTCGCCGCGCGCCGACAGGTCGATGCCGGCGCGTTCGGCGGCGGCGGTGAGGTCGATGCCACGCTCGCCAAAGATCGCCGCCCACACGTTTTTCAGCTTCTTTCGGCGCTGTCCGAAGGCGGCGCGCACGACCGCCCGAAACTCGTCGGTCTCCGGCCCCGCGCCGAGCGGCTCGAGCTTTACGACCGCTGAATCTACGTTCGGCTGCGGATAAAAGGCGCCCCGTTTGACCACGAATGCGCGCGTCACCTTGAACGCACGCTGCGCAAACACGCTGAGCGCGCCGTAATCGTCACCGTTGGGCGGGGCCACCAAGCGATCGGCGACCTCGAGCTGCACCATGAATACGGCGCGGTCGATGCTGGGTGAAGCGTGGACGGCCTTCTCCAACAGCGGACCGGTGATTTGATACGGCAGGTTGCCGGCGACGACGTGCGGCTTGGGCTTGCCCGCGAACGCAGCCGCAAAATCGACGGCCTTGGCGTCCTCTTCTAGAATTTGCAGCCGCCCCGCGTCGATATCACTCGCTAGCTCTTGCGTGAGCGCCGGCACCAAATCGCGATCGCGCTCGACCGCCAGCAGCCATGAAACACCGCTCGCCAACAGCGGCCGCGTCAGCGCGCCGAGCCCCGCTCCCAGCTCGACCACACTTCCGCCGCTCGCCGCGCACGTCTCGGCGATGCGCTGCGTGAACCGCTCGTCCGCCAAGAAGTTCTGCCCAAAGCTATACTTCGGCTTCAGCCCGTACCGCTCGAGCAAAACCTTCGGACTGTCAGCGCCTGGCATCGAGACCGAGAGGATTCAACAGGAAGGCGGGAAGGCGGGAAGTTTTTTTGGGTTTCGCGCGCTTCGCGCGTTGGCCCCACGTTCGATGTTTCCAGCTGCCCGCCTGCGAAGCCAAGATCGGCGGGCGCGGTCACCCTGGCCTCCCCTGCTATCGGCCCTTAGCGTCAGTGCTTCGCGCCGTCTTCGGCGTGGGGGGCGGCCTCGCCTTCGGTGTCGCCGGTCTCTTCGGCCAGCTTCGAGTAGTCCTCTTGAGTACCGAGGGAGCTGACGTTGTGGATGCGCGGCGGCGGCGGGTCGCCATGCAGCTCGAGCTGGGCGGCGGCCCACAGCTCGCGCTCCACCAGCGATGCGTACTCGGTGCTGTCCGGATCGCCTTTGAAGTGGTCGAGCGCCTCGTCCACTTCTTTGAGCTCCAAACGAACACGCACGGCGTCGATGTCGTCCTTCTTGATGAAGCGATCGGTGAGGAGCAGCGCCTTGTCGGCCGCGACCTCGACGAAGCCGGGACCGACGGCCACCGACTCGCTCTTGCCGTCCTGGATGTAGGTCACGATGCCCGTCGCGAGCGCGGCCAGCATCGGCCGGTGCTGCGGCAAGACGCCGAACTCGCCTTCGACGCTCGGCGCCGTCAGCTCGTTCACGGCTTCTTTGAGCTTCAGCCCGTCGGGCGTGACGATTTCGAGCGCGATGGTATCGGCCATATCAGGCTGCCACCGACTTCAGCCGCGCGGCCTCCGCCTTGGCCTCTTCGATGTTGCCGACCATGTAGAAGGCCTGCTCGGGCAGGTCATCCAACGCGCCCGACAAGATCTCCTTGAAGCCGGCGACCGTCTCTTTGAGCGGAACGTATTTGCCGGCACGACCGGTGAACTGCTGGGCGACGAAGAACGGCTGCGACAGGAAGCGCTCGATTTTGCGGGCGCGCGCCACGATCGCGCGGTCGTCTTCGCTCAGCTCGTCCATGCCCAAGATGGCGATGATGTCCTGCAGATCTTTGTACTTTTGCAGCGTTTGCTGGACCTGACGGGCCACGTTGTAGTGGTCTTCACCGATGACGTCGGGCGAGAGCATGGTGCTGGTCGAGTCGAGCGGATCCACGGCCGGGTAGATGCCCTTTTCGGAGATGGAGCGCGACAACACGGTGGTGGCGTCCAAGTGCGCGAAGGTGGTGGCCGGGGCCGGATCGGTCAAATCGTCGGCGGGCACGTAAATGGCCTGCACGCTCGTGATCGAGCCCTTGTTGGTCGACGTGATGCGCTCTTGGAGATTGCCCATCTCGGTGGCGAGCGTGGGCTGGTAACCGACGGCGCTCGGAATACGACCGAGCAGCGCCGACACTTCCGAGCCGGCCTGGGTGAAGCGGAAGATGTTGTCGACGAACAGGAGCACGTCCTGGCCTTCTTCGTCGCGGAAGTACTCGGCGCAGGTCAGCGCCGAGAGCGCCACGCGCGCGCGGGCTCCGGGCGGCTCGTTCATTTGGCCGAAGATGAGCGCGGTCTTGCTGAGCACGGGCTCACCGGTTTCGAGCTTCGACTCCTTCATTTCGAGGAACAAATCGTTGCCTTCGCGGGTGCGCTCACCGACGCCGGCAAAGCAGCTCACGCCACCGTGGGCTTTGGCGACGTTGTTGATGAGCTCCTGAATGAAGACCGTCTTGCCGACGCCAGCGCCGCCGAACAGGCCGATTTTGCCGCCTTTGCGGTAGGGAGCGAGCAGGTCGATGACCTTGATGCCCGTCTCGAAGACTTCAACCGTGGTGTTCTGGTCGACGAACAGCGGGGCCGCGCGGTGAATCGGCAGCTTCTTCTTGGCGTTGACGGGACCGGCTTCGTCCACCGGTTTACCGATGACGTTGAGGATGCGGCCGAGCACTTCCGGGCCCACCGGCATCATGATCGGGGCGCCGGTGTCGGTCACTTCGACGCCGCGCACGAGGCTTTCGGTCGCGTCCATGGCGATGGCGCGCACGACCGACTCGCCCAAGTGCTGCGAAACCTCGAGCACGAGGTTGTCCTTCTCACTCGAGATGCTGGCGTTCGACACCGTCAGGGCGTTCAGAATCTTGGGCAGCTTGCCGGGCGGGAACTCGACGTCCACCACCGGTCCGATTACCTGGAGGATCTTGCCTTTGCCGCTCGCCGTGCTCATGGTCGTCATTTCGCGTGTGATTCCTTAGAAGCTCGGAGGCTGGCCGGGGCTAGCCGTCGCGAGAAAGCCGCGCCCTGAACGGACGCGCGGGCCGCGTCTACCACGCAGACAAAAGCCGGGCTAGCGAATCGTGCGCGGCTTGAACAACTGGTCGTCCGCTCTGGTTGGAAGCGCGCTCGGGGCTGCAAATGGCTGACGGCCAGCTGGCCTAGCCGGCGGCCACGAAACCACGGCCCCGCTCGTCTCGTATCTCGGTGGCCTGAACGCGAGCCGGTTCGGGCACATCAGAGGAGCCATCATGAAAGTCGGAACATTGCTGGGCCTGGCGGCGCTACTGGGCGGGGCGGCGGCCGTTTCTGCGTGCGGCGGCGAAGACGGCGAAGCGACCGGCAGCACCTGCCCGAGCGACTCGACGTTGAGCTACGACAATTTTGGCGAGCAGTTCTTTCAGAGCAACTGCCTCGTTTGCCATGGCGCCAATGGGCCGGAGTCGCCCAAGTTCGACACCGTCGAACAAATCCGCGCCAACAGCGGCGAAATCGACAAGCAGGCTGCCGCCGGGCCCAATGCCGTAAATACCAGCATGCCCGAGGACGGCTCCGTCTCCGAAGCCGACCGCCGAAAGCTCGGCGAGTGGCTGGCCTGCGGCGCGCCCTAACCGCCTCCGCCACGACTCCGCCACTTCTCTCGAGCATCGCCTTGCCGGGCCCTCGGGGGCACCGCATATCGACGGCTTGGAATTGTGTCGGCGCTTCGAGCGCACAGCGCGGACTCGATCACGCGGCGCCGCAGCAGAGCGTCGGCTCCTGTTCCTCTCGGGCGCGCGCCAATGAGATCGATCGCGTCGTGGGCTTGGAGCTGGGCTGGGCCGCGATGACTACCTGGTCGAGCCGCTCTCACCGCGTGAGCTCACGGAGCGCGTGCGCGCGGTGCTGCGACGCTTCGAGGCGGCCGGAGAGCTGCGCGCGAACGCGATGAAGCCAGCCTGGCCGCACCTGCTTCGAGCTCCGCCTGCCGACCGGGTCTCCGCGCTCTGGGTCCACAAAAGCCTGAGGTTCTGGGCCGTCTCGGCCCTGCCGTCAGGGCACTCTAGGCTTCGGCCCCTACCGTTCGCGGTAGTACATTCTGCGACTCCCCCACCCCGCATCATTTCCTTACATAAAAAAGCCCTGAGCGGCGCCACAGAGTCGGTTACGCTCCGCTGTTCAGAGCGCGTGAGGATATGTCGGGACCTGCAGCACAAAGCCTAGGAGCGGGCACGCCCGCCTTGGGCGAGGTGATCGCGAAGAAGTATCGGGTGGAAAGCCTGGTCGGTCGCGGTGGCATGGGCGTGGTGGTCGCGGCGCGCCACGTGCAGCTGGGTCAAGTCGTCGCGATCAAGCTGCTCACGCTGCCGCCCGACGAAGAGCGACGCGACGAAGCCGTCGCGCGCTTCCTGCACGAGGCGCAAGCGGCGGCACGATTGCAGAACGATCACGTGGTGCGCATTTACGACGTCGGCCAGCTCGACGATGGGCTGCCGTTCATGGTCATGGAGCTTTTGACCGGCTCCGACCTCGGCACGATGCTCGACGAGCGCGGTGCGTTGCCGGAAGCCGAAGCCGTGGACTACGTGCTGCAAGCCTGCGCCGGCATCGCCGAAGCCCATCACATGGGCATCGTACACCGCGATCTCAAGCCGTCGAACCTGTTCGTCACGCGGCGCAGCGACGGCTTTCCACTGCTCAAGGTGCTCGACTTCGGTATTTCCAAGCAGCTGAGTGACGCCTCGGGCGAAGCGGTGGCGTCGCTCACGAACACGCGCACCCTGATGGGCTCGCCCAATTACATGTCACCGGAGCAGATCCGCGACGCGCGACGGGTGGATGCGCGCGCCGACGTCTGGGCGCTCGGCATCATTTTGCAGGAGCTCGTGACGGACGCGCCCGTCTTCGGCGGCGAGTCGTTTCCCGGCGTTTGCGCCGCGATCGTGGCCGATCCACCGATGCCGGTGCGCACCTTGCGCCCCGACGTCAGCGACAAGCTCGAAGCCATCATCAACCGTTGTCTGGAAAAGGACGTGCGGCGCCGCTATCAGACGGTCGTCGAGCTGGCGGCAGAGCTTTCGCCGCTCGGCTCACGCGCGACGGCGTCGGGCAGTGGCCCGCAGGCGGTGGTGTACAGCTCGCACCCACGCCTGGTGACGACACCGAAGGTGCAGACCGGCGACAGCGTGCAGTCACTCAGCATCAACGGCCCCACCATGGCCATGCCGACCGGAGCCGGCGCCACGAGCGTAGCGGCCACGAGCGTCGGCAGCACTTTGGAGTCGGCGCGCTTGAACGTCATCGGGTCCGGCAGCACGAACTCGGCGCTGTCGTCACCCGACTCACGCGTCGAGATCGTGCATTCGCCGAAGGCGCCGGTCATGCCTCGGCGCTCGGCCAGCCGCTGGCTGCTACCGGCTGCGGTCGGGGTGCTGTTGCTGGGGGGCGCCCTCTGGCTCCAACGCCAGGCGCCGCTGACCGCGCCCGCGGCCAGCGCGGACGCGCAAACGCCGAGCGCGCCGGCCGGTCTCCCGCCCGCGCCGTTCACCCTCAGTATCGACTCCGAGCCACCGGGCGCCAGCGTCAGCGAAGGCAGCGTGCGACTGGGCACCACGCCGTTCTCGATCGCGGTCAGCCTGCCCGAAGGCTCGAGCCCGCGCGTGTTCGTCGTCGAGAAAGACGGCTACCAGCCCTACGTGGTACGTCAAGGCACGGCACGCGGTGAGGTGCGAGTCGTGGCGGCGCTACTGCGGCGCGCGCCGGAAGCTCCCGCTCCGATCCCCTCCTCGCCCCCTCCCGCCACGAGGGTAGAGCACTTGAAAGCCCGCGCTCCGGTCCCCAAACCCGCCCGACCTGCGAAACCCGCGCCGCCGGCTGCCACCAGGGCGCCCAGCGACATCCGTCTCGAGCGCTGACTGACCCATGCGCCGCATCGTTTCGACCTTCCTTGCGCTGGGCTTTGCGCTCGGGCTGGCCACGCCGGCCCGCGCCGATGACTCGGCTGACGAAGCGGATCTCAAATTCCGCTTGGGCGCCGAGGCGTACCAACGCGGTGATTACAAAGGCGCGCTCGAAAAATTTCTGGAGTCGAACCGGCTCGTCGCCAATCGCAACGTCACTTACAACGTGGCGCGCTGCTACCAAGAGCTGAAGCAATTTCCGGAAGCGTACCGTTACTTCACGCTCGCCCTGCGCGACGAGGCCAACGCCGACACGCGGGCCCGCATCGAGCGTGAGCTCGGCAGCATCCGGCAGAATGTGGCGGTCCTGGAGATCGAGAGCCAGCCGCCCGGCGCGACCGTGTTCTTGGACCGCCGCGATCTGGGCGCGCGCGGCAACGCGCCCACGTCGCTCGGCTTGAAGCCAGGCGCCTACGTCGTCTTGGCCGAGCTCCCCGGCTATTACCCGGCGCGCGTCGAGGTGCCGGCGCTGGCGGCGGGCGAGAGCCGTCACGTCACTCTCAAGCTCGAAGCCATTTTGGGCCACGTGGTGATCGACGAAAGCGCGCGCGGCGCCAGCGTGCGCGTCGATGACGCGACGCGGCCGGCCGCCTGCGTGGCGCCTTGTCAGCTGGAGCTGTCCGAAGGACGGCATCGGCTGTTCTTCAGTCGCCCCGGTTATCACTCCACCGAGTTAGACGTCGACGTCACCGCCAAGCAGCAGCTCGGGGTGCGCCCGGATCTGCTGCCGCTCACGGGCTCACTGGTCGTCAGCAGCGACGAGCCCGGGGCGTTGGTCGAAGTCGACGGCCGACCACTGGGCTTCACGCCGTTGGTGATCAACACGCCCGTCGGCCCCCACGCGTTACGACTTTCGCTGGCCGGGTACAAACCGGTCAAGCGCGCCGTCACGGTCCTGGACGGCCGCGAGCAACGCGTCGAAGTAACCCTGACCCAGGCCGAGGAAGTGACGGCTGCGTCGCGCTCGACGGAAGGCGTCGAAGAGGCTCCCAGCTCGGTCAGCATCATCCCCGAGCGCGAGCTAAAAGCTCTACAATATCCCACTATCGTCGAAGCCCTGCGCGGCTTGCCGGGCGTGTACGCGTGGAACGACCGCTCGTACCAGGCGATCGGCTTTCGGGGCCTGGGGCGGTTGGGCAGCTACGGCAACCGCGTGCTGGTGTTGGTCGACGGCCACCCGTTGAACGACGACTGGCTGGGCTCTTCGTACGTCGGCTACGACGCGCGCGTGGGCCTGGACGACGTGGAACGCATCGAGGTCGTGCGTGGCCCGGGCTCCGTATTGTACGGCACGAACGCGTTCTCGGGCGTGGTCAACTTGGTGACGCGCAAACCCACCCGTAACGGCGGCGAGGTCGGGTTGTCCACGGCCCAAAGCGGGGTTGCGCGCGGCCGAGTGCGCGCCAACGTGCTGCTCGACAAGGACTCCGGGCTTTGGACGAGCGCGGCGGTCGCTCGCGGCGCGGGTCGCAACTTTTACTTTCCGGAGCTCGGGGAAACCGCGCGCGGCGCCGACGGCTTCGAAGCGGGAACGTTGGAAGGCCGCTACTACAAGAAGTGGTTCAGCGCGGGCTGGTACCTGCAGTCGCACCACAAACGCCTGCCGACCGGCGAGTACGACACGCTCGTGGCCGATCCGCGCACGGAACAGACCGACTCTCGCGCCTCGCTGGAGCTGAAGGCCGAGCCGCATTGGAGTGAGGTGCTGTCGACGATGACGCGCCTGCACGCCAACCACTATCGCTTCGACGGCGGCTACGCGCGAGCGCCGGACGACGGTGGGCTCGAACGCGACACCTACCGCGGCAGCTGGGTCGGCGCCGAACAACGGGTCGAGGTGCGCCCCTCGCCTGCCTTCAAGCTCACGGTCGGCGCTGAAGGCCAGCTTCACTTCCAGGTCAAAGAACGCGCGCGCGACGAGAGCGGCAGCTTTCTCGACGATCAGCACCCGTACCAAGTCGGCGCCGCTTACGCGCTCGTCGACGTGCGGCCGAACGAGCGCTTGCACGTGTCGGCGGGCGCGCGCCTGGACGCCTATTCCACCTTTGGGCGCTCGCTCAACCCGCGCGCGGCGGTGGTGGCGGTGCCGTACACGGGCGGCAACACGAAGTTGATGTTCGGTAAAGCCTTCCGCGCGCCGAGCGTTTACGAGCTCTATTACAACGACGGCGGCTTCACCCAGATCCAGAGCCCGAACATCGGTCCTGAAAGCATCTACTCGGGCGAGCTCGAGCACAGCCATCGCTTCTCACCCACCATCTCGGGCTCGCTCGCGGCTTTTTGCAACTACACGCGCGACCTCGTGTCCACCGCCGGCCAGGGCGACGAGACCGACCCGCTGCAATACGTGAACGAACGCGCGCCCATCGCCACCGTCGGCGCCGAGCTGGGGCTACGTCGCGATTGGCGGCAAGGCTACATGCTAGCCGTGAGCTATAGCTGGCAGCGCTCACGCTTTTTGAGCGGCCGGTCGCTTTCGTCCCTGCTGGCCTTCGAGCAAAGCGCCGATTTTCGGCGGGTCGCCAACTCACCCGAGCACTTGGGCTCGATCAAGGGAGCGCTCCCGATCTTGGGTCGCGCCGTGACCCTGGCTTCGCGCTTGAGCGTGGAGAGCGGTCGTTTCGATCGCAACGAGCACCGCGGCGACGACCCCCAAGGCAAAACGGACGCATTCGCGATCTGGGACATCGTCGTGACGGGCCGCGAAGCACGCTACGGCTTCTCGTGGGCGGCGGGCGTGTACAACGCGTTCGACTGGCGTTACTCGTTACCCGTCAGCGTCGAGTTTCCACAGCGTGTCATTCCCCAAGACGGTCGCAGCTTCATCTTCTCCGCCGAGCTCGCGTTTTGAAGACCAGCGTTGAATGAAACAGGCTGACGGCTCGTCGGTCTGCCTGTTAACCTGGCGTGAGGAAGGTGAGGCACATGAAAAAGCTATTGCTCGGCTTGGCGTTGGGAATTGGGACCATGGGCGCCGTAACGATTGGTACCGGGCTTACGCCGGCCCACGCGGCAGCTTCCGAATCGGTGGCCATGCAGCTGTCGCGCGTGGTCATGTCCCCCGACGGCTACAAGGACCTCGTCAAGCAGAGCACGGCCGGCATCATTGCCGGCATCAAGAGCCAGGGTCAGGGCATACCAAAAGACTTCGCCAAAAAGATGGAGGCGGTCGTCGCGGAAGCCCTACCCTACGAAGAGCTCTTGGCCTTCAACGCCCAGGTGTACGGCGCACGCTTCTCCGACAAAGAGTTGCAAGACCTGATCACGTTCTACAAAACCCCGACCGGCGCGAAGCTCGTCCGGCTACTGCCCGCCATCTCCGGCGAGGTCGGCCAAAAGCTCGGCGTCTTGCTGCCCCAACGCCTCCCCGCCCTGATGAAAAAACACGGCCTCACGCCGTAACGCGGGCACGAGGGAGGGCCCCGCTCAAAACAGCCGGAGTTGGCCGCCCTTATCCGTCGGGCGACGGAAGGTATTGGTGCGCTCGGCGCGGTGGCCTTCGCTGCGGTTGAGGCCGAGGCGGGCGCACGTGTTGTGGAAGAGGCGCTCGACGGTTTGGTAAATTTCGCCTTCGCCGCTCATGCGGGTTCCGAAGCGGGAGTCGTAGAGCTTGCCGCCGCGCATTTCGCGCGTGCGACGCAACACCTTTTCGGCCGCGAGCGGGAAGGCGCTTTGAAGCCGCTCCGTGAACACGTCTTTCACGGAGCCGGGCAGACGCAGTGGAATCAACGACGCGCCCTTGGCGCCGGCGGCCGCAGCCGCTTCGAGAATGGCCGGAATATCGCGGTCACCCAAGCCCAAGATCATCGGCGCGATGTTGACGGTGACGGCAATGCCCGCTTCGCTCAGCCGCTGAACGGCTTTCATGCGTCTTTGCGGCGTGGTCACGAACGGCTCCATCTTGCGTGCCGTGTCGGCATTCCAAAACGGGATGCTCACCGAAACGCCTACGCTGGCGTCACGGGCGAGCTGCTGCAGCAGATCGATATCGCGCTCGACCAGCGCGCTTTTGGTGATGATGTGCACGGGGTTGCGGTACTCCGCGCACACTTCCAAAATGCCGCGCGTGAGCCGGTATTCGTTTTCGAGCGGCTGGTAGCAGTCGGTGTTGCCGCTCAACATGATGAGCTCGCCCTGCCACGACTTTTTTTCGAAGGCCTCGCGCAAGAGCGCGGCCACGTTGGGCTTGAACACGATTTTCCGCTCGAAATCGGTGCCGGCGCCGAAGCTCAGGTACTCGTGGGTGGGGCGCGCATAACAGTTGTGACTGACGACCCCGTTGGCCACGAAATCGCCCGTTTCAGTGGCGATGTCGAACAAAGGCAAGATGGTGCCCAGCGTCTCGACCGTTGCGACTCCGCCCGCGACGCTGCTGGCGACATCGCGCGGGCCGGCTTTGAACAAACCGCGGGTCTTGAGCCGAGCTTTGCCTGGCCCCAAGCACGTGTCTTTCTCTTGCAGGTGCAAGCGAGCGCGCTGGTTGCGACCCGGCGCGATGACGTAACGCCAACCCTGCGGTGTGAGGAACCGATGATCGCCGCTGGCCACCAACTCGGTGCCGGTATCCAGCCGCACACGGTACGCACGCCGCGCCGTCGCCCAACGATCGAGCACCAGCGACGGCACGAAGCGACGACCCGCGGCGCCGAGCCCGGTGCCGACGACGTGCTCGCCCGGCTTCACGTCGGACAACGGCTTGGTCGAGCCGTCGGCCATCAAGATGCCCGTATCGCCGCTAAGGCAGTAGGCGCAGCCATGGAAGCACCCGCGGTACGGGTTGATGCTGTAACGAAAGCCGAGATCAGGGCTGTCGTTCTCGGCCAGCACCTGCTTGGTGTGGTCCTCGTACAGCGAGAGCTCGACCTCGGGGCCCGGCAAGTCGTCGAAGAACTCGACCAGGCTGGCCGCGAAGCGGTTGCGCGGGTTCTGTGCCGGTATCGGTCGCACTTGGAAAAGGGGTGAGGAGTTAGGGGTTGAGGGTTAGGGCGAGAGACCATAGCTGAACACGAGTTCAGTATCAATCAAGCCCGGTCTTTCTGTGGCAGACCCGGGCCACGACCCGTCAGCCCGCCGAAACCTACTAACCCCTAGCCCCTAACTCCTCACCCCTACCTTGCCGGCTTGTGGCCGTACTTGCCGGTGCGGACCTGGACTAGGTGGCCCTGCTCGAACGTCAGGTACTCGATGAAGCGGTTGCGGCCAAAGTCGTAGACCCATTCGTCAATCACGACCTCAATCACGCGCTCACGCGTTTGACTGCAGCGAATCTTGTCGCCATCCCGGCTACAAGGTCCGGCGACGCGCCCGCTTGCAGTGCGGTACTCGACGCGCTGCGCCGCGTCGTCGGGCTCACCGCACACGGACTTCACGTCGTAACGCGAGTCGCCGTTCTCGACGATGCGCCCTTCGCAGGCCAGCGTATCGGCGCGCGCGCTGGAGCTCAGCGAAAGTCCGGCCACGACCAGGAGCATGGACCAGCACCGATAGTCTTTGCTGCGCATTGTCGAGAACACCATATCGAAACCTCCCGTTTGGGCACGATATTAGCAGCGGTCGTGCGCGCCGGCAGGCTTGCTGATCGAGGCCGTGTCTCGCCACCCTGGCCCTCGGTGCGCGGCCGCCCCCAACGCGACCGGGCCTCCCCCGACCCGCTCGACTCTACCAGACGAGCACGAGGGAACAGGAAGGCGGTAGGAAGGCGGGAAGGCAGGAACTTTCTCGCGTGATTTCGACGGGCTCCGCGTCGGGATTTGGGGTATGGCCAACCTGGATGATCGGCCAGGAAACGATTGACCGTGTCCGGCGCGAGACGAAAATCGTCGAGCTCGTCGGCGAGTCGGTCAAGCTGCAGCGGCGCGGTCGCAGCTTCACGGGACTGTGTCCGTTCCATAAAGAGAAGACGCCCAGCTTTCACGTCAACGCCGAGCGCGGCTTTTATCATTGCTTCGGTTGCCACGCCTCCGGCGACGCCATCAAATACGTGCAAGAGACGGAGGGCCTGGATTTCGCCGAAGCCATTCGCTCGCTCGCGGAACGCGCCGGTATCGACGTCGTCGAGAACGAGTCGGACGCCGAGCGAAAGCAGCAGCTCGAGCAGCGCAGGAAGCAACAAGAGCTGTACGACATCGGTGATCGCGCGGCCGAGTACTTCGAACGCATGCTGCGCGAGCACCCGCTGCGCGAGCACGCCCGCGCTGAGCTCGCCCGGCGCGGCCTGACGCCCGCGACTCCTACCGATTCGATCGCCGACGCCTTACAAGCCTTCCGGCTCGGCTACGCGCCGTACGGGTGGGACGGCTTGGTGCGCTTCCTGAAAGAGTCCGGGCTGTCGGCGCGCGCGGCCGAAGAGGTGGGCCTGCTGGCTCCGCGCAAGAACGGCCCCGGCCACTACGACCGCTTCCGCCACCGCCTGATGTTCGCGGTGATCGACGTGCAGGGCCGCGTCGTGGCCTTCAGCGGCCGCGCCCTGGCCGAGCCCACCGCGGAAGAGCTGCGCGCAGCCGGCGTCGACTCGATGGGGGCCGGCACTGGCGAAGCGCCGGCCAAGTACGTCAACTCGCCCGAATCGCCCGTGTACAAGAAGCGCGAGGCCGTGTTCGGCCTTTACCAGTCACGTCAGGCGCTGCGCAGCGGCGACCCCTGCTTGATCGTGGAAGGCAACTTCGACGTCGTCAGCCTACATGCGCGCGGCATTCGCAACGTGGTGGCGCCCTTGGGCACCGCCTTCACCATCGAACAGGCCAAGCAGATTCGCCGTTTTACCAGCGACGTGGTGCTGATGTTCGACGGTGACTCGGCCGGTAAGCGTGCGACCAACGCCTCGCGTGAGCCGTGCCAGGCCGCCGAGCTCACGGCCAAAGTGGTGTCTCTGCCGCTCGGGAAGGATCCGGACGACTTCGTCCGCGAGCGCGGCCCCGAGGGTGTGCAGCAGCTGCTCAAGCACGCACGCGGCATCCTCGAGTACCTGATCGATCTCGCGCTGTCGGAAGATCTGCTTCAAGAAAGCGCCGAGGCGCGCACCAAGAGCGTGCAGTACGTCACCAAGCTGATCGCTTCCGAGAAGGACGCCACGCTGCGCGACCTCGCCGAGGCGTTCGCGGATCGCTTGGTTGGCGTTCGATTGAAGACCAATCAGGACAGCGCCGAGGAGGTTCGAACCCTGAAAGCGCTCGCCCGAGCGCTGCAAGCCAGGCCCGGGACGGTGCCCGCCCGCGGGCCTGCGGGTCCCGGACGCCCTCATCAAGCCCGGTCGCGCGACCGAAGGCAGGAGCTCGGGTTAGAGGTTTTGGGAGCGCTCTTGGACTACCCAGAGCTCATGGAAGACGCGGCTTCTGACCTCGCGGCGGCTGTTATCGATGGTGAAGTCGCGGTGGCATTTGCCGCGTTGCGTCAGACCATTCAGGGCGGCCGGCTCGAGAATCCTGAAGATGTGCTTGCGAAGCTCCCGCCCCCGATCCATCCATTCGCCCTCGCTCGCCTAGCGGCCCCGCGGCATGAACGCCTCGAGGACGCCAAGACCGAGCTGGTCGATAACGTGAAGAAACTGCAATCTCTCGAGCTCAAGCGGGAAATGTCTGACGTGACGGAAGAGCTTGCAGAAATTGAGCGCACCGGTGACTCGAAGCAAGAGGACGCTCTGCTTCACCAGTTGTTCGAGAAAGCTCGCGCTAGGAAGCGCGAGCACGCATAGCGAGGTTCAGAGTGGGATCGAAAAAGTCGGACTCGCCAAAGAAGACGATCGCTGCCGCTGCCAAGCAGCCCGCCGCCCTCAAGAGTAAGGGTAAGGCGCCGCCAGCGAAATCCAACGGAGCCTCAGCTGCGAAAGCAGCCGCGCGCGATGAGGATGATGATGAGGATGACGAAGAGCGCAGCTCTTCGGCGCCACCGCCGGCTGGCGCCAAGGCCAACGGCAAAACCAAAGAGCAGCTGATCAAGCTCGGGAAGAGCAAAGGCTTCCTCACCTACGACGACGTTCATGAAGCGTTGCCTGGTGAAGAGACCGGTCCTGATCAGATGGACGACGTGCTGAGCGCGCTCGACGACGAAGAGATCGAGGTCGTCGACGACGCCAGCAACATCAAGATTGCCCCGCACCTGCGCGGCGGCGACGAAGAGGGCCCGGCCAAGCCGGCGGCCAAGGCCGAATCGGAGGAAACGGACTCCGTCGCCCCCGCCCCCACCGCCGCCCGCACCGGCGACGACGAGTACTTCAAGAGCAACGACCCCGTGCGCATGTACCTGCGCAAGATGGGCAGCGTGGCGCTCCTCACCCGCGAGGGCGAGGTCGAGATCGCCAAGCGCATCGAGGAGGGCGAGAACGAGATTCTGTCCGCCATTCTCTCGAGCCCCGTGGCCGTCCGCGAGATCATCGAGATCGGCGAGCGCCTGCGCAACCACAAGATCCGCGTCAAGGACATCGTGCGCGATGCCGAAGACGAGGAGCACGAGTTCGACGAAGAAGAAGCGGACCGCCGCATCATCCGTCTGATCGATCGCGTCAAGCGCCTGGACAAGAAGAACGCCGAGCTGCTCGAAGAGCGCAAGACGGCGGTCGAGGTTCGACGGAAGCTGATCGACAAGGAGCTTTCCGAGAACAAGAAGGAGCTCGTCAAGACGCTCCAAGAAATGCGCCTCAACAAGAAGACGATCGACAAGATCGTCGCCAAGTTGAAGGCCATGATCGACCGCGTGCATCGCGCGCAGGGTCGCGTGTTCGAGCTCGAGCGCATCACCGGCATCGGTAAATCCGAGCTGAAGAAGATGATGCGCGAGTCCAAGGACGATCCGGAGGCTTTCGCGGCGCTGGCCAAGAAGCTCGGCATCGACGTGGCCGAGCTAGACATGATGGACGAGACCTTGAAGAGCGCCCAAAAGGGCGTGCGCAAGGTCGAGGAAGAGCTGAAGATCGACGTGAGCGAGATGCTCAAGACCTATACGGCTATCCGTACGGGTGAGCGTCGCGCCGAGCGCGCCAAGGCCGAGCTGGTCGAAGCCAACCTGCGCTTGGTGGTGTCGATCGCCAAGAAGTACACGAACCGCGGCTTGCAGTTCCTGGACTTGATCCAGGAAGGCAACATCGGCTTGATGAAAGCCGTCGACAAGTTCGAGTACAAGCGCGGCTACAAGTTCAGCACCTACGCCACTTGGTGGATCCGCCAAGCCATCACCCGCGCCATCGCCGATCAGGCCCGCACCATCCGTATTCCGGTGCACATGATCGAGACGATCAACAAGCTCATCCGCACCTCGCGCTACCTCGTCCAAGAGTTCGGCCGCGAGCCGACGCCGGAAGAGATCGCCGAGAAGATGGAGCTGCCGCTCGACAAGGTCCGCAAGGTCTTGAAGATCGCCAAGGAGCCGATCAGCCTCGAAACGCCGATCGGCGAATAGGAAGACAGCCACTTGGGCGACTTCATCGAGGACAAGAGCGTCGTCAGCCCCGCCGAAGCCGTCATCAACATGAACCTCTCCGAGCAGACGCGGAAGGTCTTGAAGACCCTCACGCCCCGCGAAGAGAAGGTGCTGCGCATGCGCTTCGGCATCGGCGAAAAGAGCGACCACACCTTGGAAGAGGTCGGTCAGGACTTCGAAGTGACGCGCGAGCGCATCCGCCAAATCGAGGCCAAGGCGCTGCGCAAGCTGCGTCACCCGAGCCGTTCGAAGCAGCTCAAGTCGTTCATCGAGAGCTGAGCGCGGCCACGAAGCTGCGACGAGAGCAGCAACCACGAAGGCGGTGTCCCGGTGACGGGAGCCGCCTTTCGGCTTTGGTGCGCGACCGGCGCGGCCCGCGGCTACGCGCGGGCGGGGGCGCTACCGGCAGGAAACGGTTTGCGTGACTTGCTGCTCGCAGCCGTCGGCCGAAAGCTTGACGGTGAGGGGCAGGTTCTCGGCCGTCGCTTGGCAGCGGAAAGCAGTGCGCGCTGCGTCGGGACTCTGGAACGCGCCACCCTGCGCCAGCTCGGTCGACCAGCTGAAAGCGGGTTGGTTGCCGTCGAGGTCGTGAGCGGCGACGCTGACGTCGATGAGGTCACCGATGGCAGCGCTGGTGCGGGTGACGAAAGACCAGTCGGCGAGCCAATGGCAGTCGCGGTCGAGCGCGGCGGGGACGTAGCCGACGACACCGTCGCAATCCCAGCTGAAGACTTGGGCGCGCGCGGTGGAGCCGGCCGTGACGCGCAGGCCGGCGACGGCGGCGCGGCAGGTGATCGGTTGCGCGTCGGCAGACGCGGCGGTGAGAGTCACCGTGTAGCCTTCGCCCGCGGGCAGGTCGAGCGAGAGGTTGCGCGCGGCGACACGGGCGGGTGCGGCGACCTCTTCGTCGGCACCGCCTACGACGTGGCCATCGGCGTCGGTGACGACCGCGTGCAGCGAGCCCAGGTAGCTAGTCACGTCCGCGGCCGCGCCAAGGTCGAGCCGGCCCTCGCCGGGCGCCAAGACGGCCAGCTTGGGGGCGTGAGCGGCGACATCGCTCGGTTGACCGACGGCAGCGACGCGAGGGGCGCCCTCGCTCAGCCCCGGAGCCTTCGGCTCGACTCCGCCGCTACAGCACAGCAAGAAAACAGCGCCGCTCAGGGCGAGGAGGCGATCGGTCACCATCGGTGTGCTCGGACGCCGCACCTTCGCCCACATCGTCCACGAATCCAAGGCACTTATTGAACTTTTTCGGTACCACGCTCGACCCCCACTGAGAGCGGTCCCGCGGCCGTGGCGCGCCGGGATCGCGCCGCCCTACAGCAACGCCAGCCATTCATCGAGAAAGGCGCGCAGCGGTGCCAGCAAGCGCGGGGCGTGCTCATAGCTTTGAGCGCGGAGCTCCGGAACCGAGCGCCCGAGGGCGCGCAGCTCACCGGTGTGACCGACCCACCAGCTCTCGAGCTGCTCGGCCGTGACCTCAGGGTGAAACTGCAGACCGAGCGCGTGCGTCCCGAGCGCGAACGCCTGGTGTCGACAGAGCTCGGTGCTGGCCAGCAGGCGCGCCCCCGGCGGAAGGTCGAACGTCTCACCGTGAAAGTGCATGACCGGCAAGCCCGGCTGCAGCAGGTGTCGGATCGG
>Ga0164241_10002070_pt1 | contig 22687 bp, 17 predicted proteins | sample OricomyardsoilBY_FD_108780 | JGI IMG/M metagenome (GOLD analysis project Ga0164241, IMG submission 108780) | Backyard soil microbial communities from Emeryville, California, USA - Original compost - Back yard soil (BY) | ecosystem: Environmental > Terrestrial > Soil > Unclassified | place: USA... | reverse complement strand
ATCCACGTACTCCATGACGATGAAGTAGGTGTTGTCGCCAACGCCGATGTCGAAGACTTGAACGCAGTTCGAATGGGAGAGGTGAGCGCTGACGCGCGCCTCGTCCAAGAACATGCCGATGAATTGCTTCTTCTCGGACAGGTGCGGAAGAACGCGCTTGATGGCGACGATCTTCTTGAAGCCTTCGAGGCCGGCGCTCTCGGCCCGATAGACCTCCGCCATTCCCCCGGCAGCGACCTTCTCGAGAACTTTGTAGCGCTGTTGGGGTGTGGCCATCGGCAGGCTACGGCAGCGCGTGTAAAACGAAACGCGCCGTACGGGTCGAGCCTAAGGCCCCCGCCCAAGAAGGGTCAAGCCGGCGAAACCCCCGCATAAGTGAGGAAAGTCGCTTATCTTGCGGAGATTGGCTTGACCCCCGCCGGAAAACCGAAAATAAGCGGCGCCATGAGTGGCCACGGCGATCCGCACGACGAAGCGCACGGTGACGGGCACGACGAGCACGACGAGCACGACGACCATCACGCGCCGCCCGTGCTCGAAGAGCCGGTCACGCCGCTGTGGCTCACCCTGCTTGGCATTGGCCTTTTCCTGGTCGCCGGAATTCTGTTCATTGCCACGCGCGAAGACGGCAAGACGACTGCCCAGCTCACGGTCGTGCCCAGCGCCGAGGCCGCACCCGCCGCCGCGCCACCGCCCGCGCCAGCCCCCCGCCCCGCGGGCATGCCGAACCCTGGCAACGTCCCCGTTCGCCTCAACGCACCGCCGAATCCCCCGGGAGGACCGGCGGGTGCCGCGCAGCCAGCCGTTCGGCCGCGCCCCGCGCAGTAAATCGTTGCACCGTTTCGTTTGAAATCCCTGGCGGGGCTAGTTTTTCCGTGTTAGCTCCGCCGTCCGTTTCCCGGGGCCATAGCTCAGCTGGGAGAGCGCCTGACTGGCAGTCAGGAGGTCAGCAGTTCGATCCTGCTTGGCTCCACAACAACGAAGGCTTCCCGACACTTGGTCGGGAGGCCGGTGTTTGAACGTGCCGTAGGATCGGCGCCTTCAAGCTCCGCCGGCGCCGGCCGCGCCCGCCTGTCCGCCGGCGCCGCCTTGGCCGCCCGCTCCGGCGGCTCCGGATGGCAGCTCGTCGTCTCCGCAAATCACTACCCTCTCCTCGACCTGTTCAAGGCAGGCCGCGCCGTACGTGGCGCAATCACCGGGCTGGTCAGTGCCGTAGTCGTACCCTACGGGTTGGCCGTCCGCGTCGAAGTAGAAGCTCTCGGCGCCCCAACCGTACTCCACGACGACCACGGTTTGACCGCATTCGGAGCGTGAGCGGCTCACGGCCCATGGCAAGGGACGTGCGGCGCAAGACACATCGAGAGCCTGCTGAACCGTCTGTGCACAAGGCCTTTGCGCTTGGAAAGGCCCCTTGCACGCGTTGATCGTGAAAGGGCCCTCCTTGCACGATCCGCCCGGTCTGGTGCCGCTGCCGCCCATACCGCCTTCACCCGCGCCGCCCTCTCCCAGTCTGGCGCCCGCGCCTGCATGCCCGGCGTCGTTCTCACCGCCCGCGCCGGCGTCGTTGGCCGGCAAGTGGTCGTCGCGCTCACCGTCTTGCTCGCACCCGCCCGCCGTCGACAGCAGCATGCCCCCGAGCAACCCGCCCAACCAAAAGATCCGTTGCCGCATGCAGGCCGACCAGCAAGCGGCGCGCCAAGTGCAAAGCGGCGCGGTTTCCTAGCTTTGACCGCGCGTGGCTCGGCACCGCGACGAGCTCGCTCCTTTTCCGTGCCACTGTGTGCCGGGCGGGCTGCGCCACGCAGGCTGCAAGCAAATGCCCAATGCGGCAACGCGCCCGGTGTCGAAGCCCGATATGAGATCGGGAAGCGCGACAGTTGGCGGGCTGATTTTGGTAGCGGCGCTGACCACGAGCGCCGCCGCACCCGCTTGTCAATTCGGTTCGCCGATGATGGGCTGGTCTCCCCACGCGCGGCTGCCTCGCTCGCTTTCGGAAGCCGAGCAGTTGGCGGCCCAAGCCCGCGAGCCTGCGCCTGTGTTGCCGGTAGCGATGAGCGACACCGAGAGCCAAGATTTCTCGTTGAGCTACGCGCGGTGGTTGGGACGCGTCACCAGCGCCGCGGCACGCGCCAGCGCTTGGTACCTGACCGCGGTGCTCGGGCCGGAGCCATTTCGCGAGCAAGCCAGCGAGCTTGACCCATTCTACGGTGACCCGCTGCCCAATCTCGGACCTGCCACGGCAGCGTACGTGATCATCGGCGGGACGACCGAAGACCAATGGAGCCTGCTCGAGAACGCCATCGCTACGCCGCCGGCGGGCGCGTCTGCCGAGCACTTCATCGAAACGTTGGCCGACGTTGGTTTCTTGTTCGCGGACATCAGCAAGTCGGTTCGCAATGGCTTCGAGCCTGACGGGCTCGACTACGTCCGCGGCGTGGTGGGGCTGACTCATCCCGTCGCCAGGGTGTTGCTGCGCCAATGCCGGCGGGTATCGACTCAGCTGCAAACGTGGACGGCGGCGAGCCGTCGCTGTGAAGAATGGTTGGGAGCGAACTGGAAAGCCGAGCTCGAGCTCGCGTCGCTCGACGAGCTGCTGCCCCGCGCCGACCGGGTGCCGTTGACACGCTTGGGCTTCGCGCCGGTCGTCTTGTGCGGGCGGCCGTGAGCGGTGGGCTCGACGCGACGGCATGGATCGGCCTGCTCATTGGTTGCAGCGCCGCAACGCCCGCCGCTGCTAGCAATCAGGCCGCGTGTAAGTAGACGAGAGGCGACGACGCCTCAGGCTCCTAGACCAACGGAGTGGTATCTCGCACTAGTCATTTGCTTGTCTGGTGACGCGTGAGCAAGCAGCTGCTGGTGCAATTGCCCTGCACCTTGCGGCGCCGAGCCTGTGTTAGGGTCGCCACAGCAAGCGGTGCGGATGGCGGCTCCGCGTCTCAGGGGTCAACTGTTTGTCGCTCGAGGCTCGTGGACCGTTCGAAGCTCCACGGGCTCTCCGGAACCGAGAAGGGTCGATGTGCATGAAATCTGAATCGCGAATCTTCAAAACCTTGCTGCACGGCGCGCCCGCGCTGCTGCTCACGTTGGCGTACGCAGGCGTTGCGCAGGCATTACCTGCCCCCACCTTGCCACTTCCCTGCACGGCCGCGAACACGCCGACCACTAGAACTTATAAGCTCCCCAAAAACACGGCGCCACCAGCGAGCACGGAACCCTTCTTTCGGGCGTCTGACGCCGCTTCGTGGACCTTCGCTGATGGCTCCAGCAATACTTGCACCGGCTCGAGCACCGCCCGGACGTGCCTCAACCTGAGCGTCAATGCGCCGGGCAGCAGCTCCGTCACGACGACGCCGTGGGGTGGAACGTCGATCAACTCCGAAATCTCCCAAACGATAAGCGTCACGGCCAGCAGCGCCCTAGAGGGGAATTGCACCGCCGAATTCACGTTGCAAACGGTCGCCGGCGGTAGTGGTTGGGGCGATCCCCACCTGACGACCGTGGACGGAGTGAAGTACGATTTCCAGAGCGCCGGCGAGTTCACGGCGCTGCGGGAAGACGGGTTCGCGGTCCAGACGCGGCAGAGCCCGGTGCCGACGGCCACAGTACCGATCACGAACGCGTACACCGGAATCACCCATTGCGTGGCCATCTACACGGCGGTGGCGGCCAAGCTCGGCTCGTCGCGCGTGACGGTACAGCCCAGTTTCGGCGCGGAACCTGACCCGAAGAGCATGCTCGTGCGCGTAGACGGGAAGGTCGTGACGCTGGGGGACGCGCCGCTGATCTTGCGCGCCGGAGGCAACGAGAAAGGCGCCATCGACGGCACGATCACGAAATACCCCGACGGCATGTACGAGATCACCGACGCTCGCGGCACGCAACTCGTCGTGACCTCTGCCTATTGGGACTCGAAGAAGGTCTGGTACCTCAACGTCAACATCTACGGGACCTCGGCGCACCAGGGCACGATGGGCAAGCTCGGCAAGCGCAGCTGGCTACCGGCGCTGCCCGACGGCACCTCCCTCGGCGCCAAGCCTGCGTCCGAGGCCGATCGTTACAAGGCTCTCTATGAGAAGTTCGCCGATGCTTGGCGCGTGACGGACGCGACGAGCCTGTTCGACTACGAGCCCGGCACCAACACTGCGACCTTCACGCGCAAGGAATGGCCCCGCAACCATCCGGAGTCCTGTGCCATCGAGGGGCAGACGTCGGTGCAAGCGGCCACGGAGGAAGTCGCGGAACAAGCGTGCGCCAACATCGCGAACGCGATGACGCGGGCAGACTGCGTTTTCGACGTCATGGTCACCGGTAACGCCGGCTTCGCGAAGAGCTACGAGGTCATGCAGCGATTCAGCCCGCTCCCGCCCGGCTGGTACTCGCCGGTGCCGGTTCCGCCGGAGAAATGCGAGGACTGCAAGAAATGCGGGACCTGCCCGGAGATTCCCAAGCAACCTTGGTGGTGTTGCTGGCCCCTCATCGTGCTCGGGATCGTGCAGCTCGCGCTGCTCGTCTATCTGGTACTGCGCGCGCGCAAAAAGCCGTGAAGCAAGGAGGTTGGCTCAGCCTCTCGCCGGGCCAACCCTCTCTTCGCTCCAGCGTCGTTTACGGCTCAAAGGGGCCTCGCGCACCGAAACCCGACATTCTCGAAATGGCTGGCGGGCGCGAAGTCGATACGGGCGGCCGCGGCCAGGCCACCGGCACCGCCGCCCCAAGCGCCACCTCGGCCAACCCGAGCGACGGCGTCGGTCAGATTCGCGCAGTCACTGCAGACAGATTTGTATGCCGCGAACCAATCGAGTCCCCACTCCCACATCGAACCTGCAAGGTCCAGCTGGGTGTACCGGCCGGCTCCCAAGGGCTTCGAGCCAACCGGCAAGATGTCGCCGAAGGCACAGTCGGCGTAGGCCGAGCCGTCAGCCATGCACCCGTAGGTGGCCTGAGCCAGAGCCGGGCTCGACGCTGAGCTGGTCGGTACAGGCGCGTTGCCCCACGGATAGCTACGCTCGCCCTCGGGAGCATCCCCACCGCCCGCCGCCGCGTACTCCCACTCCGCCTCCGTCGGCAGCCTGCCCGCATCCCACGCGCAGAATGCGAACGCCTCGTACCAACTAACGCAATTCATCGGTAGTCGGTCGTTCGTGCCGTTGGTGTTCCACGTCTTGTAGGTGGGGCTACATTGCACGGCCGTCGCCAGATCGGTTGAATTCGCGGCGATGAGTCCGTTCCAGTCCGACGACCAGCCGCTGCTCACTCCGAGTTTCGGGTGGGCGCCCGCGCCGCTCGCTGGCGGGCCGGTATAAGCGGCCACAAACTTCCGAAACCGGCCCACCGTGACCTCGTACTTGTCGAGCGCGAAGTCCAACGTGATGGTCGCCGGAAAGGAGGTGCTGGTGTCCCGAAAAAAGGTACCCTTCGGCACGGTCGGGCTCGCGCAGCAGTTGTCGTTCGACGAGGCTCCGCAGTTGGCGGTCAGGCCCTGGCAGCTCGGAAACGTCGAGCAAACGCGGTTCGTCGTCGTGGTGCATGCGGTCGTCTCGTAGGTGGCTGCGGCTGCGGAGCAAGCCGCCGCGCAGGTCGTGCAACTGGTAGCCTTGCTGGCCGAGCTGTAGCTGCCCGCCGTGCAGGTCGTGCAGCTGGTGGCCTTGGTGGTCGAGCTGTACGTGCCGGCGGTGCAGCTCGTGCAGCTGGCGGCGTTGCTGATCGAGCTGTACGTGCCGGCCGTACAATCGATGCAAGTCCGATTGGTGGTCGTGGTGCCCTCCGACGCGACGGCTTGGCCGGCGCTACAAGTCGTCTTGTTCACGCAAACGGTGGCCGCGCTCGCGTCGTTATCCCAGGTTCCGGTCGCGCACGTCGTGCACGATGAAGCGCCCGCGGCGCTGTATGATCCAGCCGCGCACGTCGAACAGGTATCGGCATTGCTGGTCGCGCTGAAGGTGCCCGCCGTGCAGCTGGTGCAGGTGCGATCGGTCGTCGTCGTGCCGGCGGCCGAGACGCGCTGGCCGGCGAGGCACGTGGTCTTGCCGGCGCAAACGGTAGCCGGATCGCCGTCGTGATCCCAGCTACCCGCGGCGCACGTCACGGCCGGCGCCGTGCCGCCGGCGCAATACGTTCCGTCGGCGCACGCCGTGCACTTCGGCGGAGCGGATGCGGTGCCGGGGGCGGTTTGGATCGTCCCGGCTGGGCACGAGTTGGCGTCCAAGCACTCCGTTTGGTTGGGCCCGCTGGTGAACTTGCCCGACGGACAAAGCGCGCAGGTGCGATTCGTGGTGGCCGAAGGCGTGTTGGTGACGCGACTCCCCGCCTCGCAGGTCGCCCACGGCACGCACTCTTCGAGACCGGCCTCGGCCGCGAACGCGCCGGTCTCGCAGCCCTCACACGCGGCGAAGCTCGCGTCGACCCCGTGGGTGCCGGCGGGGCAGGAACAGGCGCCCGATTCGCACAGAGTGCACTCCTTCACCAGCGTCGTGCTCACTTCATCTGCATCGCAATGCACGACGTTGTCGTCCAAGCAGACCGGCGTGTCCGTGGACTGATCTTCGCAGATCGCTAGGGTGGCTTGGCACAGGCCTTGGCCGGTTCCCTCGCGGGTATCACAGTGCTGATCGGTCGGGCACGCGCCGTTGCCCCGCCAGACTCCGCCCTCACACAGCAGCTGCTGGCGCTGGGCGTGACCGGCGCAGGCGCGCGCGCCCACCTCCGCGCACGCGGCGCCGAGCTTGCCGAGACCCGGGCCCAAGCTCGGCTCAGTCGGTCCCTGCCCGCCGTGCCCGCCCTCGCCGCCGCTGTTGTCGCCGCCAAAGTTTTCGCCGCCCCCGCCCGGCCCGGAGCCGCCGCTGCCGCCGCTGCCCCCGGACGACGCGCCACCACTGCCGCCGCTCGTGAACGAATCGTGCTCGGCGTCCGTGCCCACGCAAACGCCCAGCGTCGCGTCGAGCTGCTGGCATTCTTGGCCACCGGCGCAGTCGCCATCATCGGTGCAGCTGGTGCGGCAGACGTTGCCCGCGCAAACCGTACCGTCCGGGCAACCCGCGTCGCCTTCGCCGCAACCTTCAGCGCTGGGAATGCACGCGCCAGTGACGCCGTAGCGCAGGCAACGCGAGGCCGCGCCGCACTCTTGGTCGCTTTCGCATTCGCTGCGGCAGAGGTCGCGCAGGCACCCGTAGCCGGGGGCACACTCGGCTTCGCTGCTGCAGGCGTCTTGCACCTTGCTGTCCTCGACTCCGATGAGCACGCCGCAGCCGCTGAGCAGCAGCGCCGTCCACAAAAGACGAGCGAGCACCGTGCGCCGCACCGCTTGGGAGCGGACATCAGAACGCATGGCTGACCTCCATGCCCCAGGCACCAGGGGTGGGCGCCACGACCCACGCTTGCCGGCGCCGCGCTGGGTTGCCGGCGATGCTGGCGTCGGGCTTCGGGGCGGTGAACCACAGCACCGCCGCCGTGACGAGCGCCGCCGCGCCGACCCCGGTAGCCACGGTAGCGACGAGCGCCTTGCTCTTGGCGCTGCTGCGCAGGGTGTCGCCGCGCGGCGTGCAGTAGTCGTTTTCGTTGCACAGGCCTTTGGCCTCGCTGAGCGAAGACTGCGCGCTCAGACCGAAGAAGCCGCCGACCCCAACCCCGACAAGACCGAGGCCGCCTACCGCGATGGCCGCGATGCGCCGAGAGGTGCCGCGCGCCGCGGGCGCATCAGCGGCGCCCGCAGGCGCGGAAGCGCCAGCCGGTAGCGGGTCGAGCTTGGGCACCCGCAAGGTGGCGGAGCCGCCTTCCGCCGCCGCCACCACCGAGCCCTGCCAGGGTTTGTAGCCGCTGGCCCGCACCTCGACTTGGTGCGTGCCAGCGTCGACGGCAGCGCGCGCGCTCCACAGCACCGGCGCGACGGGGACGCCGCCGCGCAGCACCTCGAGGCCCGGCACCCGTACCGGTTCCGGCACCTCGATGGTCAGGTAGCTCAGGCGCGGCTCCAAGGCGCGCGCGCGCTCCCGAGCGTGCTCACCGCGCGCGTCGCCGCGCTTGCGCGCGATCTCTTCGGCTTCGCGAAAGCTGCCCCAAGCGCTGGCAACTTGACCATTCTTCTCGTAACACTCGGCCAGATACACCAGCACCCCGAGCTGCGGATCGAGCCGGTAGCTCTCGGCGTATTTGGGGCATGCCTGGGCGAGCTGCTCCTTTGCGAATAGCGCCTCGGCCTCGTCGAACAGCTGCACCGCCAGCGCGCGCGAGCCGGCGTCGCTCTGGGCGCTTGCCGGTGACGTGCCGCAAAGCCCAGCGACCAGCAGGGAAAAGCCCAAGAGAAAATTGAGTTTCACAGACGGCTCCGGGTGGAAGTGGGGGCTGGTGACGGAGGGGGCGTGGTGGCTGCGGGGGGCGTGCCGACAGCAGCGGGAGCGGCGGTTTTTTCTCCGGCGGCCCCAGGCCTGACGGCGGCTTTGGGAACGGGACGAGCTACGGGGCGAGCCACGGGGCGCGCGACAGGCGGCGTCGGAGGCAGCGCGGAAGCCGTCGGTGCTCGCTCGCCCTCGGGCGCCGCGCTGGGTATCGGGGGCGCGGCGGCGACGGCGGCTCGAGGTGCGAGTAACGGCCCCGCGGGGGCGCGCTCCCGGTCGTTCGAGGGTGGCGTTGCCGACGCCGCCGGCTCCTCGGCGCGGCCAGCGCGCGCCCAGGGGCGAAGCGCCAGCAGCCCCGCTGCTCCGGCCACCGCGAGGACGGCGGCCGCGATCCACGGCGCCGCTCGGCGCCGTGCGGGTGCCGCCGGATTCGTTTCGCCCCAGGCAGCGTGGGTCCCTTGCGGCGGGACACTGGCGGCGGGCGCGCCCGTGACCGAGGCTCCGATCACGAGCGCTGGCGCGCCCGCTGTCCCCGTCTGCGAAACGGAGCGCGTGACGCCCAGGATGTGCGAGATGCGCTCGATCGATTGACGCGCGTTCGCCGATGCCAGCGGCTCGAGCGCGTGCCCCAGCTCCGCGACGGATAGGTAGCGCCGGGCGGGGTCTTTCTCCAGGCAACGATGCACGACCTCGTAGAGCGCGGGCGGGAGCCCCGGGGCGGCGTCGGCCAGCGGCGTCGCCGGCTCGCTCATCACGCGCGCGCACACCTGCGGCAACGTCTCGCCATTGAACGGCGGTGTGCCCGACACCATCTCGTACAGCACCACGCCCAGCGCCCACACGTCACTGCGCGGATCCACGTTCTTCGACGAGCCCATCTGCTCGGGCGACATGTAGAGCGGGGACCCCATCAGGGCCGAGGTGCGAGTCGCGGGCGCGCTCTCATGGCCAGAGCCGCCGCTCACCTTCGAGATCCCGAAATCCAGCACCTTGACGAAGCGCCGGCCGTCCACGCGACGCATCAAGAAGAGGTTGCCCGGCTTGAGGTCGCGGTGGACGATGCCGGCCGCGTGCGCCTCGGCCAGCGCCTCACAGGCTTGCAGCACGTAGTCGATGGCCTCCTCGACCGAGACGCGCCCGCGCTCAGCGAGTAGCTGCGCGAGGTCCACCCCCTCCAGGTACTCCATGGCGATGTAGGGCTCGCCCGTCTCGAGCGCGCCCACGTCGAACACACGCGCCACGTGCTCGCTCGAGATGCGCGCCGCGGCGCGCGCCTCGCGCAAGAAACGCCCCACCGCTTCGCCGTTGAGCATGGCGTGCGGCAGCATCAGCTTGAGCGCCACTCGCTGCTCGAGCTGCACGTGCCAGGCCGCCGCCACGATGCCCATACCGCCCTGACCGAGCACCCGCTCGATACGGTACTTGCCGGCCAGGATAGAGCCCGGCTCCAACGTCAGGTCCACCTAGGTCATCTCGCTTTTGAATGAGGGCTCAGTGCGCGGACGCATGCCTCCCCCCACGCCAGCGTGTTGGAAGAATACCGCGCGTGTGCCGCGAGTCTCCATAGGCATTCCTTTCGCCAATTCGAGGCGAGGAGTCCCCTTCTCACGGATGTTCGGACAGTCGGCCCCCCTCGGCCGCGAGCCCACGCGAAGTGGCAAACTGCGACAGATGACGCCTGATCGCCACTCGTCGCCGTCACCTGTCCCCTATCTTTTCCATTACTTGGACCTGCCGGGCGGCCGGCACGAAATGTGCAACTTCGCGGGCCGGATGGAAAGCGTCGAGCCGGCCAACAACAATCGAACGGGTGTGGGGCGCGTGCTCATCGTCGACGACGAGCCGGTGCTCAGGCGACTCATGCGCCGCGCCTTGGGTGGTCTACAGCTCGAAATCGTGGAGGCCGCGAACGGAGTGGAGGCGTTGGAGCGCTTCCGGAATCAAAGCTTCAGCGCTGTCGTCACGGACGTGCGCATGCCCTCGATGGACGGGTTGGAGCTGGTCGCGCACCTGCAGCAATTGGATCCTGAGCTGCCCATCATCCTCGTCTCCGGGTCCGACGAAGTGGCGAGCCGCGCGGGCGCGCGGGCGTTGGGTGCCTTCGACTTCTTGGCTAAACCCTTCGATCTGTTCGATCTGGGCTGCCGCGTGCTCAGCGCCGTGGCCGCCCACCCGCCCCGCGTTCACCGCCGCCAGGTTGCCTAAACCTCAGGCCCGGCCCCGGGCATACCCAGCCAGGTCTGGACGTGGCTTGACCCCGCCTGCCACCTGGCACCGTAATTGCTCTCGAGAGGCAGAGCATGAGCGGCTTGAAAGTTCTGATCGTCGACGACCAGCCCGCGGTTTTGGCGGCCTTGGAGGTGTTGTTCGACGTGCACGGGTTCGAGACGCTCGCGGCGCGCACTCCCGAGCAGGCGTTGCAGCTGGTCCGCTCCGAGGAGCTGGGGGTCGTGCTGCAGGACATGAACTTTCACCGCGACGCCACGAGCGGCGAGGAAGGCGAGCTGCTGCTGCACGCCATCCGCAAGCTCGATCCGGACCTGCCGGTGGTGCTGATGACGGCGTTCCAGTCGTTGGAAGCGGCGGTGCGGCTCGTGCGCGCGGGCGCCAGCGACTACATTGCCAAGCCGTGGAACGACGACAAGCTCGTCGCCACCGTCAAAAACCTGATTCGTTTGCGGCAGTTGTCGCAGGAGAACTTGCGGCTGCGCACGAGCTCGAGCCGGTCGCGCGCCGGTTTGGCCCACGAGCATGATTTGTGCGGATTGGTGTATGAAAGCGCGGCCATGCACGAGGTCGTGCGCTTGGCGGCCAAGGTCGCGCCGTCGGAAGCGGCGGTGTTGGTAACGGGGCCGAACGGCTCCGGCAAAGAGCGAGTCGCGCAGATTGTGCAGGCGAACTCACGGCGCAAAGACAAGCCGTTCGTGAAGGTGAACGCCGGCGGGTTACCGGACGAATTGCTGGAGGCCGAGCTCTTCGGCGCGGAGGCCGGCGCGTACACGGGGGCCAAGAAGCTGCGCATCGGCCGCTTCGAAGAAGCCGACGGCGGCACGTTGTTCCTCGATGAAATCGGCAATTTGTCGATGATGGGGCAAATGAAGCTGCTGCGTGTGCTGCAGACCGGCGAGTTTCAGCGCCTGGGCAGCAACGCGACCCGCAAAGTCGACGTGCGGCTGATCAGCGCCACCAACGCCGACCTGCCGCGCGCGATCGCTCACGGCACCTTCCGCGAAGACCTGTACTTCCGGCTCAACGTCATCGAGCTCGGGATTCCGGCGCTGCGCGACCGCGCCGACGACGTGCTGCCGCTGGCCGAGCACTTGCTGTCCGGCTATCGCGCGGACGCCGGACAAGCGTACGAGCTAACGGCGGACGCGCGTCAAGCGCTGGTCGATCACGAATGGCCGGGCAACGTGCGCGAGCTGGAAAATCGCCTACAGCGCGCGACGCTGGTCTGTCAGGCGCCGCGCATCACCGCCGCCGATCTGGGCTTGGCCGCGGGCGCGGTGGCGAGCCAACCCGCCGCCACGGCTGCTGCAGCCGAAGCGCTGCCGCCCTCGAAAGCCAACGGGACGGATCCCGAGCGCGCGGAGCTGGAGCGCATTTTGGTCGAGAGCGGCGGCGTCGTCGCTACCGCCGCGGCCATGTTGGGCGTGAGCCGCCAGGCGTTGTACCGCCGCATGGATCGCCTGGGTGTCGAGCTGGAACGACGCCCCAAAGGCTAACAGGCGAGCCTTGAGCCAAACGTCACGTTCTTCGTTCCTGGGTGCACCAATGGCCGCGGTCGTGGCGGCGGTGGCGCTGGGCGCCATCACGACGTTACTGGGCGCTCCCTTGGCAGCGGGCGTGGCGATGGGCCTGGCCGCGGGCGGCGCCATGTGGCTGCAGCGCCGTGCCCTCAGCGGTGAGCGCGACAGCTTGCAGCTGGCGGCGGCGACCGAGCGCGCCGAGCGCAGCGAGCAGGGGCGCTTGTTGAAGGCGGTGGTCGAGAGCGCGCCGATGGCGATCGTCGTGTACGGTGATACCGGTAAAATTGCCTACTGCAACGCGGAAGCGCGCGCGCTGTTCGCGGAAGAGCAAGCACTGGAGGACCAAAACTTCTTGCGACTCGTGCAGCACGCGCCCGAAAGTCTGAAACAAGCGTTGGTGCGCGAAGGTGACGCGCTGTTCACGGTCGACCAAGACGGGCACGCCGAGACGTACAGCTTGAGCCGACGCTTCTTCGACCTGGGCGGCGAACGGCACACCCTACTGATGGTGAAAGAGCTGACGCCGGAGCTGGGACGCCAAGAGATCGACGTTTGGAAGAACGTGATCCGCATCATCAATCACGAGCTGAACAACTCGCTGGCGCCGATTTCCTCGATGGTGCACTCCGCCCGCCTGATCGCGCAAAACCCCGAACAAATAGCCAAGCTGACGCGGGTGTTCGACACGATTGAAGAGCGCACGACGCACCTCACGTCCTTTCTCGAAGGCTATGCTCGGTTTGCTCGCTTACCGAAGCCGCGGCCCGATCGCGTGGCGTGGCCGCTGTTCCTGGACAATCTGCAAGCGTTGTTCCCCCACGCGCGGTTCGGGCCCGCGCCGACTGCCGACGGGTGGTTCGACGCCGCTCAGCTTCAGCAAACTTTGATCAACTTGCTCAAGAACGCGACCGAAGCGAGCGGGGACGCCCCTGACGTCGAGCTTTCGGCCGACATGGCCGCTGATGGCGCGTCGATCATCACGGTCGCGGATCGCGGAAGCGGTATGACCGATGAAGTGCTGCGCAACGCCCTGGTGCCGTTTTTCTCGACGAAAGAGAAAGGCACCGGCCTCGGGCTGGCGCTGTGCCGTGAAATCGTCGAGGCTCACCGCGGCAAGCTGCGGCTTGCGCGGCGGACGGGCGGCGGCATGGAGATCACCTGCTGGCTGCCCGGCAGGGCGACCGTGGTTGCGCCCCGCACCGGCCGGCTCACCCTCACGCGAGCGTGACAAGTGTCCGGACGAGTGTCCGCGACCTATTGAAAGGCGTAGCCGGCGGCCAAGCTGATCACGGGCCCGCTCTTGAAAATAACGTCGATGGCTTGCTCTTCGTCGTCTTCCAGGGTGCCGGCCAGGACATCGACGTTGTCCTTGTTCAGCAGAAAAGAGGCGCCCAGGCAGCCGAGCAGGGTGAAGCCGTGCTTGTGGATGAAGTCGAAGCCCACCACCGTCTGGATCAGGTACGACGGCTTCACGTCGAGCGTGATGCGCGAGCGCGGGGGCTCGCCGGCGGCGGTGGGGGCGCGATCGCTCGGCTCGATGGTGAGCTCGCCGAGGCCCGAAGTGGCGTTGACGCCGACGCCCACGAACGGCGTGAACGGCGTGGTCATGAAATTGTACCGGGCGCGCGCACCCGCCTTCCAACCCAACAGCGAGAGACCACCGCCTAGATCCACGGAAAAATGCGGAGTCACGTGGTACGTGAGCACCGGTCCAAAGCCGGCCAAGCCGTTCCAGCTAATCTCGCCGGTCAACGCCAGGCGGCGGCGAGCTCGAATGGGACCGAGCGGACGGATGTCCGCGATCGGCACGGGAGCGACGGGACCGGCCGCGCTGGGCAGCGACGGCGCAGGAGCCGCCGACGGCCCCGGCCCGCTCGCAGGGACCGCCGCGGGGGGCGACGGCGCCACCGGAGCGTCTTCGTAGGGCGTTTCGAGCGTTTCCGGCGCGCTCGGCGGGGGGGCGGGCTGGGCGTGGCCCGGCGCGGCCATGAAGGCCGTGGCGCAGGTGAGGCCGGCCAAGAGCCGCCGTGGTCGAGACATGGTGGAGGGACTAAGCATGAGTCGAGCCAACTAGAAATTCACCTGCAATGAAGCACCTACATCGGTCGCCGGAGAGGTGGAGACGAACGCAACGCGCGGGGTCGTGGACGCGCCGCCCGTCGCTCGCGGCAACTCGTCGGGGCGGCGCGTGGCGGGCGAACGCGGCTGATCGAGCTCGTGCAAGAACAGGCCGGTGATGAACATGCCGAATGCACCCGCGACGCTCACGCCGGCGGCGGTGCGGTAGCGATTTCGCTCGACGAGGGAGGCGTTGTAAGCGACCAGCTGGTCGGAGTCGACGTTCTTGCGATGCCACTGTTGCAAGAAGTCTTCGGCTCGGTTCTCGGAGCGTACCGCGAAAGCGCTGAGCACCAGGCTCGCGCCGATCGCGGCGCCACCGCCGATGAACAACAGCTCGGACAAGGTGCGCTGCGTCGTGGGTTCCAGGGTCACGACTTCAGTGCGCGTCTTGCCGCGCTCGAGGCGAATGTCACGCCGCGCTAGCCGCCGCCCCTGCTGGGCGACGCTCAACTGATGCGTTCCGGGGGCGAGCGGTACCGTCACCCAGTCGCCGCCTTGTCCGACGAAGACGCCGTCGACGTAGACTTCGGCGGCCGCGGGCGCCGAGACCTTCACGATGCCGGGGCGCTCGGTCAGTCGCACCTCGGTGAGCAGCAGCTCGCCGGAAAGCGCAGTGACGTCGCGCTCGGCGTCGACGTACCCGTTCGCTTGCACGCGCGCGTGATGCTTACCGGGCGTCACCTCGCGGATCAAGGGCGAGGCGGAGGCTGCGCCATCGTCCAAAGTGATTCGGGCGCCGGGTGCGTCGCTCACGATCATCAAGCGTGTGGGACGCGCCTGCGCTTTGGGTGGCGCATCTGCTGCCCGCGGCTTGGTCTCGAGCAAGGGCTCGAGCTGCTTGATGGCAAGCTGGGCGTCCTCGCGCCGTGCGCCGCGCGCTTCTTCGGCCAAATAGCGGCGAAATAGCTGCAGAGCGCGCTCGAGGTGGGCGCGACGCTCGTCGACGAAAAATTGCTTCCGCTCGGCCTGCGCCAGCGAAAACGCGATCGCGGGCAGCGGCGAAATTTCGTAGGCGTCTTCCAGCGCTTGAATGGCGGCCAGGTAGTCACCGGCCGCGTACGCATTGGCGCCGGCCTTGAACGAGGCCTTCGCGCGCTCCAGATCGGGCCCCGACTGGGCGAAGCTGGGCGAAGCCAGCCCGAGCAGCGCCGGCAGCACGAACAGCGACCGCAGCAGACGCCTCACCGGAGTTGTGCCCCCACCAGCCACACTCCCGCCGCGTCCGCTACCACGAGATCCTCGATGCGGTTGCCGGATGGATCGGTCACGACGACGCTGGTCGCGTCGTTGAAATCGTGCACACGCGCCAAGCGCTCGAACGTGCGCTCGTGCAGCTCGTTCCGGGCCACGTACAGCGCGTCGTCGGTCACGAACGCGATGCGCATGGGCGGCGTGTCGAAGACGCTGAACCCGCGGACGTCGTGCTGCTCGACGCCGAGCACGCTGCTATTTCCCAGCGAAAAACCGCCATGCTTATCGTTGAACAACAAGTGCAGCCGACGCGGGCCCACCCTTTGGTCACCGATTAACGCGAGTAAATCCAAGGCGCCGTCACCGTCGAGATCGGCGCTCGCCAGCTCGGGGTTGCGACACGGCTCGGCGAAGCTCACGACCGCCTTCGACGTGGCCGTGCTGGCGGCGCCGTCGATGTCATAGACCAGCAGGTAGCACCCCACGGCGGGCTCCTTGCCTTTTTGCATGAGCATCAGCGCCTCGTCGAAGCCGTCGCCCTCGAGATCGGCGGCAAGCGCGGTCGCGCTCAGCTCGCCGCCCTCCGTATTTATGGTGAGCGGGAAAGCATCGGACGGAAGCGTGTCCGGAGTTAGCCGCCGCGGCGGCTCTCCTCCTCCGCCGATGTCGGGAACGAGCCACATCGACCATTCCGTTGGGCGCTTGGGTTCGCCGCCGAGAGCGAACACGTCATTGGCGCCCGGTGACGTGAACGCGCCGGCCGCCAGCACCCGAGCCAACGAGTCATGCAAGCTGCCGTCGACCGAGAACGTCACCAGCGAGTAGGGAGCAAACGGCAAGCGATCCGGACTGCCGTCGAACAGCGTGAATTTACTGCGTGTTACGCCGCGCAGCCGGTCTTGCGAGATGACGAAGACGCTGTCGACGCCCGCCTGGTCGGCGCTGCCCAGTTGTTGCACCCCGGAGACACCGGCGATGCGGCTCCCCGGCAGGGGCAACCTGTCGCGCTGGCCAAACGCGATCGCCAGAGTATCGCTGTTGCTGTGCGGTGGGCCGCTCTGCACGTAGGCCGCGTCGAGGATATTGTCGCCGTCGAAGTCGCCGGTGGTCAGAAATTGAACCGGCCCCTGCGTGTTGAGGTGGGTTTGAACCGGAAAGGGGCCGGTGTTGCCGCTGAGGAACGAGAGTCCAGGCGAGCCCTTGGTACCCGCGATCACGTCTGGCAGATCATTGCGGTTGAGGTCGGCCACCACCGCCATCGACCAAGGCTTGGAGCGATTTCGATACGACGTGACGTAACGGAGCTCACCGTCCACGAGCGACTTGTGCGACGACAGCGTGCCGATCGGCTCGACGAAATCGACCACGCCGTCACCCGTAAAGTCGCCCACCGCCAGCGGCGCCGTCAGCGGGAACACGTCGCCCACCGTCTCTTCGTCCCCCGAAATCAACATCACCTGCGACGCTTCGTCTTCGAGCTTCGTTCCATCGCCGTGCGCGACGAAGGTGCCGTCGGGCGCGCTGATCAGAACGTCCAGGTGACCATCACCGTCGATGTCGGCGGTTTGCGGCGGCGCGCTCACCGTCGAGCCTCCGGGTAGGTGCACCAAGTACTCGCGCGCCGCATCGCGCCACAAAACTTCACTGCCCAGTGGATCGGAGCCCAGCTGGCAGAGATCGAGCACGTGCACGACGTCATCGCCGAGAAACGCGTACACCACCTCGGAGCATGGCGAGTCGGCGCTCGTTACCAGCTCCGCCGAGCTAGGCGCGCCGGCGAGGTCTTCGAACGGTCGTTCCAGCCGCGCCCGCAGCGAGAGCGTGGCGTCTTCGAGCGACGGCACGTAGACCCCGGGCCCTTCATCGAGGCTGCTGAAGATGGCCAATCCGATCGCTTCCCCCACACCATCGGCGCGGACCGGCGTCGCGCGCAGGTGCGTGCCCGGCAAGACGTACGAGCTGAAAGTGGCCGGAATCCAGTCGCGATCGGCGCGACCTGGGACCATGCCGATCAGATCGTTACTGAAGATCAAATCGGCGGCCGCGTCGTTACCGGTCAGCTCGCGGGCGATCGGACGCGTCACCACGCGCGGAAACGTGCGGGTGTCTTGCAGCTTGGCGTCAGCGTCGAAGTAGTGAATGCGGAAGCGCGCCTGCGACAGCTCGTTGGCGGCCTCGGTGCTGATCACGTCGAGCCGGCCGTCGCCGTCGAAGTCGGCCGTCGACAGCCATGACGACACGCCGGTCGCGAAATTGATCGGCGTGTCGAAGTCGCCGGTGGGAAAATGGCACAGACCGTCGGGAGCGCAGCCCATGTCATCCGGGCACCTCGCGTGCGTGCCATCGACGTTGGGACGACAGTCGAAGTGACACTCACCCACCTCCCCCGGGGCGCGGCAGCTCTCACCAGGCTCGGCGAACGTGTCGCAATCTTCGGCCTTTTCGACGACCGCGTTGCCGCACACGTTGGCCTCGATCACCGGGAAGGTGGTGCAGCCAAAGAGCACGAGCAGCAGACCGGGGAGCAAGCCGGCGTGACGGGTGTTCAAAACGGATTCTCCAGATCCGTAGGGATGCGCGCGGGCGTACCGGGGCGCGCCTTCGGCTTTTTGTCGGCGACCGCCGGTGGCGGCGCCGCGCCCGACGGCGCGCTCGACGGCAACGCCATGGCGGATTCGGACGGCGCGGGAGCGACGACGCTGGGCGCAACCACCGGCGGTGGGGCGACCACCTGAACCGACGGCGTGATCGAGGGCTCCGCGCGCGGCGCACTGGGCGTTGGCCGCAGCACGACGAATCCCAGCAGGGCCCCGAGCACCAGCAAGCCCACGCCGAACGGCCACAACGGCCGGGCCGCGCCGCTGCTGGACGCGGCCGACGGCGCATCACGCTCGGTCGTGATCATCTCGTCCAGCAGCGTGTCGGGCGGCCCGTCGCTACGCGTGTGCTCACCAGAAATGGCCGGTGGGCGCGGTAGCCGCAACGGTCCTGTCGACAGCTCGATGCCGGCCTCTTGCGCCGCTTGGCGGAGCGCGGTGATGGCAGCCCCCGCGCTGACGGGGCGCTCGTCCGGCTTCTTGTCGAGCATGCGTAGAAGCGGAGCGTCGAGCAGCGGCGATAGGTCGGCGCATGCCTCGGAAGCGCGCGGCGCCGTCTGAATGATGTGCGCCATCAGCACCGCGACGGTGGTGTCGCCGACGAACGGCAGGTGACCGGTCAGCATTTCGTGGCACAACACGCCCAGCGCGTACACGTCGGAGCGGTGATCGACCTTTTCGCCGCGGGCCTGCTCGGGCGACATGTACAGCGGGGTACCGATGGGCGTGCCGCTCACGGTGTGCACCGGCGATTCGCCGAGCAGCTTGGCCATGCCGAAGTCGAGCAGCTTGGGAATGGTTTCACCGCCTTGATCCCACGCCAAAAAGATGTTCTGCGGCTTCAGGTCGCGGTGCACGATGCCGGCCGCGTGCGCGAGATCGAGCGCCTCGGCGATCGGCGTCAGCAGTGCGAGCGCCGTCGCGACCTCGACCCGACCTTGTAGCTTGAGCCACCGGTCGAGCGGAGCCCCGTCGAGAAGATCCATCACGTAAAAGTGACGGCCGTCGTTCAGCTTGCCGAACGAGAACACGTCGATGATGTGACGGTTGCGGATCTGGTTGACGGCTTGCGCTTCGGAGATGAAACGCAGCACCGCGTCCGAATCCTTGTCGGCCACGCGGTGCAGCACCTTGACGGCGGCCCGCCGCTTGAGCAGCGGGTGCTCGGCCTCGTACACCGCGCCGAAGCCGCCCTCGCCCAGCTTGCGCAGCAGCCGGTACTCACCTGCCATGCGGCCGCCGCTCTCGCTGGAGCGTTGCGCGCGGTTTGAGGGAGAGGCTGCCATCGTGGTCGCGCGCGACGATACCACGCCGCTTTGCGACCCCAACCCCCCGCTTTGCTCAGCGCGTGAAGCGGATATTGACTCGGATTGCGGTCGCGGCTGGCTTGCCATCGTGAGTGAGCCCGGGGCTGAAGCGCTTGCTGGACATGCAGGTGCGGGCGGCGGCGCCAAAGCCCTGTTTGGGGGGCGACTCGGACAGCAGCTGCACGCTCGAAACCGCGCCGCTCTTGCCGATGGTGACCATGACCGACGCGGTGGCCACGTCGTCCGAGGCGGCCCCCGGAAAGTAGCCGCGGCAGGGGTCGCGCTCGCCCAGGCTCGGCTTGCGGCTGAGGTCCGAGACCGGCGTCAGCGCGTCACCCACCGGGCCTTTGACCGCTCCGCTAGTGCCGACGCCGGGCGATGGGCTGGCGGCGGCTTGCTTCACACCGACGTCGGCCTTGCCACCAATCGCCACCACACCGGACCCGAAGCCGAGCGCGGCCGGATCGTTGGTGAAGTCGACCGGCTCGTCATGAGCGGGCGATGGCGCGGGGTCGGCCTTGGCCGTCACGAGCGCGCCGACGTGGGCCGGCGCGGGTGGCGCGGCGACGGCCTTGGCCGGGGCGGCGGGTTCCGGCGCGCGCTCTTCCGGTTTGGGCACCGGCAACGCGACGGGCGGAGGTGGTGCGAGAGGCGCCAAGTCGACCTCCAGCGGTGCGGGTGGTGGTGGCGTGGGGCGACGCTCGCCCAACGCGAAGCCGGCCAGCAGCAGGTGAGCGCCAATCGCGGCCGCCCACCCGAGCACGCTCGAGGCGCGGCGGCGCGGCGACCGCATGAAAAGCCCCGCTACGAAGTCATCGAGCGGCACGGAAGCTAGGGCTGAAGACATGACAGGCTCCTTCACGGCGTGGAGGTGGCGGCGACTTTTTCGGCCGCGAAGGCCACCTTGGTGATGCCGGCGTCACGCACGGTGTCGAGCACGTGCATGACCTTGCCGTGGCTGGCGTCGGTGGCGGCGGCGATCACGGTGCGCAGCTCGGGGTTCTCTTTGAGCGCCTGGCTGGCGCGCCCGCGCAGCTCGGCGTCGTTGGCGACGGGTTTGCCGTTGGCGAGCACGCTACCCTGCGCGTCAATCGACACGCTCAGCACCGTTTGCGTCGCTCCCGCCGTCTTGGCCTTGGGCAAATCGAGCGGAATGCCCTGCCCGCTGATCAGCTTGGCCGTGACCATGAAGATGATCAACAGCACCAGCGTGACGTCCACCAACGGCGTCACGTTGATGCCCGTGATCTCCTCATCGGTATTTTGGATGCTTGCCATAGGTTCTCTTCTCTCTTCTCAAAACTGCCAACTGCCAACTGCCAACTTCAATGAGCGCTGGCGCTCAACTGATCGAAGCACACGACTTGTGAATCTTCCGACCCTTGTCGCGAGCCGGCCGGGCCCGACGCGCCTTGCGGCGACGCCTTCACGTACGACAACACGATGTGCCGAAGCGCCTCCGCGTTACCGAGAATGCCCTTGATTCGCCGCTGAAAAGCGTTGAAGGCGGCCACCGCCGGAATCGCCACGACCAAGCCAATCGCGGTCGCCACCAGCGCTTCTGCGATCGCGCCCATCACGCCGTTCATCGCTCCCCCGCCGCTGGCGGCGCCGGCCACCTGCAGCTGATCGAACGCCTGCACGATGCCGATCACGGTTCCGAGCAAACCCACGAACGGCGCGTTCGAGCCGAGCGTGCCCAAAAAGCCCAAGCGACGCTCGAGCCGCATCCGCTGCACCGCGCTGGCTCCCGCCATCGCCTCTTCGACCGCGGCCGGGCCCTGGGCGATGCGGGCCAGGCCCGCGGCGACGATCGCGGCTTCCGCGGAGCGCGCGTGAACGACCAGCTCGTGCGCGCTGGCAAGATCACCGCGCCCCAGGGCCGCCCCGAGCTCGGAGGCGAGGCGCTGCAGGTTCTCGCGAACCCGAAAGAAGAACAGCGAGCGCTCGACCATGATCGCGACGCTGATCACACTCAGTCCGATCATTAGATACATGATTGGCGAGGCGCCGATATCGAGCAGAATGAGCTTGGTGCGTTCGACGATGTTCATGAGTTGAATCTCCTTGCCGCCCCGCCCAACCTCGGGCTTTCGAGCAAGCACGGGCCCCTTCAGCACGGCGCGTGCCAAGCGCGCAGACCACCGAAACTCGCTAAAAATCCGGTAATGCCGCGAGAGCCGTGGGGGGTTGTCCGCCGCCGTCACCCTCGAGAGAGGACACGTGTCCGGCGCCCGCCACGACAAGCGTCCGGCCGTTCGTGGCCCGGCACGCGCGGCCTCGCGGGCCGACAGACAGCCACTCACTAAGCATGGACGAGCAAATTTGGAATCTCATGCATTGGCCCGGCGCTTGCTGAAGGGCTCGGCAACTCCGAGGGAACGCAATGCAACGAATTCGATTCATCGCCATCACCGCGCTCGCGCTGCTCGTCACCAACGCAGCCTACGCACAAGACCCCGCGGCGCCGGCAACCGCGCCTGCGCTCACTCCGCCCAAGCTCGTGAAGGCGGCGCAGCCCATCTACCCGCCGGCCAAGCTCGAGAGCGGCGTCAACGCAAGCGTCGCGCTGGTGCTGACGCTCGACGACGCGGGCAAAGTCACCGACGTCACCGTCGCAACGTCCGCGGGTGACGAGTTCGACCAAGCCGCCATCGACGCCGCCAAGCAGCTCGAGTTCACGCCCGCGGAGCGCGACGGCAAGCCCGTACCGGCCAAGATCCCCTTCCGGATCCAATTCGAAGCTCAGCCCCCCGCCCCCGCCTCCGCTCCCGCTCCCGTGCCCGCCCCCGCCTCCGCTCCCGTGGCCGCCGCTGCACCGGTTCCGGCCACAACCGCCGCCGACTCGCTCGACATCGACGTCGAAGGCGAGCGCCCCGCCCGTGAGCCGACCCAACGGACGATTACGGCCCAAGAAATCACGAAGATTCCTGGCACGAACGGCGACGCGCTGCGCGCTATCGGCAACATGCCGGGCGTCGCGCGCGTCGGCGCCTTCGACGGCTTGTTGATCGTGCGCGGCTCTTCACCGCGCGACACGCAAGTGTTCGTCGACGGCACCAGCGTACCGCTCGTGTATCACTTTGGCGGTTTGTCGTCGGTCGTGCCGAGCGAGATGCTCGAGCGCATCGACTTTTACCCCGGCAACTTTGGACCACAGTACGGTCGCGCTACCGGCGGCATCGTCGACGTCGGGGTTCGCTCACCGAAAAAAGACAAGCTGCACGGCCTGTTGCAGGTCGACCTGATCGACGCGCGCATGATCGTCGAGGCACCGATCACCAAATCGACTCGCTTCATGATCGGCGGCCGACGGTCTTGGCTCGACGCTTGGCTCGGGCCAGCACTGAAGAGCAGCGGTGTGGGCGTCACGGCCGCGCCCGTCTACTACGACT
>Ga0164241_10002069_pt1 | contig 22696 bp, 20 predicted proteins | sample OricomyardsoilBY_FD_108780 | JGI IMG/M metagenome (GOLD analysis project Ga0164241, IMG submission 108780) | Backyard soil microbial communities from Emeryville, California, USA - Original compost - Back yard soil (BY) | ecosystem: Environmental > Terrestrial > Soil > Unclassified | place: USA... | reverse complement strand
GCGGCGGCGCGGAGCAGGGCGTGCTTGTCGGCCAGGCTCATGGGAGCCACTCCGCGGGAGACCTCCACGCTGTCGAGTCCGACCGCGGCGGCCCAGTCCAGGCATTCCTCCGCCCGCCCCTGGGCCCAGGAGATCTCGAGCAGTGTCCCGCCCAGGCAGGAGCGCACGCCGTGAGCGCGCAGCAGGTCCAGCTTCGCGGGCAGCCCGACGTCGACGTACGCCGTCCCCCAGCCGAACTTCCACACGTCCATATGGGGTGCGCCGGCGGCCAGCACCGACCGGGCCGACTCCACGGTCAGCCCCTTGTCGAGCACGTGGGTCAGGCCCACCGCCCTGGGCTTGGCGCTGCGCTCTGGCAGGCTGAGGAAGGTCGGACCGCTCATATTGCCTATACTACATGTATCGTTCACTTTCCGACAGAGCGACCACGCGTGGGGGTGTGCCATGAGCACCGGCCCGAACGAAGGCCCCAACGGCGGGCCGGACCAAAGCACCGACCTCGAGGCCCTGGCCGCGTTCCTGCGTTCCCACCCGGCCCTGCGGGCCAAGCACGAGATCGGGCTGGTCGGCGAGGTCCTTGGCGCCGGGAGCTGGGTCCATGGCCCGGGTGACGACGGCGCCGTGGTGGCCGCCGACGGGCCGCCGAGCGCCGCTGTCGCGACGCAGGTGATCGCCTGCGGCGAGGCGATGCTTCCGGCGTTCGTCGCCAGAGACCCGTACGGCGCCGGGATCGCGGCCGTCCTCACGAACGTCAACGACCTGGCCGCGATGGGCGCCGTGCCGCTGGCCATCGTCGACACCATCGTCGGCAGTCCCGACGTCGCCCGCGAGGCCCTGCGCGGCATGAAGGAGGCATGCGGGTGGTACGACGTGGCGCTGGCCGGCGGGCACCTGACCCTGCACGACGGTGCGCCGGCGTTGTCGGCCTTCGGGGTCGGTCGCGCCTCCGCCGTGCTGTCCACGACGCACGTCGCGGCCGGCCAGTCGCTGGTCGTGGCGGCCGCTACCTCCGGGACGATGCGGACCGACTTCCCATTCTTCCGGTCCTTCTCCGAGCGTGCCGGCCGAATGGCAGACGACGTGCGCGTCCTCGGCGGCCTGGCCGAGTCGGGCGCCTGTGTCGCTGCCAAGGACGTCAGCATGGCGGGTCTCGTCGGCTCGCTGGCGATGCTGCTGGAGTGGAGCGGGCTCGGGGTCACCCTGGACCTGGAGCGGCTGCCGCGCCCGGCCGCAGTGTCGATGCAGGACTGGCTGACCTGCTTCCCGGCGTACGCGTTCCTGCTCTGCTGCCCTCCGGGGCGCGAGGACGACTGCCTGTCCGCCTTCCACGACCGCGAACTCGAGGCGGCCGCGGTCGGCGTGGTCGACGACTCCGGGCTGGTGGCGGTGCGCTCAGGCGAAGCCCGAGCCGTCGTCATCGACCTCACCGCGACCCCGGTCACCGGTCTCGCGCGCTGATCCCGTCCTCGAGTCGCCGCACCGTCGCCAGCCCTTCGTCGCGCGTCGACAAGACGATGCGCATGGGTTGGTGCGGCAGACCCGCGTAGATCTCCGAGTCACCGATGGGCACCCAGCCGAGTCGTTGGAAGAAGACGACGTTCGCCGGCTGGATGTGCGCGGTCATGGCCCGGCCGCCGAGCGCGGCCGCGGTCGCGGTCGCGTATCGGACCAGAGGCGCACCGATCCCGAGGGTGCGGTACGGCGTCAGCACGGCGAGCCGGTCGCCCTGCCAGACGCCCTCGGCGGGGTCGAGTGGGAACAGCCGGACGGTGCCGACCGCAACGCCGTCGCTGTAGCCCAGCACCGGGATCGTGCTCTCCTCGCCGTCCCGGGGGTCCAGGTCGGAGCCGGTGAACACGGCCTGCTCGTCGACGAAGATCCGGTGCCGGATGGCCAGATGGTCCGCGCGCTCACTCGCCGAGCGGACCCGTCGGCACACGACACCACAGTCGGGCGGATGGACATGGCGCCGCCGCCGGGTCGGGGCGGTCGGCCCGGTCGGGCCGGCCCTCAGCTCAGACGGCATGGGAGATCGCGACCGGACGCGGCCCGATCTGGAGCAGGGCCTGGACGCTCTGGAGCCCCGAGCACGCCTGGCAGCGGGCGCAACCCGCCTTGGCCACGTCCATGGACATGCCACGCTCCGTCATGTACGCCGACACCCTGCGGTAGATGCCCTCGGTGTACTGCCGCGACGGCGGGATCACGTCCGCCATCAGACTGCCTGCCACCGGCCGGATCGGGACCACGAACGGGAACACGCCCATGTCGATCGCCCGCCGGCAGCCGGCCACGGTCAGCTCGGGGTCCTCACCCATGCCCAGGATCACGTACGTCGAGACCTGACCCTCACCGAACCGGGCCACCGCCCGCTCCCAGGCCCGGAAGTACTCGTCGATGCCGGTGCGCGCCTTCCCCGGCGCCACCCGGGCCAGGACGGCGGGGTCGAACGACTCGACGTGGATCCCGACCGAGTCGATCCCGAGGTCCGCGACCTCGTCGATGATCTCGAGCTTCCGCGGCGGCTCGAACTGCACCTCCACCGGCAGCCCCGTGGCCTCGCGGACCGCGTGCCCGCAGCGCGCGACGTAGCGTGCGCCACGGTCGACGCCGTTGGAGCTCCCGGTGGTCAACGTGGCGTCGACCGCACCGTCGAGCTCCTTGGCGGCCATCGCCACCTCGGCGAGCTGCTCCGGGCTCTTCTTGACGATCGTCCGGCCGGAGTCGAGGGAGACCCCGATGCCACAGAACGTGCACTGGTCGTCAGTGCCCCAGTACGAGCAGGTCTGCACCACGGTGCTCGCGAAGGAGTCCAGGTGCATCAGACCGATCTTCCAGTACGGCACGCCGTCGGCCGTGCTGAGGTCGTAGAAGCGCGGCCGTTGCTGCGTCGAGGCGCCGGCCAGCCTCCGGCTGCCCTCGAAGACGGCGTATCCCTCGTCCTCGGCCTTCAGCACGTACGGCGAGTCTGCGGCGGCGGTGTTGTCGGTCGGGACCGTGATCGGGAAGCCGCCGACCCAGAGCATCCCGGAGTCCGTTGGGCCGGCCCCGCCCGTGCGTCGTTCGAGGGGTACCTCGACCCGGAGCCCACGAGCCTGCAGGTCCACGACCAGCTCGGCCAGCGCCTCGGCTGCCGCGGCCGGACCCGCGGCGGGACCGGGGGGCGAGCCGACCGACGCCGCAGCGATGGACCCACGACCGTTGTTCATCCGCACTGTCTCCCGGTCTACTCGAGCGTCTACTTCACGACACGTTTCGTAATCTTTAGTTAAGGCGGGAGTCGTCGCCCTGTCAAGCGCCACCGATCGCGCCTGGACCGACACCCCCCAGCTCGCGACAGCGCAGAGCCGAGGCGGCGTCGACCACCACCTCGGCGGGCAGGCCCGAGGGATCCAGGCCGGCGTCGGCAGCCAGCCGTGGCACCCGGTCGATCAGCTCGGCGCGCCGCGCCAGCACGGAGGCAACGTCCGCACCGTCCCGCCGCAGCTCGGCGGCGACGAGTCCGACCAGCGAGGTGGCCACCTCGAAGCCGGTGGAGTCGACCAGGGCCAAGGGATACAGCCGCCCCTCGGCGGCGGTGAACCTCGCCAGCGCCTCGGCGGGGATCGGGTCAGCAGGGCCGGTCATCTCTCACCTCGACGTCTGTCTGCGTGCGCAGCGGCTCGGACGGTGGGCACGACGTTCACTATCGTCTATGATCACCCAGCATACTGAACGTCAGTCACCGAACGGGAGCCGCGACGCGCGCGTCCGGGAAGTCGAGTGTCCATGGAGGTGAGGGGTCGTGGCTAGAACCGCGGTGGTGGCCATGGGCGGGAACGCGCTCGTCGCCCAAGGGGAGCAGGGCACCTACGACGAGCAGCGCACCAACGCTCGGGCGATGGCGGTCTCCATCTGCGCTCTGCTCGACGCCGGCTGGCGGGTGGTCGTCGTCCACGGCAACGGACCGCAGGTCGGCAACCTCGCGATCCAACAGGAGATGGGTCGTGACGAGGTCCCGGAGATGCCGCTGTTCAGCCTCGGCGCCATGACCGAGGGTCAGCTGGGGTCGCTGATCGCGATCGCCCTGTACGGCGTGTGCGGGCGCCGGCATCGGATCGTCGCGCTTCTCAGCCACGTGATCGTGGACCTGGAGGATCCCGCCTTCGACCATCCCACCAAGCCGATCGGCCCCTTCTTCTCCGAGGAGGAGGCCACCGAGCTGGCTCGGATTCGTGGTTGGGACATCGCCGAGGACGCCGGCCGGGGGTACCGGCGCGTGGTCGCCTCTCCCCTGCCCCTGGGCTTCGTCGAGATCGACGCGATCGCCGCCCTTGTGGAGACCGGCCACGTCGTGGTGACCGGAGGGGGTGGCGGGATTCCCGTGGGTCGTCGGGGTGCCGTCTGGGACGGCGTCGATGCCGTCATCGACAAGGACCATGCCGCCGCCGAGCTCGCCCAACAGCTCCACGCCGATGCACTCGTCCTGATCACGGGGGTGGCCGCGGCCCAGCTCGACTTCGGCAAGCAGACCCAGCGCCGGCTGACCTGGATCGACTCCACCGAGGCCGAACGACACCTTGCGGCGGGGCAGTTCCCGGCCGGGAGCATGGGACCGAAGGTGAGCGCCGCGCTCCGGTTCGTTCAGCAGGGAGCAGGTCGGGTGGCGGTGATCACCACGCCGGAGCTGGTCGTCGACACGCTGACCAACACCGATCCGACGAACGAGTCGGTGGGCACCCGGATCGTGCATGCAGAGAGCCAACCCGAGATCCCAGAGGGGGCCATCGCGTGACCGTCGCCATCAAGCTCTTCCCCGACACCTACGTCGACTCGGTCGTGCAGCTGCGTGGGATGCGGGCGATGCGCGAGGTCGACGGAGTCGAGTGGGCCAGCGCCGCCATGGCGACCCCCGCCAACGTGGAGACCCTGCGCACCGAGGGCGTCGCCGCGGAGCAGGTGGCGGATGCGGGCGCCAACGACTTCTTCCTCGTCGTCAGGTCTGCCACGGACTCCAGTGCCGAGGAGGCGCTTGCGGCCGGTTCGGCCGCGGTCACCTCCACCGACGGTTCCCGAGTCGCGGACGACCGGAGCGAGGCACCCCGCTCGTTGCGCGATGCGGTGCGCGCCGAGCCCACGCCTGACGTGGCGGTGATCTCGGTGCCCGGGGACTACGCCGCCTTGGCGGCGTTCCAGGCGCTGTCGGCCGACCTGCACGTCCTGCTGTTCAGCGACAACGTTCCGGTCGAGAAGGAGGTAGCGCTGAAGGACCACGCGCTGTCGCGCGGCCGGCTGTTGATGGGACCGGGCGCCGGCACCGCGATGCTCGGCAGTGTCGGCCTCGGGTTCGCCAACGCGGTGAAGCCCGGGCCGGTCGGGGTGGTGGCCGCCGCCGGCACCGGCGCCCAGGAGGCCATGTCGCTGCTCGATCGATGGGGCGTGGGCATCAGCCAGGTCATCGGCGTGGGTGGTCGCGACCTGTCTGCCCAGGTCGGGGGCCGGATGGCACGGGCAGCCATCGCGGCCCTGCGTGACGACCCGGCGACCGAGGTCATCCTCTTCGTCTCCAAGCCACCGGCACCCGAGGTGGCCCGATCGGTGCTCGCGACAGCTGGGGAGAAGCCGCTGGTTGCGGCGCTGATCGGCCTCGACCCGCAGTTCGCGGGCCCGGACGGGGTCGTCCTGGCCGACACCTTGGAGTCCGGCGTCGCCGCGACGCTCGGCGTGCTGGGGATCACCGCACCAGACACCACCACGACGAGCGGTCCGTCGGTCGAGCAGATCCTGGACCGGCTGGCACCGGAGCGCCGACTGATCCGCGGGCTCTTCTCCGGTGGGACGCTGTGCTACGAGTCGCTCGTCATCCTGGGACGCACCGTCGGTGAGGTGCGCTCCAACACCCCGATCAACAAGGAGTGGGGCCTGCCGGCCCCGGAGGGCGCGCACCAGTGCCTCGACCTGGGCGAGGAGGAGTACACCCGGGGCCGTCCCCATCCGATGATCGACCCCGAGGCCCGGATCGAGCTGCTGGCCGAGCACGCCGCAGACCCGCAAGTGGGGGTGATCATCCTCGACGTCGTCCTCGGGCACGGCGCTGACGGCGACCCGGCGAGCACGCTCGCACCGGCGTGCCGCGCCGCCATGGCCAACGGTGGTCCGCAGGTCGTCGCCTACGTCCTCGGCACCGACCAGGACCCGCAGGGGTTCGCGAGCCAGCGCGACCGGCTGGTGGACGCCGGCTGCATCGTCACCGAGACCGCGGCCCGCGCGTCGCTGGTCGCTGCTGCGATCGCCACCGAGGACCCGAGCCTGGCCAGGAGGCCGCTATGACAGTCCCCACTCCCGGCGGTCCTCGGGTGGCTCTGGTCACCTACTCGACCAAGGCCCGCGGTGGCGTCGTCCACACCCTGTCCCTGGCCGGCGCCCTGGCGGACCAGCACTTTCCCGTGCGGATCGTTGCGTTGGCCAACTCCGACCAGGACTTCTTCCGGCCGGTGCGGGCGCCGTACACGCTGGTCCCCACGTCACCGCCGGCGGACACGCTGGAGGAGCGGGTGTTCAACTCGATCGACGACCTCGAGGCCGGGCTGACCAAGATCGCCGACGAGGTGGACATCCTCCACACCCAGGACTGCATCTCCGCGCGTGCCGCGGCGCGGGTGCGGGACGCCGGCGCTCACGTCCAGGTCGTGCGGACCGTGCACCACGTCGACGACTTCACCACCCAGGCCCTGATCGACTGTCAACGCAAGGCGATCGAGGAACCGGACCGGCTGGTGGTGGTGAGCGAGGACTGGCGCAGCCGACTGCAGGGGGACTACGGCGTGGACGCGGTCGTGATCCACAACGGCGTCGACACCGAACGCTTCGCCCCGATCGGCTCCGCGCGGCGCGCCGCCCTCCGGGAGCGGGCCGGGGTGGCCGACCGCTTCGTGTTCTTGTCGGTGGGCGGCATCGAGCCCCGCAAGGGCAGCGTGTGCTTGATGGAGGCGATGTCGCGCCTGGTGCGAGAGCTCGACCCGGCGCCGGCCCTGGTGATCGTCGGCGGTCATTCGTTCCAGGACTACACCCGTTATCGCGATGAGGTGCTCGCCACCCTGCCTGGGCTGGGGCTCGAGCTGGGTCGCGACGTCATCCTTGCGGGCTCGCTGAGCGACGACGAGCTCCACGACTGGTACCGCAGCGCGGACGCGCTGGTGTTCCCCTCCCTCAAGGAGGGTTGGGGCCTGGCGGTGCTGGAGGCGATGGCGGCCGAGCTTCCGGTGGTGTCCAGCGACATCGCCGTCCTGCAGGAGTACCTCACCCCGGACCGGACCGCGGTGATGACCCGGGCCGGGGATCCGGAATCGCTGGCGGCGGGTATGCACCGCCTGGCCGACGACAGCGGGCTGCGCAAGAGCCTGGTCCAGAACGGTCGTGAGCTGGTCCCGGCGTTCAGTTGGGAGCGCGCCGCCGACGAGCACGTCCGGCTGTACGCCGAGATGCCGCAGTGGCAACGACCTCTATCATCCGACACGTCTCTCTTGTATAGTAAACGTCACCGTGGAGGCACTCGTACATGACGCTGATCGACACCTCGGGCTCGCTGCGACCTATCCGAGCTGCCACTTCGATGCCCTGGACCGGCTGACCTAGGTCCGGCGCAGTGGGAGGTGGCAGTGCCCAACCATCCTCAAGGAACCAACAGCGCAACACCTCAGAGAGGAGCACCACATGGCAGACATCGTCGGTGAACGGGTCAAGGCAGGCGACGCCATTGTCGACTACGAGGACAAGGTCTTCCCCGACCACCAGGCCGAGCCCGGTCAGAAGGCCTTCGTCTTCTACCACTGCGTGCCGTTCGAGAGCTCGGCCTCGCTGGTCAACCTACTGACCGCGACCCGGATCCTGCGCAAGGGGTTCGAGACCCACTTCGTGATGTTCGGGCCGGGATCGCTGGCGGCCGCTGCGAGCCGCGGCTTCCCCAAGGTGGGCGACGAAGGCTTCCCCGGCAACATGAACTACAACCAGCTGTTGCAGCGCTACATGGATGAGGGCGGCCACGCCTATGCGTGCCGGTTCTCCGCCGCCGCTCTGTACGGCATGCGCGAGATCGACATGATGGAAGGCGTCAAGCCGATCAACCCCAAGGACGTCCTGGACGCCGCGATCACCGCGTGGAAGGACAAGGCACTGGTTCTCAACACCTGGACCATGTGACCCCGGCCAACGCTACGGCCCGACGCTCCCGTCGGGCCGTAGCGTTTCGCGTGCGAGCAAGACCTTGGCGGCGAGCCCAGGGGCGGCGAGTCGAGAAGCGTCAGCGGACAGGGCCGTGCGGCTGCGGCGGCGCCGACCAGTGCCGGCGATGGCTGCCCGGCATCGACAGCATGATCTTGTGTCGCAGCGGCCACGGGAGCGTTCGGTAGATCGGGGCGAAGAAGCGGAGCCAGAAGAGGTCGCGCAGACCATGTGGAGGCTTCGGCCGTCGGGTCCCGTGCTCGCGGGCGACCCGATCCTGGGCCGCGATCAGGAGATAGTGCTCGGCGTTGGTGCGAAGCCACCCGGAGAAGGACATGGTCAGCGCTTCCGCGATGCGTCGACGCCGTTCTGGGCCGCCACCACGATCGGCTCATTGAGGGCTCCGATCGCGGGCGAGTACACGTTCTCCATGGTGGCCAGGTCGTGCAGGGTCAGGCCGAACTTGATCGCCACCGCGAGGAAGTCGGCGCGCTCCTTGATGCCCTCACCGCCGACCATCTGCGCACCGAGCAGCCGCAGACTCCCGGGCTCGGCCAGCAGCTTGACCTTGACCGGCTTCACCCCCGGGTAGTAGCGAGCTCGGGAGATGCCTTGTGCCGTGCCCACGACGTACGGGATGCCCAGCGCGGTGGCGGTGGTCTCGCCGACGGACGCGCCCCCGATGATCCACTTGCCGGCAGCGGTCCCCCAGGGGACGTAGACCGAGCTGTAGGCCCGGGAGCCACCTCCGGCGTTGATGCCGGCGGTCTTGCCCTGGGCATAGGCGTGGCTGCCGGTCAGCCCCTGGAGCGGTACGCCGGTCAGCCCGTTCGGGATCTCGGCACAGTCGCCGGCGGCGTAGACGGACGGGGCGGAGGTCGCCATCCGCTCGTCGACGATGAACCCGCCGGTGGAGCCGATCTTGAGGCCGGCGGCGACACCGAGGGCGTGGTTCGGCTCCTTGTTGGTGCACACCACCACGAGGTCGGCCCTGATCTCGCCGTCGGAGGTCTCGACCGCCTCCACGTGGCCGTCGCCGCGGAACGCCTTCAGGGTGGTGTTGAAGTGAGTGATGACGCCGAGCTCCTGCCAGGACTCCTCGACCGGCGCCATGATGTCCGGGTCGGCGACCTCGGACATCGGCCATGGACTGGGGTCGACCAGATGGGTCTCGATGCCGCGGTGGGCGAGAGCGGTCACCATCTCCACCCCGAGCGGCGAGGCCTGGACCACCACTGCGGCCTTGACCGTGTCCAGCACCTTGTCCCACTCGATGGCCTCGCGGATGTTCTTCACGTAGTACAGGCCACCGAGGTCGCCACCGGGGACTCCCGGGTCGGCGTAGGTGAAGCCGGTGGCGAGCACCAGTGCGTCCCAGCGGACCTCGCCCTCCCCCGCGACCTCGGCCACCTTGCGGGTCACGTCGACCGCGGTGACGTCGGCGTTGTAGTGGATGTCGATGCCGGCATCGACGTACGCCTGCTTGGAGGCCAGGAACAGCCGCTCGAAGGAGTCGATCTCCTTGCCGTGCACGTAGGGGATCCCGCACGGGCTGTACGCGACGTCGTCGAACCCGGTATAGACAGTTACGTCGCACTCGGGATCGACGGCTTTGATGCCTCCGGCCGCGCCCATCCCGGCTGCGCCGCCTCCGACGACTACGATCTTGCGCGCCACTACGGTCCTCCGTCTGCCGGTGTGCGCCGAGGATCCGCCCACCATGGTTGACTTTCATTTACTATATTGCATGCCGCCACAGCGTCAAGGGGATGACGGACATGACCAAGACCAAGAGCAACTCCGCCACCGCGGTCCGCCAGGAGGAGCGCGTCGAGGAGATCGTCAGCTCCATCGGACCCAAGGTGAAGCAGCTTCGCCAGGAGCAGCGGCTCTCGCTGCAGCAGCTCGCGGTCAAGGCCGAGGTGTCGGCGGCGGCGATCCACAAGATCGAGCGGAACGACATGGTGCCCACGATCACGACCTTGCTGAAGGTCGCCACGGCGCTCGACCGGCCGGTGACCTACTTCGTCGAGCGATCGGGCGACCAACCCGAACCGGTCGCCTTCACGCCGGCGTCGGAGCGCCCCGCAGTCTTCACCCCCCATGCGGGTCTGTCCCTTGCCGGAATCTCCGGGCCCTATGCGCCGTTCCGCAGCGCGGCGGCGATCGCCACGGTCGACCCCGGCGCGGACAGTGGCGACAAGGCGCTGGTCCACGCCGGGGAGGAGCTGATCTTCAGCCTCGAGGGCACCCTGGTCTTCGACATCGCCGGCTCGCGCTACGAGGTCGGTCCCGGCGATGCGCTCCACTTCATGGGCGACCAGCCGCATCACTGGGTCAACCCGGGGACCTCGCCGGCGCGGGCCCTGTGGATCGCCCTTCGCGACTCATGACCTCGATGACCACGAACCCTTGAGCCACTGGTCGCCTCTACTATCCGACACGGATCTGCAGTATAGTCAGGGGTATGGCCACTCTCACTGTCAACGACTCCCATCGTCACATCGGCCTGCTCCCGGCCTTCCCCTTCTACGGCGGCCCGCCGGTCAATCCGGACAGCTCAGCGCGCGGCACCGTCAAGGAGCTGCTGGCCGACCTCGACGCCGAGGGCACCGAGCGGGCCCTGGTGCTCCCCAACTACGGGGTCCCGGACGCGTCGGTGTCGTTCTCGTTCAACGAGCTCGTGCTGGAGGCAGCCGCGGCCGACGACCGGGTCAGCTGTGGGCTCTGGGTGTCGCCGCGACCCCAGGACGCGGAGCTCAACGCGGGCGCCCTCGCCCATGCCGGCGAGAAGGGCGTGAAGGTCCTCAAGACCAGCTTCCTGCTGGGCGGCGGCGCCGATGACCCGGAGTGCGCACCGCAGCTGGACCAGATCTTCGACACCGCGCGCACCCACGGCCTCGTCGTGCACGTGCACACGTCCAGCGGTGGCGCCTCCGACATCGACCAGATCGGCTCGCTGGTGGAGCGCTACGGCGACGACGTCAAGATCCACCTGGTCCACATGGGCGGTGGCGTGAGTGCCCATATCAAGCTGATCGGGAGCCGGTTCTTCGACTGGATCGAGGCCGGCAAGCAGGTCTACACCGACACCAGCTGGGCGGTCGGGTTCGCTCCCCGTTGGCTGGCCAAGGAGATCGAACGACGCGGGATCGGGCAGGACCGTCTGCTGTTCGCCAGCGACGAGCCTTGGGGCGACTACGTCGGTGAGCTGGCCCGTCTTCAGGCTGCCGCCGGCGACGGTGAGCTCGGCCGGATGGTGCTCGCCGACAACTTCACGACCCTCTACGGCTGACCTGGCACGCAGCCCGCTGGAGTCGAGCTCGCCACGTTGCCTGCGCTCGGCAAGACGACGCCCACGAGGGCTGCCGCCGAGCGACGTGTTTCGTGTGCACGGATCTGCCTACGGTCGTAGCAGAGTCGGCGGAGGGAGTCCCGCCGGCACCGCGCATCGGGGAGGTCACCGTGTCAGCTGTCACGCCTACCAAGGCATTGTCCGTCGTCTCGACCTTCGATCATGTCGACGGCGACACTCGGGTCCACCACGCCCCATGCCGGGAGACGTGTGCGTTCGCAGCAGGAGCGCAATGGCACCACGCCAGGCTGACGGCCATAGAGAGTGACCAAGATGCGCTGTTGGAACTCTTCGAGCTGGCGCTCACCTGGCACGAGCTCGAGTACTCCGAGAGGCACGTCATTTCCCCCGAACGGTGGATGGCTTTCGTGGACGACCATCGCTGGACGGATCCCGACCGGACCGAGCGGATCTTCAGCATCGCGACCGATGTCGTGATGACCGTCAAGCGCACGTCCCGGCCGTGCTTGGAGCCGTGACGCAGGGTTGAGCCTGCGCCGGCTCGAGACCTGACCTGGTTCCGCTCGTCACACTCGCTCGGCATGAGGATTAGTAAGTAGTAACTTACTAGCATGCCGAGTCAGCGCATGAACGCCACCGACCGACGAGCGCAGATCCTCGAGGTAGCGGCGCAGGAGTTCGGCGACGCCGGCTTGCGTGGCGCCTCGATCGAGGAGATCGCTCGGGCCGCGGGGATCACCCAGCCCTATGTCTTCCGGATCTTCGGGAGCAAGAAGGCCTTGTTCCTCGAGGTCGTGGCCCACTCGTTCATCCAGCTCACCGACAGCATGCGTGACTCCGCGCAGGGGGCGACCGGCCTGGACGCACTGGCCGCAATGGGCGCTCGCTACAACGCCCTGCTCGCCGACCGCACTGCCCTCCAGCTCCAGCTCCAGGCATACGCCGCCTGTAGCGACCCCGAGGTGCGGGACGCCGTGCGCGGCCACCTCGCGACGCTCTGGACGACAGTGGCCGACACGACGAGGCTGGACCCGGTCACGGTGAAGACCTTCCTGGCCTACGGAATGCTGCTGAACACCAATGCCGCCGTGGGGCTCTCGGAGCTGGACAACCGGTGGGCACGGGGCATCCGGACTCGTATCCGACCGGGGCTGTTCCGGCACATCACCCGAGACACGAACCGATGAGGCGACCGGAAGCCCCCTCGACCGCCGCCGACACCCACCAGACCCCTCGAGCGCTGTCCGGTGCGCTGGTGTTCCTCGCCCTGGTCGTGGCCGCCGTCGGTAGCCTCGGCGCACCCTTGATCACGCGGGTGGCCACGACGTACGACGTCTCTCTCGCCGCTGCGCAGTGGACGCTCACCATCACCCTCCTGTCGGGCGCGGTCGCCACACCACTGGTCGGCCGGCTCGGGTCCGGGCCACGACGCCGGGCCACCACGCTCACGACGCTGGCGGTCGTGACCGCAGGCAGCGTGTGCACGGTCGTCCCCGGCCCGTTCGCGCTGTTGATCGTCGGCCGCGCCGCGCAGGGCGTCGGGCTGGGTCTGACCGCCTTGCTGATGGCCACCGCACGCGAGGAGTTCGAAAGACCGCGTGCCAACCGGGTGATCGCGATGGTGTCCGTCGCCTCGACCATCGGCATCGGCATCGGCTATCCGCTGGCCGGTCTGTTGACCGACCTCGCCGGCGTTCGCGGGGCCTACGCGGCGGGCTTGGTGATCACCACAGCGGCGTTGTTCGTCGGCCTCCGGACCGTGCCGCACGCCCGCGAACCCGCTCCGGGGTCACCCTTGGACTGGCGGGGCGCCGCGCTGCTCGGGACCGCCCTGGTGGCCCTGCTGATCCCACTGGGCGACGACGGTCTGTGGGCGCACCATGCGGACGTCGCCGCGCTGCTGGTCGTCGTCGGACTCCTCGCGCTGCTGGTGTGGGTCCGTGTCGAGCGCCGCGCCACGTCGCCCTTGGTGGACCTCGGTGCGCTGCGTCACCCAGCAGTGGCGCGAGCCCACCTTGCGATGTTCGTCGGTGGAAGCGCGATGTACCTGCTTCTCACCCTGACGACCCGCTACCTGCAGACGCCGTCCGCGGTCGGCTACGGATTCGGACTGGACACGTTCCAAGCCGGACTCGCGCTGGTCCCGTTCTCCGCCGCGGGATTCCTCGCCGGCCGGGTGGTACCCCGCCTCTCGGCCACAATTGATGCCTCGCGGATCGTGGCCGCGAGCACCGGGCTGGTCGCCGTCGGGTTCGTCGTCTTCGCGATGGGTCGGTCGACGGTGGCTGGGCCGATCCTGGCCATGCTGGTGCTGGGACTGAGCGTGGGCGCACTCTCCGCGGCGATGCCGTCGATGATCCTCGCGGCCACGCCGAGCCGCGAGACAGCGAGCGCGATGAGCGTCAACCAGGTCGTTCGCAGTGTCGGCTTCTCGCTCGGCAGTGCGCTCGGCGGCCTCGTTCTCTCCGCACGCACGTTGCCCGACGGCTTCCCCCAGCAGAGTGGTTATGCGATCGCGAGCGTGCTCGGCGGCCTCCTGGCCCTCGGCGCTGCGGTCGTGGTCCTCACCGGCGTACGGCGGTCATCGTCGACCGGAACACGGTGACGGTGACCTGTGGTCATCGGGGCGCCGTCCAGTCCACGATCGAGGCCAGGGAGCGCGACAGCGCGGATGGCGGGGCGTGCCGCACGACCCCGTTGCGGAGTGCGACGGCGGGTGCGGCGGACCACTGGGCAACAGCCCCGGTCCGGCGAGCACGGGCAGCGATGCGCTGGGTGCGGGGCCTCCTCCGGCGGTCGTAGCCGTCGAGGCCGCCTTCGTCGTCCATCGAGGCCGCGAGCACGACGGCGTCCTCGAGAGCCTGGCACGCGCCCTGGCCCAGGTCGGGTGTCATCGCGTGCGCGGCATCGCCGACGAGGGCGACTCTCTCCATGACGTAGCGCGACAAGCGCGGGAGCTCGTACAGGTCGTGGTACAGGATGCGGTCGTCGCGCGCCGCGTCGAGCAGGGCCGGGATCGGGTCGTGCCACGCCCCGAAGCGTTGTCGCAGGTGGTCCAGTCCGATCCCCTCCTCGCCCTCAGGTCCGTTAGCAACTGCGAACCAGTAGACCCGGCCGTCGGGCAGCGCTGCGTATCCGAAGCGCTCGCCTCGTCCCCACGACTCGCCGCCCTGGTCGATCGGGAACGGCGCCGTGACCGTCCGCCAGGTGCGATATCCGACATAGCGCGGTGCGGCGCCGGCTGGCCACACCGAAGCACGGACGGTGCTGCGAATGCCGTCGGCGCCGACGATCAGGTCGGCCTCCGATCGGCCGTGAGAGTGGACGACGACCCCACCGGGGTCGACGGCATGCACCACGGTGCCGGCCCGTAGCGCATCCCCGGGCACCGCAGTCCGCAAGACATCGAGCAGATCGGCGCGATGGATCATGGCGATCTGGACGGCTGGGTCCGCCGCGTCGGGTTGGACCTGGGACAGCCACCGACCGCGGGAGTCTCGGATGCCGGCCGGTCCGGCCAGCGCCGACCGCTCACGCACGGCCCCACCGAGCCCGATCGCCTCCAGGGCCCGCAACGCGTTGGGCCACAGCGACAATCCAGCGCCGACCTCCTCGAAGGCCGGACTGCGCTCCAACACCTCGACGTGCCAGCCGCGCCGGATCAACGCTACGGCGCTCGCCAGCCCACCGATGCCCCCGCCACACACGATCGCCCTGCTCATCCCAGATCTCGGCATGCACCCGACGTTAGGCAAGCGAGCGCATCGTTCGCGACGGCGAGATCGCCGGTCATCGCCGGTCGAGACGGACCGGCGAAATCGCCGGCGCGAGTGCGGCGTGCGTCGTCCGAGGGTTGCGGGATGGGAATCTCGGGCGCTACGCGGCTCCTGATGCGTCGCCACCGATGGTGGATCGAGGTCGGCGTCGTGCTGGCGTTCTACGTCGGCTACGAAGCGACCCGCGCGCTGGCGCCGGAGACACCGGCACAAGCGCGGTCGAACGCCACCCACGTTCTCGGGTTCGAGCGCATCCTCCACGTGTGTCCGGAGCTTGTGCTCAACCACGAGCTGGCGACGCTGAGCTGGCTGTCCACGGCAGCGGGCTACTACTACCTCACGCTGCACTTCGCCGTCACTGCGTTGGCGCTCGCCGTGCTCTACCTGGGCCGGCCGCAGATGTATGCGCGGGCGCGGAGCTCGATCCTCCTGGCTAGCAGCGTCGCCCTGCTGTCGTTCTGGTTCCTCCCGGTCGCGCCGCCTCGACTCGCCGAGCACGGCATCGTCGACGTCGTCGTACGTCAAGACGTCTACGGCATGGCCGGAGCTCAACACGGACACAGTCAGCTGGAGAACATCTACGCGGCCATGCCCAGCCTGCACGTGGGGTGGGCCCTGTGGGTGGCTCTCGCCGTGCATCGCGCGTTCGGCGCACGGTGGCGCCACCTCGGGTGGGCCTACCCCGCCATCACAACGTGGGTCGTCTTCTCCACGGGCAACCACTACCTGCTCGACGCAGTCGCCGGGGCTGCGCTCGTGCTCGGCGCAGACGCGCTCGTCGGGCGAATGTCACGTCACCGCCCAGCGCCGTACCCCACCACAGAGCCGAGCCGGGACCCGGTGCCGGCCGTCGGCCACACACGAGAGGAAAGCCGGATATGAAGCAATCCATGGCACGGATGACCATTCTCGGCGCGGCGGCAGCGATCTTCAGCTGTCTGTTCGTGCTGTCGTTCGGATACGCCCAACACGCTCCTCGTCCCCACGGCGTACGGATCGACGTCGTCGCGCCACCTGGGAACGTCGAGCAGGTGCGCCACTCGCTCGACGATGCGGCGCCGGGGTACTTCGACGTCCGCCCGGTCCCGACGGAGACGCTCGCCCGACAACACCTGCAGCACATGTCCACAAGCGGAGCACTCGTCGAGCGACCCGGTGCCCAGCCCTGGATCCTGACCGCTGGTGCCGAGGGCGTACCGCTGCAGCAGGCGGTGAGCAAGGCGCTCGGGAACGTCGCTCGCGGTCAGGGCGACGAGCAGATGATGGTCGACGTCGTCCCCCTTCCCGACGGGGATCGTGCGGGCCTCAGCGTGTTCGCCCTCGAGCTGGGGCTTCTGGTTCCGGCGGTCATCGGTGCCATCGCGTTCTTCCTGATGGGCGCTCGGACACGGATCTGGGTCCGCGTCATCGGAGCCGTGGTGTACGCCGCCCTCGCGTCGGCTCTCGTCTGGGTGAGCCTGGACGTGATCCTCGGGGCGTTGACCGGCGCGCCCTGGGCGCTGCTCGGCGACGCCGCCATGATCTCCGGCGCGTTCGTCCTGTCGGTCGTGGCGCTGCACAGCCTGTTCGGGCTCAAGGGGACGGCGGTCGCGGCGATCGCCTTGTTCGTCGTGGGCAACGCCGTCAACGGGGTGGCCGTACCGACCAGCATGCTGCCGGACGGCTATCGGCAGATCGCGCCATGGATGCCCAACAACGCCGCGGTCAACCTGGTTCGCTCCGACATGTACTTCGACGGACACGGACAGGGCGGACCGCTGCTGACCCTGGCTCTCTGGTTCGGCGTGGCTGTCGTGATCGTCGCGGCAGCCGACCTCGTCCACCTTCGGCTGCGGCATGCGACGCCGGCATCCGTCCCGGAGGTCTATGCCACTTCCCTGGTCGACTACCTGCGGTCGCCCAGACCACACGCACACCGCAGGACCCCGGCCACGAGCGATCCGAGCACGATGTCCGAGCCACCGCTCGACGCCGACTCGGTGCGGATCGCGATCGGCGAGACGGACCGCACGCCCGCTGTGGTCGTCACCCTGGCGATTCCCGTGGGCGAGGGGCAGTGAGCAATGGACCGGCCCGCTTCTCCACCTTCCGCGATGCAGGATCGAGGTCGACGTGCACCAGTTGCGTCCTGGAGGTGATGCCCAGCTTGGCGAACACCTTCCTGAGGTGGAAGTCGATCGTGCGCGGGCTGAGGAACAGCTGTGCGGCCACGTCGCGGTTGCTCAGTCCTTGCGCCACGAACCGGGCGACCTGGAGCTCCTGCTCGGTGAGCTGTGGCCCGCCGTCGGTCTGGCGCCGGCGCGCCGTCTGCCCGCTGGCTCGAAGCTGCTCGCGGGCACGCTCGGCCCAGGTCGCGGCACCCAGGTCATGGAATATCTCCAGGGCAACCCGCAGGTGCGTGCGTGCGTCGACCCGTTGCCGATGACGACGCAGCGCCTCGCCGTACGCGAGGCTGGCGCGAGCCTGTTCGAACGGCCGCGCGCCCGCCGCGGCCAGCGCGAGCGCCTCCTCGAGCAGCTCCAGCTGCGCCGCGGAGTCCTCGGTCAGCAAGGCCCGGCAGCGAACGGCCGCCGAGAGAGCCCAGTTCGTGCCCGAGTGCTCGGCCCACCCACCGAAGTCGGCCAACCAGGCCTCGGCATCCTCGCGCCGGCCGGCCCGCGCGGCTGCCTCGATGCGTTCCGGCCCGGCCCAGTGGGCGATCGGCAGGTGCGACATCTGTCGTGCCTGAAGGTACGCCTCGTCGTTGTTGCCAGCCGCGAGCTCGAGCAGCAGCAGGGCCCAGCGTGCGGTGTTCTCGACGTGCACCAGCTGGCGATCCGAGGCGAGCTCGTGGGCCCGCGCCGCGCTGTTGCGGCACTCATCGGCGTCGCCGCGCATGCCGGCCAGCAAGGCCGTGACGGCCTGCATGTGAGCGAGCACCTGATGTTGGCCGATCTCGTCGGCGAGGCGGATACCCTCGGCCAGCTCGGCCGCAGCCGACGTCCACCTGCCCAGGGCGATCCAGTTCATCGCCAGCCTAGGAACGACATCGTTCACAGCCGGTACGGCGCCGGACTCCCGCGCCCGCGTCGCGAGCCGGTGGTTCCAGTTCTCGGCAGCGGTGTCGTCGCCGAGGAACAGCCCCACGGCACCGGCGAACAGGGGGACGCTGAAGAAGAGCTCTGAGCCGGCCGCATCCGCGACGTCTGCGAGGTCCAAAGCCACCCGGAAGGACTCGGCCGCGTGGTCGTATCCACCCGCGAAGTAGCTCTTCGCGCCGGCGACGAACGTTCGCAGAAAGCTCACGACCGGCGATCCGTCGCCATCCTGGGCCGAGGCGAGCACCGCCACGTCCGCGACCTTGTCTGCGCTACCGCCGTAGGCGGCGGCGATGCACGCCATGCCCACCAGGTGCAGCGCTCGCACCGGATCGTCGTCGGGTAGGTCGGCAGCGGCGTGGACGAGGAGGGCCAGCGCGGTCTCCGGCACCCCGATGCTCCACTCGATGAGTCCCCGCCAGCGGTCGATCTCCGCCCGTTCGGTCGGCTCGGAGCCCAGCAAGAGGGCGCGGTCGATGAGCTCCTGCGCGCGGGGCAGCCGGCCGGCGAACCAGGCAGCGTCGACGGCCTGGCTGAGCAACCGGACCCGGTGCGGCAGGTCCGGAGTCAGCTCCGCCGCACGCTCGAAGGCCAGAGACGCCGGGACGAACCCGCTTCGTCGGTAGGCGCGCCGCGCGGCGTCCTCCAGCTCCTCCGCGACCCCCTCGTCCAGGTCGACGCTGGCGGCAGCCCGGTGCCAGGCCCGGCGATCGGCGTCCGCGTCCGGATCCAGCGCATCGGCGAGTGCGGCGTGCACCTCGCGGCGCCGGGAGAAGGGCGCGGCGTGATAGACCGCTGACCTGATCAGCGGATGACGGAACTCCAGCTGGCCTCCGCGCACGCGCAGGAGGTCATCCTGCTCGGCAGCGTCCAGCGCATCCGGTCTGGCGCCGAGTCCGGCGCCCGCGCGCAGCACGAGTGACGCCGATCCGCTGTCGTCCGCCGCCGCGACCAGCAGCACGGTCTTCGTCTCCTCGGGTAGCTGCTCGACCCGGGACCAATAGACACGCTCGATGCTGCGACTGAGCGGCACCGGTGCCAGGCCGGCGAGCTGCGACTCGTCCAAGGTCGCGGACAGCTCCATCAGGGCGAGTGGGTTGCCACCGGTGCTCTGGATCAGACGGTCGCGGGCCGACCCGGAGAGCGCCCCTCCGAGCTGCTGATCGAGCAACGCGGCGGCCGCCGCCGGGTCGAGCCCCGACATCCAGAGCTCCGGCAGCCCGGGTGCGGCGAACTCGCGCTCCTCGCCCTCACGCGCGGCGAACACCATCGCGATCGGTTCGGCGTGCAGCCGTCGGGCCGCGAACACGAGCGACTCGCTCGAGGCGTCGTCGAGCAGGTGAGCATCGTCGACCACGCAGAGGAGCGGGGTGTCCTCCGCGGCCTCCGCGAGCAGGCTGAGCACCGCGAGCGACACCAGGAACCACTCCTCACGAGTACCCGCGTCCATCCCGAGCGCGGCACGCAGCGCGCCGGCCTGTGGGCCGGGCAATCGGTCGAGATGGTTCAGCACCGGCCGCACCAGCTGGTGCAGGCCGGCGTACGGCAACCGGGTCTCGGACTCGATGCCGCAGGCATGCAGGACGGTCAGCCCGGTTGCCTCCACGGACGCCAGGCCCAGCAGCGTGGACTTGCCTACACCAGCGTCGCCACGCAGCACGAGCACACCACTGTGCCCGTCTCGCGCGTTGCCCAGGAGCTCCGAGATCCGTGCCTGCTCGGCTTCCCGGCCGAACAACATGCCCGCCATGCTACGTGGCCGCGCGGGACGTGTTGGACCGGTGGACCGGTGGATCTGCGCCGGCACAGCCAGACCGGCGGTTTTGCCGGCGCGAGGCGTCCCTCGTTATTCCTATCGTCGCCGGCAGCCGACCGGATGGGAGATCCCATGGCGTTCACACCTACCGTGACCAGCACCGAGCCGCAGTCGGAGGTATCGGGACCTGACCGCCATGACTGGCTGGTGCTGGGCGTGGCGCTCAGCGCGAGCGTCATGGCGATCTTCGACCTGTTCGTGGTCAACGTGGCGATGCCCCACATCCGCGACCGGCTCCAAGCCGGGGACGCGGCCGTGCAGCTGGTGGTGTCCGGGTACGCATTCGCCTATGCGGCGGGCTTGATCACCGGTGGACGACTCGGTGATCGGTTCGGCTACCGGCGGATGTTCGCGGTCGGCATGGCGTCGTTCACGATGGCGTCCCTGCTGTGCTCACTCGCACAGTCGCCGACCGAGCTCGTCGTCGCTCGCATCGGGCAGGGTCTCACCGCGGCCGTGATGGTGCCCCAGGTGCTGTCGCTGATCACGGTGACCTTCTCGCCCGAGCACCGTGGACGTGCCACGGCGTGGTACGGCGTGGCCACCGGCGTCGCAGCACTGGCAGCGCAGATCTGCGGCGGCCTGCTGGTCGACTGGAACGTGGCGGGACTCGACTGGCGGGTGATCTTCTTGATCAATGTCCCGATCGGTGTCGTGGCCACCGCGCTCGCACTGCGGCTGCTTCCCGGGACTCCCGGCGGAACAGCACGTCTCGACCCGACCGGCGCCGTCGCGGTCACCCTCGTGATGGCACTGGTGCTCGTGCCGCTGGCGCTGGGACGGGACAGTGGGTGGGCTCCCTGGGTGTGGATCTGCCTGGTCGGTGCGGCAGTCGCAGCTCCGGCGACCGTGCGCTGGCAGGCGACGGTTGCTGGTGCCGGTGGAGAGCCGATCATCGACACCCGGCTGTTCACGAACCGCAGCTACGCACTGCTGCTGACTGCCTGCTCGCTGTTCCAGCTCTACTTCGGCTGCTTCATGTTCACGCTCTCGCTCCTGCTCCAGGCGGGTCTCGGGGAGTCCGCGACCCAGGCATCGGTGGTCTTCGTCTGCCAAGGCGTGCTGTTCACTGCGACGTCGTTGCGCAGCGGACGTTGGGCCGCCCGGCACGGACCCCGCGTCCCTCTCGTCGGGGCCACCCTGGTCGTGGCCGGCTTGATCTGGCTCTCGGCGGTGCTGACCCGTGGCGAGCCAGAGACAGGCCAGCTGATGGCGGCACTCGGAGTCGTCGGGGCCGGCAACGGGCTGTTGCTGCCGGCTCTGCTCGGCGGCTCGCTCGCACGGGTCCGCCCAGATCAGGCCGGTGCTGCCAGCGGCGCACTGAACACCGCCCAGCAGTTTGCGAACTCGCTGGGCGTGACCGTGGTCGGCACGGTGTTCTTCGCCGTCGCGGGCGCCCGCCTGGCCGACGCCCGGACGGCGATGCAGGTGGTTGTCGCGATCGATGTCGTGCTGGTGCTCGCGCTCGTTCCGCTCGTCCGGACCGGCTGGCCGAGGCAGTCGTCCTGAAGATCTCCGCGTCCTCGCGAGATGTCATGAATCGTGCCGCTGTCTCGTCAACCTCCGTACACACACGCATCTCTGGGAGGAACGACATCATGAGCTCAGCGCGAGACGCGCTCCGCCGCGACTTCGGCGGCGACATCATCGAGCCTGGAGCCGCCGAGTACGACGCGGCCAGCCGCACCGTGCTCGCGTCCGGAAGCCCGGCGTACGTCCTGCGGCCGACGACGGTCGAAGACGTGCAGTCAGGCGTCGACTTCGCCCGCGACGAGGGCCTTGCCCTCGCGGTCCGTGGCGGAGGTCACGGATTCACCGGCTTCGGCACCAACGCCGACGGCGTCGTGATCGATCTCGCCAACCTGGCGGGCGTCGAGGTGATCGACCAGGAACGTCAGGTCGTCCGGATCGGCGGCGGCGCGACCTGGGGCCAGGTCGTGGAGGCATTGGCCCCGCACGGGCTGGCCATCTCGTCCGGGGACACGAAGACCGTCGGCGTCGGCGGCCTGACCCTGACCGGCGGAATCGGCTGGAAGGTTCGGAAGTACGGTCTGGCCCTCGACAACCTCGTCGCTGTCGAGGTCGTCACCGCGGCCGGTGAGGTCGTACGGGCGAGCGGCGAGGAGAACGCCGACCTGTTCTGGGCGATCCGCGGCGGTGGCGGGAACTTCGGGATCGTCACCGCCTTCGATTTCCTGGCTCACCCCACGACCCACGTCTACTTCGGCACGATCTCCTTCCCGGCGGCGGAGGCTGCCACGGTGCTCCGGGGCTGGGCGGAGTACTTCCGCACCGCTCCGGAGGAGGTCACCTCGAACGTGGTGCTCGCGAACCCGTTCCTGGGCGGAGCGAATGCACCGGTCCAGGTGCTCGTCACCTTCGACGGCGACGACGCGGATCTCGCCGCCCAGGCACTCGAACCGATCCGTCGGCTCGGCACCGTGCTCGAGGACGACGTGACGCTCAGGCCCTATGGCGAGATCCTCGAGGAGGGGATGGTCCCGCCTCCGGG
>Ga0164241_10002068_pt1 | contig 22703 bp, 21 predicted proteins | sample OricomyardsoilBY_FD_108780 | JGI IMG/M metagenome (GOLD analysis project Ga0164241, IMG submission 108780) | Backyard soil microbial communities from Emeryville, California, USA - Original compost - Back yard soil (BY) | ecosystem: Environmental > Terrestrial > Soil > Unclassified | place: USA... | reverse complement strand
TTCAATATCGTTGTCGATCCGAATGTTCACAGCCAGATCAGGTGGCAATCCCTTTTTCTTCTCCAGCAGCATCACATCATTTATAATCGACCTGAAATCGACGGCCTTAACCGTCAATTTGGAGTTGTTGATTTGATTGATAATCACCAACCGCGTAAGGATAGAGTTTAATCTTTCGGCGGTAGCATCCAACTTTCTTAAATACTCGAGCGCGGTAGGATCACTCACATCCATCAATGCTACATTGCACATGCCTTTCAGACTCGCAAGCGGACCCCGGATATCGTGCGAAGTTTTATAAATGAAATTGTCAAGCTCATCATTGACCTGCTTCAGCGAAGTGTTCGCACGTGCAAGATCAATAGTCTTGCGGTCTACTTCAATATCCAGTTCCCGATTCTTATACTCAAGTTCCTTGTTTTGCCTTTGAATAACTTCCTTCGCTTCCAATAGCTTCGCATTCACGCGTTTGATATTTCTGTTACCGAATAGTAGCACGAGCCACAACATTCCCGCGAGTAAGGCAATTACCGTAACTGCCAAGTTGAACTCTTGTGCCTGCTTGATCATTGCTTCCTTCGAAGCGATAGTGGCTATATTCTCACGCTCTTCGTAGTTAGCTTGAATCTTCCCGATATTCGTAACAAGTTTCTGTCCTATCAAGCTGTCTGAAAGCAGAGTAAGCCGCTTCTGGAAGTAATAGGCCTTCTCGTAATCTTTTATTGTGTTGTACAGTTTCGACAAATGTCTATAAGCCTCAATACTTATTTGATTGTAACCACCAATGGTGGCAAGTGAATCTGCTTCATTGAGTGCATCGATTGCCTCTTCGAATCGCTTAGTATCAAAATAAAGAGCGCCTAAATACACTAAATTCTCTCCCTGCCAACGGATATCACCCTTCGTACGAGCAATAACTAATGAACGTGTCAAGTGCACTTCCGCAGTTTGCAGCTCGTCTAACCAATATGATGCTTCTCCCAGTCCAAACTCACCAATCATCTTTGTTTCATCTCCACAATGATCTCCACAGACGTCAAGCCCCTTGAGTGTAAACGCCTTAGCATCGGAGTGCTTATGAAGGTGTAAATAACATAAACCAATGTTAAGGTAAAGCATGTCGAGTCCAACAGAATCGCCAGACTCCAATTTTAGAGCGAGACAGTCGTCGTAGTACTTTAACGCACTCTCGTAATTGTGCAGCTTAAAATAAACTAATCCAATATTGTTAAGCGTGACGCTTATTTCGCCTTTAGTACCATTCGTCTCTCTCAAAATCAGCGACTGAAAGTTGTAATCAAGCGCCTTGTCGTAAATAGCCAAATATGTGTACGCAACTGCTATTGCATTGAGAATCTTCTTTTGCTCCTCAATCAAATTATTCCTTTTTGAAATTGGCAAAATCTCAACGAGGAGCTCGATGGCTTCCTGGGGCCTTCCAACACGGCGAAGAGCTTGACCTTTGATTCGTCCAGCCCTCACTATCCTAGCGGAGTCGGCAAATTGCTTGGCCAACTCAAGACCACTGGAAACGAGGTCCAAAGCAACAACGTCATTTACTTCCAAGTAGTGCCATGCAAGCTCAATCTTAGCAGCCATGAGTTCTTTCGAATCGGAACTACTAGCTATAATCTGCTGCAGCGAATCGACCTTGACTTTGTTTTGCGCCGTTGCCGTTAAGACAAACAAAAGCAACAATACTGCTAAGTGTACTTTCGCGGCTTTAACAAGATATGTTACACAAGTGCGTTCCAAAATTCCGTTACAAGAAAAGATATTCAAAATCTCACCTACTTCGTACTATCAAAATCAACCAACGTAAACACAACCTAAACTTAAAGATTATGAAAAAAGTTATCTACATGCTCATCCTCGCTTTTGCTACCTCTATGGCATTCACAGCCTGCACTGAAGAAGAAGTAGCACCCAGCACTGTAATGAATGGTGGCGGCCAAGGAATTGATCCTAAATAAGCTATCAGCAACTAGTTCATTTTCACTCACCCTAAAATTTAAATACCCCATGAAAAAGTTTATAGCTATCGCTCTATTGTCACTCGTCGCATCAATCGCCATCACATCTTGCACCGAAGAGCAAATCACTCCTTCAGAATATAACGGCGGAGGACAAGGCATCGACCCCAAGAAATAACATTTCACTCCTCCAACCTCAACTCAACTTCTATGAAAACTAAGATAACACTCCTTATAGCTACTGCCGCGGTTGTTACGCTTTCTTTTACGTTTGCTACAACGTCACGGGTAGACAAAAAGCAAGTTGCCGTATCAAAGATCGAGGACCAATCCGCACCAGCCGGAGGTTTTGCGATGGACGAAAAGTAATCCCTGAACTTATGAGCACCCCGGAAAACCAGGGTGCAACTCTACCCCTACCGCGTCGCCGTTGTTCCCTCGCCATAATTTGGTGTTGGAACAACGAAAGACCTGGTTCGCTTATCCCCCCAATTCCTGAGGGTGTCTGCGCGGTCGATCTTCCTAACGTCACCGCAGATTTTGGCCAACTAACTAATAGACAATTCAAAGGTCTCAAAGTGCCCGGACACTTTATTGCCAAAGAGTGCAACAATCTAATGTGCATAAAAAAAGGGGCGATTCAGCCCCCTTATGCGCGGTTACTTTAAACGAATCATTCAATACAGGCTATTCCAGGGGGTATCGATTAAGCACCCAACCATTCGACGTCAACTCACCGACTGTACGCACCATTCGACGGCCAATAATGGCTGTAATACTGGCCATCCGTTGACACGTTTTATATCGTTTTTTTCAAAATTCATCCAAAATATTACATCAGAAAACCGGACAAAATCATAGGTTTATTACAGTTTCTTTATAAGCCTGCCGGGGTCTTAACTGCAATACCTGGAACATTTCCTGGTCACGAACGTATCCGGGATTCGGCGTAGTCAGCAGTTTGTCACCAGCAAAAATGCTGTTCGCACCTGCGAGAAAACAAAGCGCCTGCTCTTCCATATTCATCCGAACACGCCCCGCCGAAAGCCTCACCATTGCACGCGGCATAAGGATTCGTGCTGTAGCAATCATTCTAACCATGTCCCAAACCGGGACACGCGGCTGATCCTCTAAGGGAGTGCCTTCTACGGGAACCAGCGCATTTACGGGCACAGATTCCGGATGCACAGGCATGGTCGCTAATACGTGCAGCATTCCGATGCGATCACCCTCCTTCTCTCCCATACCAATGATGCCTCCCGAACACACACTGATCTTGGCGTCGCGTACGTGTTCAAGGGTGTCCAACCGATCACCATAGGTGCGCGTCGTAATGATGTCATTATAAAATTCAGCACTGGTGTCCAGGTTATGATTATAAGCATAGAGTCCGGCATCCTTGAGCTTCTGTGCCTGTTGTGCAGTTAACATGCCGAGCGTGCAGCATACCTCCATGCCCATGGCACTCACTCCTTTTACCATCGAGATTACTTTGTCGAAGTCCCGGTTGTCGCGCACTTCGCGCCAGGCTGCTCCCATACAAAAGCGCGTACTCCCCGACTCCTTCGCATCAGACGCATGCTGCAGAACTTCATCAACCTCCATGAGCTTCTCCACTTTCACGTTCGTGTGATAACGTGCAGCCTGCGGGCAATACGCGCAATCTTCAGGACATCCGCCGGTCTTTACCGACAACAGGGTACATACCTGCACTTCGCCTGCTTCATGATATTGCCGATGCACGGTTGCCGCCTCATAGATGAGGTCAAGGATCGGCCGCTCATAAATCGATGTTATCTCTTCCCGTGTCCAGTTATTTCTGATTTCGTTCATATTGCTTTTCCCTTATCAAACTAGAGTTTTCAATTTCCGTGAATGGTGTAAACGCCAAATCCGACGCAAAACTCAGACGCATCGGCCGCCGATGATTTGCAGAAGTCCACGGCGCGGCGCTGACTGAGTACACGCCACACGCTATTCCTTCTGCCAATAACTAATGAATATGCAGCGTGTAGGGCATACGTGCCTGCGTGCCCTGATATGACTTCACATCCTTTAATTGCTCATACAGGTAATAGTATTCACCCAATTGAGCACGCACCGCACTCTCTTCACTGTCTTCCTCAATCTGCGACATGATCTGTTCAAAGAACGATGGCGTATACTTCGGATAAAAACGCACTTTGTAATCATCGCCTACGTGGGCTGCATTCGCAGCAACCTTAACGGCGTCTTCAAAGGTTCCGATAACATCTACGAGTCCACGCTCCTTAGCCTGAAGTCCGGTCCAGACTCTGCCAGACGCGACGGCTTTGATGGCATCCTGCGTCGTCTTACGCCCTTCTGCCGCCTTCTTCGTAAAGGTGTCGTACACATCTTCCGTCCTTTGTTGCCATATGCTACGCTCGACTTCATTCAACGGTCTGCTTACGGTGATGAGCTCACCAATTTCACCCGTCTTCAACTCCTCACTTGTAACACCCAGTTTGTTGCCCAGAAATCCGCTGGCATCGTACAACACACTGAATACACCGATTGAACCAGTGATGGTGTGTGCCTGCGCCACGATGGTATCACATCCCATAGCCATATAGTAGCCTCCTGATGCCGCGTAGTCAGACATGGAGGCAATCACTGGTTTCGATTCAGCCGTAAGCGTTATCTCGCGCCACATCGCGTCGGATGCAAGTGAACTCCCTCCGGGAGAATTGATGCGAAGAACGATCGCCTTCACGCCGTCGTCTTCACGCGCCTTACGCAACTCTTTAATAAACGACTCGGAGGCGATGACGCCTTGCGATGAACCGGTCTTTCCGGATACGATCGTGCCTTCTGCTACTATGACAGCGACTTCATTTGCCGATGTGCCTTTCGGCGCTACTGACTTCCTATACTTCTTGTACTTTACGAGGGACAATTTCTCCGTACCTGCTCTCCTCTTCAGGATGTCTTCCACCTGATCGGCATACGCCAACGAATCAACGAGGCCGAACTCTTTCGCTTGCGATGGATTTCGAACCAACATCTTATCGGATATTTCTTTTACGCGCTCCACGGGCAAGTTACGGGACGTGGCTACGCCAGCGATGACCTGGTCATTGATCGACTCAATGAGCTCTGTTAACTGAAGCCTGTTTGGCTCGCTCATCTTCTCCAGCATGAATGGCTCCACGGCACTCTTGAATTCTCCTACCCTGAATATTTCCGGCTTTATTTCAAGCTTGTCGAACAAACGCTTGAAGAACGTCACGTCTACGGCCATGCCATTAAACTCCACATCTCCTTCCGGATGTAAGTAGACTTTGTCGGCTGCCGACGAGAGATAATAAGCCTGTTCCGTCATTCCTTCGCTAAAGGCAACGATCCATTTTCCACCCGCGCGAAAATCGTCAAGTGCATTTCGTATTTCAGCGATGGTTGCATAGCCGGCCTGAGGTGAAGAAGCGGTGAGGTATATGCCCTTTATCTTACTGTCTTCTTTCGCTTTGGATATCGTTTGTCTTAGCTGCGCCAGACCAATCGGACGCGGTGAGCTACTGCCTACGAAGGGTACTCCGGCAAACGGATCCTCGCGCTCGACCTCGACGATGGGCGCGTCCAGATCGAGATGTAAAACTGAACCCTCGCTGATGATCACTTCATCGCCACCCGACAACGACGCAATCCAGATCACTCCGAAGATCACAGCGACCATCGCGACAATAGACCCGAGGCACGAAGCGAAAAAACTTTTTAAGAAATTCATAGAATACTCCTTTAGTTTTCAAAAGTACGCAATACTCATTCGAATAAAAAAGTATGTTTGTGAGGCCATGATCAACCAATCGGTGTACCTCCTCATCGGTTCCAATGTGGGAGACCGACGCAAGCATCTCAGCGATGCGCTCTGGGCGATAGAGACTAACGCTGGCGTCATCAGGGGACGATCATCTATTTACGAAACAGCGGCTTGGGGAAAGACCAACCAGCCATCGTATTATAATCAGGCCGTGCGCATCACTACGTTTCTCAGCCCTCCTGAACTTCTTGCACAGCTGCAATTGATTGAAAAATCACTGGGCCGCGAGCGCGTAGAAAGGTGGGGGCAACGCACCATTGATATTGACATTCTTTTCTTTGGTGATCTGATCATTGATACCGCGGATCTCACGGTTCCTCACCCTGAACTGCAGAACAGAAAATTCGCGCTGGTGCCAATGGCCGAGATCGCCGACGATCTCATCCATCCGAAACTATTCCAGACTGTTCACGAGTTATTGAAGAATTGTCACGACACGCTCGCCGTAAAGAAAGTATAGTAGAACAAGACCGCCACAGGTGTTGGGGTCAATCAGAAGATGATGGACATTGCAATTTGCAGCACAATCGTGGCGTGATCGTCAGCGATCACCGGAGCAAACAATCAGCAGCTGGCTGCTTCCACTTCGGGAGCAATTTTCTTGACCAGCCCTTGCAGGACTTTTCCCGGACCGCACTCTATAAATGACGTAGCGTGGCCGATCTTTACCATGTTCTGCACTGACTGCGTCCAGCGGACCGGACTCGTTAGCTGCGCAATCAGGTTTTCCTTAATGATCGACACGTCGGTAGCCGGAAGTGCGTTGACGTTTTGATAAACAGGACATATCGGAGCCTTGAACGACGTCTTGGCGATTGCGTCAGCAAGCTCCTGGCGGGCAGGTTCCATCAGGGGTGAGTGAAAGGCACCACCCACCTGCAGCGGCAATGCGCGCCGCGCACCAGCGGCCTTCATCTTTTCACAAGCGACGTCGATGCCCCGTATGGATCCGGAGATTACAAGTTGTCCAGGGCAATTGTAGTTGGCGGCAACTACTACCTCATCAGTAATAGAGGCACATATCTCTTCCACCTTGGCATCGTCAAGGCCAAGGATCGCGGCCATTGTCGACGGATTTATTTCGCACGCATGCTGCATCGCCTGCGCCCTAGCCGATACCAGCCGAAGGCCGTCTTCAAACGACAAGGCTCCGGCCGCGACGAGGGCAGAGAACTCTCCGAGCGAGTGTCCGGCAACCATATCCGGTTCAAAAGAACCGCTTGTTAACGCGACGGCCACGGAGTGTACAAAAATTGCCGGCTGCGTCACTTTTGTTTGTTTCTGCTCATCAGCCGTGCCGTTGAACATGATCGCCTTTAAATCAAATCCCAGAATGTCATTGGCGCCATCAAAGAATTTCTTTGCGGCGTCCGTGCCGTCGTAGAGATCCTTACCCATACCGGTAAATTGGGCTCCCTGTCCTGGAAATACGTATGCTCTCATGATTTGATCTGGTTGATGTCTTGTTCTGTTCTTAACGTTCCGGACAAGCGAGTATCTACTGTGCATTCGATCGTGGAACGGTCACGCAATTTTAAGACGAAAGTTCTGAAAGTAAAAACGGCACGGTTTGCCACCGCCGAACAGGCGCACAGGCACAATGTGAATTGGGTTTATTGTATTCGAAGTTGAAATCCATTTAGACGCCGAAAATCGCAGGGAGGCAGAGTCGCGCAGAATATTAGCTCGGCTCTCTGTTAAATGAAACGACAGCAGCTAAGTGCGTATATGCACACCGTTACAATTCAATTCGTCAGGAAGCACGAGAACTAATACACCGTCGCAAAATTAACGTACACAACTTCAGTAGCTAAGTCATCGCGTACCAATAGACTATACGTAGGGATGATGTACAGGGTTATTTTGCTATGGTGTACTAGTCCAGAAAACGCGCCTTCAGCGACGGAGTCGGCAGCCAGCATGAATCCCGCTTCCCAAACCAGCGATAGCGCGAAGCAGCAATGAGATTGTAAAGCCAGTCGCGGATCCCCGTGGGAATAATCTTAAAGACTTTCACAGCGGGCCAGCCTCCCGGCAAATAACCGGCCACCCGAAGCACTCCGCTGCTCCGGAGATAGGCTTTGTCATTATCTATAATGACCAGGCTGTTCATCACATCCGGATTGATCCCAAATTTGATCAGCTGCTGACGCCCGGATTCCGACTGTAGTGAAGCAAACATAAACCGAGCTGATGGATCTCGCTGAATGACAAACTGGACAAATCCGTTACACAGATTACAGACGCCGTCGAACAATACGAGCACCTTTCCCGCTAGCGGATGAGGTGTATCCATCCTTTGTAATTTCGCATGCTTGTCGCCGGATCGACGGTATCGAATACCACTTCCGCCACGTAATAATAGACACCCGTTGAAAGCTCGGTTCCCTTATCATCCCGGCCGTTCCAGTCGATATAAATGGTATCCTCCTCACTTCCCATACGCGCGGAGTAATTGTACACTTCCTGTCCCCATCTGTTGTATACCGTGAAGTTTACACTTTGAACAAAGCGGGCACACTTGAGCTTAAGCTCCTGGGGAATACAATCTCCGCCCTCTCCACAATCATAGCCACGAATGCTATAGGCGCTGAACAAATCGTTCAGGTCGTCATCATTCGGCGTAAAGACGTTCGGCAGCTCATAGTATGGGCAGTTATCCACGCACATTTCATCGCTTAATTCCCCGATGTTACCCGAAATGTCCACAGCGGCGACCTTATAACATCGGGCAAAAGACAGCAGGTTGGCATCAATGTAGAACGTGTCGCGCACATTTTCCGCGATCAATGAAAACTCTCCTCCCTTCGTGCTGGTAGCGTATACGTTGTAACTGCGCACGTCATTGCGGCAAGAAGCGTCGACCGCACGACTCCAGTAGATGATGTTGCTATAAGAATCCTTCTGGCAATACTTCTGATAATATTCGTTGCAATCGGCATAATCAAGGGTGCTGCGCAGCGGCGGCTCCAACTTGCAAGGAGGAATAGTATCTCCCGGCTGAGCGCAAATAATTTGTGAATAATTGTTCAACGGCTGTTTGATCTTCGGATTGCCGTAGCCGCCGCGGGTCATCACCCGGTAGCAATAGATCTGGTTATCGACAAGGGGAACGCCGTTCCATTGTCCTTCGTCCAGATAGGCGAGCCCTGAAGCCCCGACATCGACGCTGTCGATGAGTACGAGGTCGGCTTCCGTGGCGCCTTCAGGACCCCGGTAAATCAAGTGCTTGTTAGGGGTCGACTCGATCTGGTTCGACCACGGCACCTCTGCGCGCCACGTAAGCTCTATACGCTGAACTGCGCTGTTGGCGTCCAGCCGTACGGACGAGGCCACTGCCGATGTTCCCAGGAAATTGCCATTGGCGGCGTAAGCGGCGATACTATAATTATAAACATTCTCCGCTGTGTTCAAACCGTCGTCTACAAATGTAGTATCCGAGAATACCCCGGGAGGTGACACGTTCACCGAGTCGGCAGCCCTGGAAAAACCAACGGCACGAAATATCCTGTAGCTGTATGGCGGTGGAAACTGTGCCACATTCGCATCAAATGGTTTTCTCCAGCTTACCCTGATCTGGCCATCACTCAGATCGGTGCGATCGACTGTGACATGCGTGATCACCGGCACATCCGCCAGTATGGGTCCCACGCAAGTATCGCGGGATACATAACTTTCACCCCCTCTCGGTAACGGAAACACAGCAACCAGCCGGTAACAATACTTCGCGCCCGGAGCCAGTCCCTTTCCCCCATTGTCATCTGTATAACTGGTGACAGGTACAGAGGGAGCCCCAGACTTTATTGGCAAGGTTGTTATCAGCTCATATCCGAGATATTCGGGCATCCCGGTTTGGCAATTGTCAGGCTCAAACGAAGTGCCATCTACCTTACGCCAAACCTGCATACTTTGAGCACTCTGACAGAAGTAAGGATCCCACTTCAACTCCGTTGTCCGGTTCACAAGGTTCAATTTGGCATCCTCCCACAACGGTGCCGGACCTACCACTTTAATAAACCATGTTTTGAATGTAACAAGCCGGGGACCATTCTTCGGTTTGTCCGTGATCTTGAAAACGACCTGATACGGCTGATCCTTTACATGGATACATTCTGTATTCCAGGTAAATTTCGTCTGGGCAGGGGGTTGTGACGGGCGGAAATCGTCGACCTTCGGAACCGGCGAATAAGTAGCAGGTGATTGAGCTGACGGAAAATTAAAAATTTCGGAGAAGGCCTGGATTTTAACCTGATCATTATCGGGATCGATACCCAGGATCGTCGCGTTGAGCGTAGTGCCCGCCACCACACAGGTATCGTTCGGCATGATCAGGTCAGGACGCTCATTGTCGCAGTCGTCGACGATAATCTGCATGTCGCGTCGCACATAACCTATCTTGTACCAGACACCACCTTTTTTCCGCCATTCGATTACGTTGAAGGCAATATTGTATTCACCGATGGCACCTGGCGCATTCCAGGTTATTGTGCCGCTGATGGGGTCAATGCCAAAAGTCGGGGGACCATCGCCGGTTTCATTAGCAGTACCGTAGTTAGTGTAGAACTTGGCGTCGTTAGGATCCTTGTAGTTTATAACCTCCGTGTTACGGTCACTGAAAGGAACTACCATTTCATAAGACAAGCTATCTCCGTCAGGGTCATAGGCTCCGGGATTGTGCGTAAAAGCCACACCGGTACAGGCCTGATCGATTGGCGCAATGAGGAGGTTAGGCGTGTTGTTACATCCAAGGAAAGGATCTACCGACAATTCGGTTTCCAGATAGAACATGGTGTTTACAGATGCATCCATATTCAACACCCCTTCATTCCGGTTTGGTTCGCGATAACTGATCACGTAGCGACCTATGCCAGGGAATGTGTGTGATACGGTAAATGATGCACTGGCAACGCTTCCGTCAGGATTGAGATCGTAACGAATTGTGTTTGGCGTTTCCGGTACCTGAACGGGATCCAATCCATCTCCAAAATAGAGGTACTCCGTGTCGCCACCGAAGAGCACGTTGGTATCCTTGGTATTTGTATATACCGTTACCGTGATGATGAACGTGAGTGCACTACAACTTTCGCGAACGGCTACAATTTCTCCGGCACGAAGGTGGGTGGCACGAACCTCCAGGACGGCGCATAAAGTAAGCAAACACGCTATCGTCCACGCTTTCCCAATCAAATTCCTTCCCGGCAAGAGTTTCATGTTTGAAGACGTACCTTGATCTGTGGGGTACAATATATAACCCTTTTCGAACACTTAAAACAAGACATTGCACTAACGTGCGCTCCAGAAAAATAGTCTCGATTTGTGCCAAATCTTTCGTTGATCAATTTTAAACCTTTGCGCACTTCCGCTATCAAAGGGTAGATGACGCTGAATGCTAATACAAAACATCTATTGTTACGCGCCGGTTTTGGCCCGGTACCCGAGGATGACGCTACGCTGAAGTTGTCGGACATACTACGCCATAACGTGTCCGAGAAACCCCTGGCCATAGTTGACCACCTCCGGCCAGATCAGACGCCGCGCGATGAGACAGCCCGTAAAGCGATGTTCCAGCAGGCGCGAAAGCAAATTCTCACACTGAACAGAACCTGGGTGTCTCAACTCGCCTCCACCGACGGACGTCTGCGGGAAAAGATGACCCTATTCTGGCACGACCACTTTGCCTGCCGCGTGCGATCGCCGTTCCTCGCTCAACAAAACAACAACGTGCTTCGTGCACACGCGTTGGGTGACTTCCGAACGTTGCTTCTCGCTGTGTCCAAAGATCCGGCGATGCTGCAGTTCCTCAACAATCAACAAAATCGCAAGAACCAGCCCAACGAAAATTTTGCCAGGGAAGTGATGGAGCTCTTTACCATGGGTCGCGGTCACTATACTGAAAGAGATATTAAGGAAGCAGCGCGGGCCTTTACGGGCTGGGCCTTCAATCCCCTTTCAGGTGCTTTTGTCTTTCGCGAAAAAGTGCATGACTATGGCGTGAAGACTTTCCTGGGCAAGACCGGCAAGTTTACGGGTGAAGATATTATTGACATGATACTTGATCAGCGCGCAACGGCAGCCTTCATTACCGAGAAACTGTATGGATACTTCATCGGCACGCCACCCGACGAAGATATAACTTCCGGGCTGGCCCGGCAATTCTATGAATCGCAATACTCCGTAGAGGTGCTGATGAAGGCGCTGCTGTCCTCCCCTTCGTTCTACGCGAAGCGACATCGAGCCAACCGGATCAAGTCACCCGTGGAGTTACTCGCCGGTATAATCGCGCAGACAGGGGGATCATTTGAGAACCCCGATGCACCACTTTTTATCCAACGCGCGCTTGGGCAGGTTCTGTTTTATCCACCCAATGTCGGAGGCTGGCCCACAGACACCGGTTGGATTGATAGCTCAAGTCTCACGTTTCGGCTAACGCTTCCAAACATCCTCTTTGGCCAGTCAGAGCTGGACATCGAGGCCAAGGACGATGGCGACGTAAACAACGTAACCAACGTTCCGGACCCGAGGCGCCTGACCATGTTAGTCAACTGGTCAGCGCTGGCCGATAAGTTCAACGCCCCAACCGACGACCAGCTGCTCGACGCCGTCGAGAACTACCTTCTTGCGCGGCCCACCACGGTGCAAAACAGGCGGAAGATCCGTCTTTACACTGGCAAGGCAGCCGACAGTGCGGACGTGGTGAAACGGGCATTTGTCGCCTTCATGTCTCTTCCGGAATATCAACTTAGCTAACACAAAATATTCGCAAACTATTACTTCATAAAACAACAATAATTTATTGATTATCAATGATATAAATATTGTTAATTAACGCAATAGTTACACAGAAAATAGGACGCTAAGGTCTACTAACCGATCCAAACACTAACTCCTTAAAGCACTACCATCCATGACGACGAGGCGAAAATTTCTGCAGCAATCACTCCTGGGAACGGCCGGCGGCTTGCTTATTCCAGGCTTCCTGAAGGCGTATGAAAAGCGTGGCCAAACGGCTGGCAACAACGATCGGAAGGTGGTCATCATCCAGTTGTCCGGGGGCAATGATGGATTGAACACCATCGTGCCATACCGGAACGATCTGTACTACAAAGCACGGCCAACGATCGCGATAGACGCTGGTAAAGTTCTGAAGGCCGGAGATGAACTGGGCTTCCATCCATCGCTGCGACCGCTCCTCGAATTCCACGACAAAGGAATGCTTGCGGTCATGAACAACGTCGGCTATCCCAACCCCGATCGATCACACTTTCGGTCAATGGACATCTGGCAATCTGCCAGCGCTTCGAACGAATACCTAGACACGGGATGGATTGGCCGATACCTGGATGCGAGTTGTCAGACCTGCCCTACGCGCCAGGCTATTGAACTCGACGATACGTTAAGTCTTGCCCTCAAAGGCGATCGCATGAAAGGCATGGCTGTAAAAGACATTGGCAAACTTTACAAAGGTGTTCGCAGTGAATTCTTTGACGCTGTCGCCCGGAACGGTGAAGCTCCTGAGACCAGCGATCCAGCTTTGCATTACCTGTATAAGACCATGGCCGAGACGGTTTCATCAGCCGAATATCTCCATGAGCACATCAAAACCCAGACTTCGCGAAAGGAATACCCTGCCAACGCGTTCGCGCGTAAACTTAAAACCATAGCCGAACTAATCAGGGCCCGGGTAGACACACGGATCTTCTACGTTTCTCTTTCAGGATTCGATACGCATGTGAACCAGATCAACCAGCATCAGCGGTTATTGGCCACGTACTCGGAGGGGCTACACGCATTCGTAAAAGACCTGGGGAACGACAACATGAAAGACGTGTTGATCATGATCTTCTCCGAATTTGGAAGACGTGTTCAGCAGAACGGAAGTGGTGGCACAGACCACGGTACGGCTAACAACATTTTCCTTCTGTCGGGCAATCTGAAGAAAAAAGGTTTTCTCAACGAGTCGCCCGACCTTTCACTTCTTGATGAAGGTGATCTTATGCATCGTGTTGATTTTCGGAGTGTTTACGCAACGATGCTTGATAAATGGCTTGAAGTACCATCGGAAAGAATTTTAAAACAGTCGTTCACGTCAATTGACTTTATATGATATATTGGCGACTTGTTAAATCTAAACTCCATCGGCTTCTGATGAGAATTGAAGACAAGGCGCGTACAGCGTTAGTGAAACGTGAAATGGAACTTCGGTTATTGATCAGGCAAATGGAGATCGATCGCTTGTCGCGCGGCACACTCTTTCAAAAACTTGAACGCGAGCTCCGCGAAGTCAGGGAGCAACTGTCTACAGCCAGATAACACGACATCACAACGCTGATGCATTCCTAGTTCACGAATGTTATATTGCGGTCCATCATTGCTTAATCATCGTGCGCGTAGTAGGCGAAATTCCTCATCCTTCATGCAAGATCACCGTGCTTGCCTGGAACAACCGATATTTGCTAAAGCTCGAACAAGGCTTACTGGAGCAAACCTATAAGATCAACGAATACGATCTGTCGGGGGAACAGGATCTATACACCCTTGCAGACGAAGCTTTTGTTCAGGAAGCGCTCGCCCTTTTTGATCGCATGCGAGAGAACTTGCAACACGCGCAGGAACGCCTGTAGACTTGTACTCCGTAGCAAAAATTAGCGTGCTTAAGATTCTCGATAGAAACTATCTGTACGGGCGCGTGTTGCCGTTTTAGTGCCGCAACGTATGTACGCGAATTTTTTGCGGTGGAGTACTCGTGCATCATAGCAAAACAACTGCACATCACATCTATTACAATCTATTGGTGCACGATGACTGAGCTACTGAAGTAGTGAACGATCAATTTTGCGACGGTGCACCACCCGCGCAAGGCTCTTAAAATCAGTACATTTTGCGCGTGCATGACGATTTTTGCGTTATTTTGCACTTTCCATGGAAGTAGCAGAGAAGAAAAATAAGAACAAGCGGTACAAACCCATCCTGGAAGCTATACCCGACTGGCCGGTATATCAACTTAGCAAGAATAGGAAAGAATTTATAGAGGAAGTAGCCCAGAAAGCCTTCCAGGAAATACGGAAAAATCGACCTACGACAAAGCAGCTCGTCGACGAGGTGGAAGCCACTGTTTATCGCGAACAGCAGCGCATGAAGCGTAATCGCTGGCGCGTGGACCCCGCCGATGAACCCAGGTTCTGGGGAGATCTCAAAGAAGAACTGGTCGCGCTCACGGCGAAGCCTGTCGAGGAGCAACAACTCAAAGCGGAAGAATTGCTCTACCGCATTGTATCCCGCTATGCGGGCGAAATTGCAGGAAACTTTAAGCCCAACTCCTATCGCCTCACACGCGAGATTGTTAAATTCTGGTTCGCCCGTCTGTTGAATGGTGCGCGTGTTAAAAAGTTTGGTGCCTTTTTCCGCAACCGGTACACACTGCGCGACAAGATTCAGATTGTAGGAAAGGTAAAGCAGCTCCGTACGCTGGCTAAAGAGGGAACGGTGGTGATGGTTCCTACACACTTCAGCAATCTCGATTCAATTCTCATCGGGTGGATCATCCACTCACTGGGATTACCGGCTTTTATCTACGGTGCCGGACTGAATCTCTTCAACATCAAGATTTTTGCCTATTTTATGAATAGCCTCGGCGCGTACAAGGTAGACCGCCGCAAGAAGAACGTCCCTTATCTTGAGACATTGAAGTTTTATTCTATGTCTGCGGTCCAAAAGGGTGCGCATAGCATCTTCTTTCCGGGCGGCACGCGGTCGCGGTCGGGCGCCATCGAGAATCACCTTAAGCTTGGACTGCTCAGTTCAACCATTGAGGCCCAAAGAAACTTGTATATGGAAACGCCGGAAGGCCAGCCTGTGCGCAAGATCTTTATTGTTCCCGTCACGCTCAACTATCACTTTGTACTGGAGGCTCCCGACCTTATAGACGAGTATCTTTCTGCCAAAGGGCGTGATCGGTACCTTCCCGAACAGGACAAATATGGCAGCTGGCAACTCATCCAGTTCCTTTTCAAATTCTTTACCAAGGGATCGAATATATCCGTATCGATCGGGCGCGGACTGGATGTGATGGGTAATTACGTCGACGACGTTGGACAAAGCCTGGACGCGCAAGGTCGCGTAATCGAAACGCGTGATTATTTTGTTTCTCAGGGTGAAGTAACGATCGACAAACAGCGCGAGGATGAATACACACGGATGCTCAGCCAGAAGATCGTCACGGAGTATCATAGCATCAATCGCGTATTTGCCAGTCACCTGGTAGCGTTCGTGGCGTTTGAAATGTGGCAGAAGAAACATCCCAAGCTGGACCTCTTTGGATTGTTGCGTCTGCCGGAAGAAGATCAGGTGTTGTTATATGAAGAGTTCCGTGCGGCGTGCAAGCGAGTACGCAAGCAGATCTATCACCTGAAGTCTGAAGGCAAGGTATATCATGCCACACATCTTAAAGGGAATATCGACCTGGTAATTCGTCTTGGACTTGAGAACGTCGGTATTTTCCATTTGAAACGACCGCTTTTGATGAACAAAGAGGGCAATATCATCACCCGCGATTTCAATACCCTGTATTATTATCATAACCGACTCGATGGCTATGAGCTCGAAAAGTTTATCTGACGATAAACCCATTGGTGTCATTGGAGCCGGAAATTTCGGAAGTGTGGTGGCCAATCTGCTGGCCAGGCAGCGCAACGTGCTGCTATACGCCCGCGATCCACGCGTCGTAGAGCGAATCAACGCCACACGCGAAAACCGGGGCCACGCCCTGGATCCCAGAGTTATTGCCACCAACGACCTGGCTATGGTTGCCGATCGTTGTGAAGTACTTTTTCCTATCGTGCCTTCAGCGCATTTCAGATCGCTGATGCGCCAGCTTTCACCCTGGCTTCATCCTTATCATATTCTTATCCACGGCACAAAAGGTTTCGACGTTACGCTTCCTGATGGTCAGACTATTGACTCGATCGATAAACTTGATCGGAGTATGGTAAAGACGATGAGCGAAGTCATTCAGGAAGAAACGGTGGCGGTACGGGTGGGCTGCCTGGCAGGACCTAACCTGAGCCGCGAGTTGGCTGAGGGTCATCCCGGCGCCACGGTGATCGCCAGTCATTTTAATGAAGTATTCAATATCGGCAAGCGCCTGCTGCGCAACGAGCACTTCCAGGTGTATGGCAACAACGACATCGTAGGCGTCGAGTTGGCGGGTGTGCTTAAGAACGTGATTGCTATCGCGGCCGGCGCACTTAATGGGATGGGTTACGGGGAAAATGCCCGCGGACTTCTTGTCAGCCGGGGCATGGTTGAAATGGTTTACCTGGGACGGGCACTAGGCGGCAACACGAAAGCATTTCTCGGTGTCGCCGGCGTGGGTGACCTGGTCACAACCTGCAACAGCTCCCTGAGCCGTAACTTCACAGTCGGGCATCGCCTTGCTAAAGGAGAACGCCTCAGCGACATCCTTCAAAGCACCGACGAAATTGCCGAAGGGATAAACACGGTAAAAGTCGCCAAGAAGTGCGCCGATCAATACAAAGTTCGTGCGCCCATAACGAAGACGTTGTATCAGGTACTGTTTGAAGACATGACGGTTAAGAAGGCGCTTGAGTACCTGATGCGCTATCCGCTGAATGTTGACATCGACTTCCTGAGCGAAGATCACGACTAGTGCAGGTTGCAATAGCATGCGAATGCTCGACCGCGCGGACGAAGATTTGTGAAAGATGTCTTAGAAGGCAGAGGTGCAGAGACCTTAACACAGGGACGCAAAGAAAAGGAGGTTCGCAGAGAGTCTTTTTGGTGACCAGCGTACCACAAGTTCATCATCGCCACAAAATATCCTATGCGCATTGTTAAAAAGTTTCTCAGCGAAACCCTGCTACGCTGCGTCTCTGCGTTAAGGTCTCTGTACCTCTGCCCGCCCCTGTTTTTTCACCTAGTTATAGAAGAATCTCCTTAACATTATCTTTCATCTTGGCAGCGAGATCATCGAGCGGAAGGTCGTTCATATCCCTTCCAAATGGATCCTCAATCTCCTCTGCAATCAGCTCCACACTCAATAAAACGAAAGAAATCAGGACAACGATGGGAATGGTCAGAAATCCCGATTGACTGAGGAATCCAAAGGGCAGCGTTATAATATATATGAATATGAACTTCTTCATGTACATCATGTACGAATAGGGAATGGGCGTATTCTTTATTCGCTCGCAGCCGCCTATCAGATCAAGAAAATCCTTTAGCTCCTTGTCCATGTTGATCAACTGATCACCCGTGATCTTACCTGCGCGATACAAGTCGTTCACCTTCCGGTGCATCAAAGAAGCAATCCGGTTTGGTTTGTGCTTGAATTTTTTGAGGTCGTTGATGAAGTTTTCATCCGGTGGATCCATTTCCGTCAACTGTACCCCCGTGCGCAGACTTTCCTTCATGGCGAAAACAAAATTGGAAATCATCTTGGCAAACCAGGCCCGCTCATCATGATCTTCAAAACTCAGGGCGGCATTGATTTTCATCGCAAAAGTCCGTGTGCTGTTCACCATGCCTCCCCAGAGCCGTCTTCCCTCCCACCACCGATCGTAGGCGGTGTTTGTTCTGAAAACCAGGAAGAGACCCAAAACTACCCCCAGGAGTTGGTGCATAGCCACGGTAGGCTGAAAATGAGCATGATCCAGGTCAAAATGATATAACAAGACATAGCAGAGGACCGCGGAATAAATCGCCATAAATACCAGCGCCGGTAGCAGTAACGAAAGCACCCTCCTGCTGTAAGCATGGAATATCAGCGACATCCATTGTTTGGGGTTATAGTAGACCATTGTTGTGGGAATTATCCCGCAATAACCAGATTCATTGAATTATTTGCAATTCCATTATCTTTCGGGTCAAAATATTCTGCCGACATGAAGTACGCTAGTCTGATCCTTTTAGCCTTCGCCCTATCTATAAGCTGTCACAGCGTCCAGGCGCAGGATTATGTGATAACCACCAAGGGGGATTCAATAACGGGCCACCTGAAGCCGCTGCTGTATGGCCTTGAGAAAAAGGTGCAGGTTACCGGCGAAGACAAAAAAAAGGCCGTATACTCTATGTTCCAGGTACGCCGGTATCGGCTCGACGATCGGATCTATGAACCAGTAAAGGGTCCCGATGGATATACCTTCATGAGACTGGAAAAGGCGGGATACCTTTCTTTGTACAACTACCAGTTGGCGAACCAGGTCACTTTTGAAGGAAGTTATCTCATGCGTCGTGATGGCAAAGGCATGGATGTTCCCAATATCAGCTTCAAGAAGAGCATGAAGAATTTCCTAAAGGATTGTCCGACTGTAGCCGATCGTATTGATAATGGCGAACTCAATCGGAAAGATCTTAACGATATCATCGACGCCTACAACCTTTGCGTGGAGCAGCATACTGTGGATCACGAGGCTATCGTGGTAAAACAAGCCACTCAGTCCAAGTCGATCAGCGCATGGGACGCGCTGGAAAACAAAGTGAAGGAAGCCGCTGACTTCGATGGTAAACCGAACGCATTGGAAATGATTCAGGAAATTAAAGGCAAGATATCGCGTTCTGAAAAGATCCCGAACTTCCTTCTTGATGGACTCAAGAGTTCACTGAAGGACGAGTCGTTCCAGCCGGCTCTGGAGGCGGCGCTCAAAGAGCTCAATTAACCACGTCCAAGCATCGCCGTCAATCGGTGTTTCACGACGTCGCGGTCGTGCCATAAGACGTACGCGCTGGACAATGTTACCATCCAGGCAAGACTGAAGAGATAGCCTCCATCTCCCAGAACTTGTATGCCCAGAATGGTCAGGTGCATCATAATTGCGCCTGCCATTAGACCAAGGGCGAGCATTGCGCCGAGCCACGCCGTTGGGCGGATAACCAACAAGAGTCCGGCCACCAGTTCAGCTCCACCCACGACAAATCTGCCCCAGGGCTCCATCCCCACCGTTGTGAAGATGTATACCGATTCCGACGATCCGGTAAACTTGAAGTACAGGGTCTGCAAAAGAATAACCGCGGCAAGAAAGCGGGCGATGTGAAAGATGAACGAAGTTCTGGCAGGTGTCATCATGTTGATTTTTTTCGTACTACATTTTCATCCGGCATTTCACGACATGCGTCCGGAGCTTAGACTCTTCCACAGCCGAGCGAGCCCCTTCGTATCAGGGCGATGATGTTGTCGTCAGTTCAACAAATCAGACTATCCTTGCTGCTTGACGAATTTGTAGATGCTTAACGGTAAATGGCCTGGCTTTGTGCTGGTCATTTGCGCCTTGTGTCGTGCGGGCGACACAAAATAATCAAACGGTTTCCGCGCTACGCCCAGATAGTGCTCAGATCCCAGTCCCTGGCTGCGTCGTAAAGAATTGCGCCATTTACGACCCGCAGCGGGGAGGTGATGTTGTCGCTATAGATTGAGCCCGTTCCCAGTCCTTGCGGAAGATATGTGTTGAACCCGGCCGTAAACTGACATATCGCATTGAGTCCCACACTCGATTCGAGCGCAGAAGTAATCCACCATCCGATCCCGAGTGCCTCCGCCTGTGAAATCCATTCCCTACAACCCTGCATGCCACCGTGTAGCGATGGCTTGAGTACGATGAACTGAGGACGCGCGGACGACAACAGTTCCCTCCTGCTCCCGAGCGTAATGTGCGGGATCAACTCCTCATCCAGCGCAACGGGAATAGGACTCTCCTTGCAAATTGCAGCAAGCGTCGGCGACCCGGATTTTACGGGCTGCTCAATTGAATGTATTCCGAACTGACTGAGCACCTTCAGCCGACCCAGGGCCACTTTTTCGTCAAAACTTCCATTGGCGTCTAGCCGTATCGTTATTGCGTCACCGAACCGCTCCCGTATTGTTCGGAGCAAGTGACACTCTTCTTCAAAATCGATGCCTCCGATCTTTAACTTCAGACAATGATACCCCTGAACCACCTTCTCGTCAATTTGCTTCAACATAAAATCGTGATCGCCCATCCAGATTAGTCCATTAATGGGGATGGGTTCTCCTCCCACAAATGAATTCTTCTGAATGATCCGCTGGCCGCCATGAAGGAAGTCATACAACGCCGTCTCAAGACCAAAAATTATGGAAGGATATTCTCGCGGCACCAATGCATCGGGCGCATCCACCAGACTTGAAAGATCAGGATTTGACCCTGCCATCGCCGACGTAACCTGATGCAGTACACGCTCGTACACAGGCACATCATCGATGCTCAAACCGGGTAAAGGTCCGCATTCCCCCCAACCCACCATATCCGGATCAGCGTCGTCCCAAAGTTTGATAAACCAGGATGTTTTGGTGTCCATCGCGCCGCGCGACGTCCTTGCGTGAAAATTGAAGTTGAAGATGCGCTTATGAACAGAACAGGAAATTGCCATGAACAGATTGCGTTACAGCCTACGGTGATCGTGTCTCGTTACCTTGCGTGAAATTAACGTTTTCCGGCTAACTTGCCGGGCGCATGACACTGGACCTGAACGATTTCACTTACACACTGCCCGCTGAACGGATCGCGACCCATCCGCTGGAACAACGCGACCAGTCCAGACTCCTCGTCTACAAAGAAGGCGCTATCGAGCACACTTCGTTTTCATCGATTGCCGATCGACTTCCCAACAACAGCCTCCTGGTTTTCAACAACACCAAAGTGATTCCGGCGCGACTCCATTTCAAGAAGGACACGGGTGCGGACATTGAGGTATTTCTTCTTGAGCCCATCGAACCGTCGCCGGTGGTCGCCTTAGCGATGCAAGCCACGACGCAGGCTACATGGAGATGCGCAATCGGCAACCTGAAAAAATGGAAGCCCGGGCAGAAACTGCATCAAGCTCAGGGTGACCTCGCCTTTACTGCGGAACTTATGGATCGCGAAAGCGGTGTTGTGCAATTAACATGGACCGGTGGGCTGCCTTTTGCCGCGGCAATTGGTCAACTGGGTGATGTGCCGCTTCCTCCCTACATAAAACGCGCTCCGGAGAAGGCTGACCGCGAACGCTACCAGACAGTATACTCGAGTCAGGAGGGCGCTGTGGCGGCACCAACTGCCGGGCTACACTTTACTAACGACGTACTCGAATCACTGACAGTACGCGGAATCAAGACAGAATTTGTTACCCTGCACGTCAGCGCGGGCACGTTTCAGCCCATCAAGACAAGTTCAATCCGAGATCACCACATGCACGAAGAGCAGATCACCATCACCACCGGAAACATCCGCGCATTATTACAAGATCGCTTTATTGTTGCCGTGGGAACCACCTCGATGCGTACGCTGGAAAGTCTCTATTGGTACGGCGTAAAACTGCTGCGCGATCCGTTCGCCACCTTTGATGTGAGTCAACGCGATCCCTACACGCTGACGGAAAGTCTTCCCGATGCGCATACTGCCCTGCGTGCGGTCGAAGATTATATGGCCCGTACCCAGGTGACCAGCATTACCGGTCAGACATCGATCTACATCTTACCGGGTTATACGTTCCGCATTTGTCGCGGCCTCGTCACAAATTTTCACCAGCCTGGCTCGACACTAATTGTACTCGTCGCGGCCTTCATCGGCGCGGCCTGGAAGGAGGTCTATCAGGCCGCTTTGGATAACGGCTATCGCTTTCTAAGTTACGGCGACAGTTCGTTGCTCTTACCCACGGAAGCCTAAAAAATAAAGGTATTCCCCAAAACAGTTTTTTACTTGTCCAAATTGCCCCACCAAAAGGTTGTTTGTAACCCAGGGCATAAGCTCGTATTCGCTACTAATCCCTTAAATTACGTTCTTAAAATCAAGACCATGGCCGGCTCAAAAAAAAACGCTACATCCGACACAGCGAAGTCAAAGAAGTCTCCCGCAAAAAAAACCGTTGAGGCTAAGTCATCTGAG
>Ga0164241_10002067_pt1 | contig 22712 bp, 17 predicted proteins | sample OricomyardsoilBY_FD_108780 | JGI IMG/M metagenome (GOLD analysis project Ga0164241, IMG submission 108780) | Backyard soil microbial communities from Emeryville, California, USA - Original compost - Back yard soil (BY) | ecosystem: Environmental > Terrestrial > Soil > Unclassified | place: USA... | reverse complement strand
TTCAGCGTCTCGGCCACCACGCCCTGGCCGGCGAACGCGGCGTCGCCGTGCATCGCGACCGGCAGCACGGAGAAGCCTGTGCCGCCCTTGTCGAGCAGGTCCTGCTTGGCCCGGACGATGCCCTCCAGCACCGGGTCGACGGTCTCCAGGTGCGACGGGTTGGCGGTCAGTGTCACCTTGGTCTCGCCGTCGCCGAACATGCGGAAGTACTTGCCCTCGGCGCCGAGGTGGTACTTCACGTCGCCGGAGCCGTGCGCCTGGCCCGGGTCGAGGTTGCCCTCGAACTCCTGGAAGATCTGCGAGATCGGCTTGCCGACGATGTTGGCCAGCACGTTCAGCCTGCCGCGGTGCGGCATGCCGATGACGACCTCGTCCAGCTCGTACTCGGCGGCCTTGTCCAGCACGGTGTCCAGCAGCGCGATGACCGACTCGCCGCCCTCGAGCGAGAACCGCTTCTGGCCGACGTACTTGGTCTGCAGGAACGTCTCGAAGGCCTCGGCCGCGTTCAGCTTGGACAGGATGTACTTCTGCACGGCCTGCGGCGGCTTCTCGTGCCGGACCTCGACGCGCTCCTGGATCCAGCGGCGCTCGGACGGGTCGAGGATGTAGGTGTACTCGACGCCGACCGTGCGGCAGTAGGAGTCGCGCAGCACGCCGAGCACGTCGCGCAGCTTCATCCGGTTCTTGCCCGCGAAGCCGCCGACGGGGAACTCGCGGTCCAGGTCCCACAGGGTCAGCCCGTGGGACAGGATGTCGAGGTCCTCGTGCTTGCGCTGGCGGTAGTTCAGCGGGTCGACGTCGGCCATCAGGTGGCCGCGGGTGCGGTAGGTGTCGATCAGGCCGATGACGCGGGTGGTCTTGTCGATCTCACCCTCGGGGATGTCCTCGACCCAGCGCACCGGCTCGTAGGGCAGCCGCAGCGACGTGAAGATGTCGTCGTAGAAGTTGTCCTCGCCGAGCAGCATCTGGTGCACCCGGCGGAGGAACTCGCCGGACTCCGCGCCCTGGATGATCCGGTGGTCGTACGTCGAGGTCAGCGTGATGATCTTGCTGACCGCGAGGTCGAACAGCATGCGCTCGCTGGTGCCCTGGTACTGGGCCGGGTACTCCATGGCGCCGACGCCGATGATCGCGCCCTGGCCCTTGGTGAGCCGCGGCATCGAGTGGTTCGTGCCGATCGTGCCCGGGTTGGTCAGCGAGATCGTGGTGCCTGCGAAGTCGTCGGTGGTCAGCGCGCCGGTGCGGGCCTTGCGGATGATCTCCTCGTAGGCCTGCCAGAACCGCTGGAAGGTCATGCCCTCGCAGCTCTTGATCGACGCGACCACCAGCGTGCGCTCGCCGCCCTTGGCCGGCAGGTCGATGGCCAGGCCCAGGTTGACGTGCTCCGGCTGGATCACGACGGGCTTGCCGTTGTTCTCGCCGTAGTGCCGGTTCATGTGCGGGTAGTCGGCGAGCGCGCGGATCAGCGCGTAGCCGATCAGGTGCGTGAAGGAGACCTTGCCACCGCGGGTGCGCCGCAGGTGGTTGTTGATCACGATGCGGTTGTCGAACAGCAGCTTCGCCGGGACGGCCCGCACGCTCGTCGCGGTCGGGATGGACAGCGAGATGTCCATGTTCTTGGCGATGATGGCGGCCGCGCCGCGCAGCGGCTTGACGTCCTCGGCGTCCGGCTCGGGCTTGCGCGCCTCGGTCTTCGGCGCCGCCTTGGGCTCGGACTTCGGCTCGGTCTTCGGCTGAGCCTTGGCCTGAGTGGCGGCCTGAGTGGCGGGCTGGGCCGGGGCGGCCTGCTTCGCCGGGGCCTGGCCGGCGGGGGCGGTGCGCCCGCCGTTCGCCGAGCTGTCGGGAGCTCCGCCCGGCGGACTGCCGGGTGCCGTACCGCTCGATGTGGGCTTCGCCACGGTCGCGGTGTCGGTCTGGGCCTTCGTCTGGGCCTGCGTCGTGACTCGCTGGGCCGGCTTGTAGTCCGCGAAGAAATCGTGCCATGCGGCATCGACGGACGACGGGTCAGCGAGGAACTGCTCGTACATCTCCTCTACGAGCCATTCGTTGGGGCCGAACTGCGACGCAGGGCTGCTGCTGGACACGGCAGGCACTCGCCTCTTCTATCTCGAATCTGTTACTGAAAACGCTGCATGTTCAGGCTAGACCTCCGACCGCGTCGTGTGTGTCCGACTCGATCGGCGGCGCGCCAGGTCACAGGGATGATCGGCGCTGAAGGGCCCGCCCCCCGAAGACCTGTGGCCAGATACTCGCATCTGTGTCGACCGTACCCGCAACCGGTCCAGACCAGATGATCGGCTGGCCCGGCTGTCCTCACCCGGTCACCGGAAGCGAGTCCTCCCGGGTGCCGTCGAGGTGGAGCTCGGTCGTGCCGTGCCGCCATAACCTGGCGTAGTGGCCGCCTGCGGACAGCAGCTCCGCGTGCGTGCCCTGTTCCACGATCTGGCCGCCGTCGAGGACGATGATCCGGTCCGCCCTGGCCGCGGTGGCCAGGCGGTGGGCCACCACGAACGTCGTGCGCGGCCGGGCAAGGCGCTCGCTCGCGGCCAGGACCACCGACTCCGTCGCCGGGTCGAGGGCCGCGGTGGCCTCGTCGAGCAGCAGGACGTCCGGGCGCACCAGCTCGGCCCTGGCCAGCGCGATCAGCTGGCGCTGCCCGGCCGACAGGCCCTGGCCACGCTCGCCGACCTGCTGGCGGAAGCCGTCGGGCAGGTCGGCCACCATCGGCAGCGCGCCGACCGAGCGCACCGCCGCCTCGACCGCGGCCCGGCCGTCGTCATCGCCGTGGCCGTCGCCGTAGGCGACGTTGCTGGCCACGTCGCCGCTGAACAGGTGCGCCTCCTGCGGCACGACGCCCAGCCGCCGCCGGTACGCCGACGGGTCGTAGTCGCGCAGGTCGACGCCGTCCACCAGCACCGCGCCGGACGTCGGGTCGTAGAAGCGGGCGATCAGCTTGACCACCGTGGACTTGCCGGCGCCCGTCGGGCCGACCAGCGCCACCGTCTCGCCCGGCGAGACCGACAGGGTGATGCCGGACAGGGCCGGTAGGTCGGTGCCCGGATACCGGAACGACACGTCGACCAGGTCGACCGCGCCGGTCAGCTTCGGTGGCACCGGCAGCGGGTCGGCGGGCGGCTCCACGGACGTCTGCGTGCGCAGCAGGTCGGAGATGCGCCGTAGCCCCACCCGGGCCTGCTGGTAGCCGTCGAACACACCGGACAGCTGCTGCACGGGGGCGAAGAACAGCGTCAGGTACAGCATGAACGCCAGCAGCACGCCGGGCGTCAGCGAGCCGTCCGCCACCCGCACCGCGCCGACGCCCAGCACCGCCGCCTGCGCCACGCCCGCGAGCAGCGCCACGAACGGGAAGTAGGTTGCCACGTACCGCTGCGCGCGCAGCCGGGTGCGCCGGTAGGTGTCGCTGCGCTCGGCGAACTCGCGGGCGGAGTGCTCCTCGCGGGTGAAGGCCTGCGCGATCCGCAAGCCGGACACGTTCTCCTGCATGTCCGCGTTCACGGCGCTGACCTGCTCGCGCGCCTCCGTGTACGCCACAGTGGACAGTCGCTGGAAGATGAGCGTCGCGACGATCACGATCGGCAGCACGGTCAGCGCCACCAGCGCCAGGCCGAAGTCGGTGATCAGCAGCGCCACGGTGATCGTGACGACGGTCAGGATGCTGGCCAGTGCGCTGACCAGGCCCGTCTGCAGGAACGTCGACAACGCGTCGACGTCGGTGGTCATCCTGGTCATGATCCGGCCGGCCATCTCGCGCTCGAAGTAGTCGAGGCCGAGCCGCTGCAGGTGGGCGTAGCTGCGCACGCGCAGCAGGTAGAGCAGCCGCTCGCCGACTCGCGAGGTCAGCACCGTGGTGATCGCCGTCTCGATGAACACCGCCACGATCAGCACCGCGGCGATCGCCGTGACGATCCACAGCGCGGTCCCGTTGCCGGTGAGCACGCCCTTGTCGACCCCCACGCGGATCAGCGACGGCTGCGCCATCGCCAGCACCGAGTCCAGAATCACCAGCCCCGCGACCAGCGCCATCATCCACCGCACCGGCTTGAGCAGGCGGCGCAACCGGAAGCCGGGGTCGGCCGCGGTCGGGTCCTCCCCGTCGAGCCGGGGTTGTTCGTCGGCCGGCGGCAGCTCGCCCACCCGCTCGAGCAGCTCCGGCGTCGGCGGGACGCCGTTCAGCGCGCCGGCCATCCCGCCACCGCCACGTCCGCCGATACCACCGCTGCGGCTCCCGCCACCGCGCGGCGCGGCGATCGTGACGGCCGGGGTCCGGGTGGACCCGGTGTCAGGTCCGTCGTCTCCGACCTCGACGTCCTCAGGCCACAACGCGGGCGTGACCCCGTCCGGCCCGGCCACCAGGTCGGTGGGCTCCGCACGGGTCGGGTCCTCGATGGCCTCGCCGGGGCCGGCCAGCAGCGCCCGGTACAGCTCGCAGCGGCCGGTCAGCTCCTCGTGGGTGCCGACGTCGACGACCCGGCCGTGGTCGAGCACGGCGATCCGGTCGGCGAGCGCGAGCGTGGAGCGGCGGTGCGCGATCAGCAGCGTGGTGCGGTCGCGGGTGACGGCGCGCAGCGTGTCATGGATGGCGGCCTCGGTCGCGGTGTCCACGGCGGAGGTCGCGTCGTCGAGCACCAGCACCCGCGGGTCGGACAGCAGCGCCCTGGCGAGCGCGACCCGCTGGCGCTGCCCGCCCGACAGCGTCAGCCCACGCTCGCCGACGACCGTGTCGTAGCCGTCGGGCAGCGCCGCGATGAACCCGTCGGCCTGCGCGGCCCGCGCGGCGGCCCGGACCTCGTCGTCAGTGGCATCCGGGCGGCCGTAGGCGATGTTGGCGCGCACGGAGTCGGAGAACAGGAACGCCTCCTCGAACACCACGCCGACCGTGCTGCGCAGCGACGCCAGCCGCAGCTCGCGGATGTCCTTCCCGGCCACCGTGATCGCGCCCTCGTGGACGTCGTAGAACCGGGGCAGCAGCAGCGAGACCGTCGACTTGCCGGAGCCCGCGGTGCCCACCAGGGCGAGGGTCTCGCCGGGCTGGACGGCCAGCGAGACGCCGTCGAGCACCGGATCGCTGCGGGTGTAGCCGAACCGCACGCCGTCGAGCCGGACCTCCACCGGGCCGTCGGGCACGTCGACCGCGTCGGGGGCGTCGGTGACCGTGGGGTGCGAGTCGATCAGCTCGTAGACCCGCTCCACGCCCGCGCGGGCCAGCTGGACGTTGACCATCAGGCCGGCCAGCAGCCGGGCAGGGCCGACCAGGTTGGCCACGTAGCTGGCGAACGCGAGGAACGTGCCCAGCGTGACCTGGCCGTGCATCGCCATGAAGCCGCCGAGCAGGAGCACCGCGACCTGCCCGGCGCCGGGCATCGCGACGAGCGTGGCGGCCGGGCGGGCGGTGAGCCGGGCCGTGCGCATTCGCTCGCCGAAAAGCTGCCGCGCGGTCCGGTCGAGCCTGCGGACCTCGCGCTGCTCCTGGCCGAACCCCTTCACGACACGCACGCCGGTGACGGTCTCCTCGACGTGCTGGGCGAGGTCGGCGGCGCGTTGCTGGGCCGACCACGAGGCCGGGAACAGCACCTTGCGGCTGCGCGCCGCGACGAACGCCACGACCGGCGTGACGACGAACGAGATCAGCGTGAGCAGCGGGGACAGCCACAGCATCGCGGCGAGCGCGGCCAGCGCGAACACGATCGTGCCGACCGAAAGCGGGACCATCATCAGCAGCCCCTGCACGAGCTGCAGGTCGGTGATCGACCGCGAGACGACCTGCCCGGTGCGCAGCGCATCCTGCTTGGCGCCGTCGAGCCGCTGCACCGCGGCGAAGACCTGGGTGCGCAGGTCGTGCTGCACGTCCAGCGCCAGGCGCCCGCCGAGGTAGCGGCGGAGGAACGCACTGCCGAACGTGAGCAGCTCCATGACCAGCAGCGCGCCGATGAGCCAGCCCAGCCCGCTGGTCTCGCCGGCCACCGCGTCGTCGACGACGAACTTCACCAGCAGCGGCCCGGCCGCCTGGAAGCCGACGCCGATCATCGAGGCACCGAGCGCGAGCAACACGAGCCGGCGGTGCCGCCAGCAGGCAGCGGAGAGCCGGCGAACCCAGCCGGGGGAGTCTTCGACCACGAGATCCAGACTAGGACGACCCACCGACAAGCGTCGTGAATTGTCCACAGGTTGGGGTTGACCTGGTGAAACGTGACCGAGGAACCACGAAGGCCGGCTCCGCGGGTGCGGAACCGGCCTTCACGGCGAGCTACGTCAGGTGATGTCGCGGCGCTGGTTGCGGATGAGGCCGGTGCCGAAGAACAGTGCCGTCCAGCCCAGGAAGATCAGGCCGCTCACCCACAGGGAGAACGCGCCCGGCGCGCCCGCCGCGATGCGCACGACCGTGTCGAAGTCGTCGATCTGGTCCGCGGACAGGTTGCCGACCTGCGCGCCGAAGAGGTCCTGGATCTGGTTGAACAACAGTTCACTGGCCGTCGATCCGGTCAGGCCGTTCGCCGAGCCGTTGGGCATCACGCCCGCGATGTGCGAGCCCTCGGTCGACAGCGTGATGATGAACTCCGACGTCGGGCCCACCAGCGCGGCGTAGAGCAGCACGATCACCAGCGTCGCCACCGGCGAGCCGAGCAGTGCGCCGACGCCCATGCCGAGCAGCGTCCACAGGACGCACGCGATGATGCCGGACAGCAGGATCAGCATCCAGTCGCTCGCCTCGGGCAGCGCGCCGTCACCGGTGCCGATCAGCACGCCCAGGCTCGCCGCCAGCGCGACGACCACGCCGTAGATCAGGCCCCACAGCGTGTACACGATCGCCTTCGCGCCCAGCACCGACGCGCGGTTCGGGGCGGTCAGGAAGCTCGTCGTGATCGTCTTGCGGTTGATCTCGCTCGCCAGCGCGAGCGCGCCGAACACCAGCGGGAACAGCGTCGCGAAGTTCATCGCGCGGGTCAGCGCCAGCGACGACAGGGACAGCTGCTGGTCGCTGACGTTGTTCACGTCCAGCGCGTCGGTGATGTCGTTGGCCACGTCGGTGAACGCGATCGCGGACAGCCACGCCCAGCCGAGCGCGAGCCCCACCGCGGGGATCAGCAGCGCCCACCAGAGCTTCGTGGTGAGGATCTTGCGGAATTCCGCCTTGACCAGCCGGCCCATCAGGCGTTACCTCCGGTTCCACCCTGACCGGGCTGCTGTTCGTTCTCCGGCGGTGGCGGCGCCGGTTGCTGGGGTGGCGCCGGCTGTTGCGGCTGCGCGGGCTGCGGACCGCTCGGCGGCGCCCACCCGCCCGGCGGGGTCTGCTGCGCGGGCTGCGGCGTGCTCGGCGGACCCCAGGCACCAGGCGGCGTGCCCTGGGGCGGGGTGCCCTGCGGGGCGTACCCGGGCGGCGCGTAGCCCGGCGCCTGGTAGCCCTGCTGCGGGTAGCCCTGCGGATACTGCTGCGAGTACTGCTGGGTCGGCTGGTAGCCGGGCTGCTGCTGCGGATATCCCTGCACCGGCATGTGGTAGCCGGACCCCTGGCCCGGCGGCTGCTGGTACCCGGGCTGCGCGTAACCCTGCGGGGGCATCTGCTGCGGCATCGGCTGGGGGACCGGCTGCGCGTACCCGCCGGGCAGCTGGCCGTGCGGCACCATCCCGGGCGCGGCGTACTGGCCGCTGGTCAGCCGGAAGAACAGCTGCTCGAGATCGGCCTTCTCCTCCTGCACCCCGTACAGCGCGACCCCGGCCTTCGCCGCCACGTCGCCGATCTGCTGGACCGTCGCGCCCACGACCGCGATCTTGCCGTCGGGCATCGGCTGGATGTTGGTGATCTCGGCTTCCTGCAGGGCGGTCGCGAGCGCGTTCGCGTCCGCGGGCTGCACGATCACCCGGCTCTGCTGCGACTTCCGCAGCTCCTCGAGCATGCCGTAGTACATGGTCTGGCCGCGGCTGATGATCACGACCTGGTCGATGGTCTGCTCGACCTCGGCGAGCAGGTGGCTGGAGATCAGCACCGTGCGGCCGCTGCTGGCGAACGCCTTGAGGAACGTGCGCAGCCAGGCGATGCCCTCCGGGTCCAGGCCGTTCGCCGGCTCGTCGAGCACCAGCACCTGCGGGTCGCCGAGCAGCGCCGTGGCCAGCGCCAGCCGCTGCTTCATGCCCAGCGAGAACCCGCCCGCCGCGCGCTCGCCCGCCGTGCCGAGGCCGACGAGGTTCAGCACCTCGTCGGCCCGCTGGTCCGGCACACCCATCGCCGCGGCGTACACGCGCAGGTGGTTGCGCGCGGTGCGGGACGGGTGGAAGCCCTGCGCCTCGAGCACCGCGCCGACCACGCGGGCCGGGTTGCCGAGATGGCTGAACGGCTGACCGTTGATCGTCGTGTGGCCAGCGGTCGGCGAGACCAGGCCGAGCAACATGCGAAGCGTTGTCGTCTTGCCCGCGCCGTTGGGACCGAGGAAGCCCGTCACCGACCCCGGCTCGACCTGGAAGCTCAGGTTCTGCACCGCCGCCACATTGCCGAAGTTCTTGCTCAGGTTTTGCACCACAATGCGGCCGCTACCGTCCTGCACGGGCCCCTCCTGCTGCCGAGTCGTGCGGGACATCTTGCCCCATGGCCGATCACGCCGTGGGGCAAACCTGGTCAGTTGTCGCCGTGTTCATCCGCAGTTGGGCGGTTTCGCGGGCATTGTTGCTGGTCGCGAGCATGAGCCCGGCCGCGGCGGCCACCGCCGTGACGAGGAAGGCGGCCCGGAACGCGCCCTCGTCCGGGGCCGGGCCGAGCACCAGCGTCAGCACCGCGACGGTGACCGCCGCGGACAGGTACTGGGAGGTCGTGAGCAGCGCGCCCGCCGTGCCCTGGTGCGTCGCCGGCACGTCCCGCGTGCCGATCACGAACATCGAGGTGTAGATCACGCCGTGGCCGAACCCGGACAGCAGCAGGCCCGGCAGCAGATCCGCGGCGTAGGAGTCGCCGGGCAGCGTGAGCGCGAGCCACAGCAGGCCCGCGGTCGCCGCCGCGAACCCGGCGGTCAGCACGGTCGAGGGCCGGTGCCGCCGCAGCGCCCGGCCCGCCGCCCCGTTGCCCGCGGTGACCAGCACGGCCAGCGGCACGAACGCGAGGCCCGCGGCGAGCGCGCCGTAGCCCTTCCCGTCCTGCAACAACAGCGTGAGCAGGTAGAACTCCGACCCGACGCTCGCCATGTACAGCGCGGTCGCCGCGGCCCCCGCGCGCAGCGTGCGCACCCGCCGCAGGGCCGGCTCGATCAGCGGCGCGCGGCGCTCGTTGCCGGCGAACGCGACGAACAGCGCCACCGCGAGACCCAGGCAGGCCAGCGTCTGCCACACCGGCACGCCACGGTCGGCGCCGAGCGTGAGGCCGAGGACCAGCGTCAGGACCGTGCCTGTGCCGAGCACCGCCGCGCGCAGCGGGATCCGGGCAGGCCCGCCCGCCGCGCCCGCCCGCACCCAGAGCAGCGCGCCCACCGCGCACAGCACCGTCAGCGGCACGTTGATCACGAACGTCAGCCGCCAGGACGCCGTGGTCAGCAGCCCGCCGAGTACCGCGCCCGCGGCCAGGCCCGATGCGCCGACCGCGCCCCACACCGCGAGCGCGCGGCTGCGGGCAGGGCCGGCCGGGAACGTCGTGCCGATGAGCCCGATGATCGCCGGCTGCAGCAGCGCCGCGCCGAGCCCCTGCGCGGCGCGCGCCGCCAGCAGGACCGTGCCGTCCGCGGCCACGCCGCCGGCCGCGCTGGCCAGGCCGAAGAACACGATGGCGCCCACGAACAGGCGTTTCGCGCCGACCCGGTCGGCGAGCCGCCCGCCGACGACCAGGAAACCCGCGAACAGCACCGCGTAGGCGCTGACCACCCACTGCGCGAGCGACGGCTCGAGCCGCAGGTCCGCCGCCACGCTGGGCAGCGCGATGTAGATGATCGAGTAGTCGAGCGCGATCAGGAACTGGGCCACGGAGAGCACGGCCAGCGTCGGTCTCATGACCCCCATGGTCGGACGTTGACACTAATGTGAAGGAAAGCCTGTGTGAGGGAGGTCCCGCCGTGCGGATCGGCGAACTCGCGGAGCGGACCGGCGTGCCGACCCGGTTGCTGCGCTACTACGAGGAGCAGGGCCTGCTCAGCCCGTCGCGCACGCCCAACGGCTACCGGACCTACGACGAGAACCTGACCGGGCGGGTCACGCAGATCCGCGGCCTGCTCGACGCGGGCGTGCCCACCCGCATCATCCGCGAGATCCTGCCCTGCCTGGACGATCCGTGCTCCATCCACGTCACCGACGCCACGCCGGAGCTGATCGCCGACCTCGAACGGCACCGCGACCAGATGGACGCGAAGATCCAATGCCTGGCACGCAACAGAGACGCGATCAGCACGTATCTGAACGCCGTCCGCAAGGATCGCTAGCGCGGGCCGTGAGTGTTGGTACGGAACGGGTTGCGCAGTGGGTACGTGCGCACACGGTGCGGCAGGCCGTCGCCAATGAGCTGCTCGTGCGCCGAGCGCCACACCGCGCACGGCCAGCGCCTGCGGCCGTGGCGGCACGCCTCGCAGCGGCCGTCGGGATCGACGCAGTGCGTCGTCAGGAGCAGCCGCCAGCCGTCGGCGAGGTGGCGAAGCTCCTTGCGTGCCAGGGGAAGCAGCGCGGCGGCGTCGGCCTGGCCCGCCGCCTGGTCGAGCATGTCGAGGCGGTGCATGACCGCACGGCGGACGGTGTCGTCAGTGGTCCACATGTGTCGGTCAGCCCGCCCGTCGGTCCTGGGCGCGGACGGCGGCCTGGTCGAGGGTCAGCCCCAGCCCGCGGGCCTGCTGCGCGGACAGCACCGCGGCGGCTCCGGGCGGGGGGACCAGGACGACTCTCTCGTCCTCGACCAGGACCGTCAACGCGCGGTCCCGGCCGAACGGATCGTTGCAGCTGATGGACCAGCGAGGTTCAGTCACCCCCACGACATCGGCGCCCGAAACGGCCGACCAAAGTGGTAATCCTGAGCTTCACTCCATTGCTCGGATTCTCACTCGATCGAGCGTTGGGACCCGATCCGAGTGAACGTCGGAGTAGCAGTCGCGGCCCGTAGTGCCGTGGACGATCTTCGTGATGAAGAAGCCATGTCGTTATGGACAAAACTCAAATCGCGGCCCCCGGTTGCAGCGCTGTCGACACATACGGCATATCCTTCACATGGCGGCCCGCTCCCAGTGACCCCCAGGCTGGTTGAGCGGGCCGCCCCGACCTGTTCGGTGTCCCCTGCGGGCCACCTTCCCTCTTCGACGTCTCTGGGGGCGACCCCCCAGGCCCCCACGGTGCGAGCTCCTCTCGACCCGGCGTTGTCGATCTTGTTATTGACCAGCCTTGTGGCTGGGCGCTTCTCGTTGTTTGCGCTTGGCTTCTCGCTTGGGCTTCGAGCGCGCTGTCTGTTGAATCGTTTGTATTGCCGTTGTGGTCTATACCTTGGCATGTGTGTAGGCGCTGGTGAGCTAATCGCTCTACCAGCGCCTACCTTGTTTTCTGGTGTCTTTGCTTCTGTTTCCTAGTTGAGGAAATCGGTCAACTTGGTGTGCGGCAGGTTGTGGGCCTGCGCCACGGGAGCGTTCGTCAGGGTGCCTGCGTGGGTGTTCAGGCCCAGGGCCAGGGGCGCGTCGGCCTTCAGGGCCTCGTGCCAGCCCAGGTTCGCCAGCTTCACCGCGTACGGCATCGTCACGTTCGTCAGGGCGTAGGTCGACGTGCGCGGGACCGCGCCCGGCATGTTGGCCACGCAGTAGAAGACCGAGTCGTGCACCGGGTAGGTCGGCTCCGCGTGCGTCGTCGGCCGCGAATCCTCGAAGCAGCCGCCCTGGTCGATCGCGATGTCCACCAGCACCGAGCCCGGCTTCATCCGCGACACCAGCTCGTTCGAGATCAGCCTCGGCGCCCGCGCGCCCGGCACCAGCACCGCGCCGATCACCAGGTCCGCCTCGCGCGCGGCCTCCTCGACGGCCAGCTTGTTCGACGTGATCGTCCGGATCTGGCCGCGGTACAGGTGGTCGATGTAGCGCAGCCGGTCGACGTTCGTGTCCAGCACCTGCACGCTCGCGCCCATGCCCACCGCGATCTGCGCCGCGTTCAGGCCCGCCACGCCGCCGCCGATCACCACGACCCGCGCGGGAGCGACGCCCGGCACGCCACCCGGGAGAACCCCGCGGCCGCCCGACGGCTTCATCAGCGAGTACGCGCCCACCTGCGGCGCGAGCCGGCCCGCGACCTCCGACATCGGCGCCAGCAGCGGCAGCGCGCCCGACGGCAGCTGCACCGTCTCGTACGCGATCGCCGTCGTGCCGGCCGCCATCAGCGCCTTCGTCAGCGCCTCGTCCGCGGCCAGGTGCAGGTAGGTGAACAGCACCTGGTCGGCGCGCAGCCGCGGGTACTCCGCGGCGATCGGCTCCTTCACCTTCAGCACGAGGTCGCCCTCGGCCCACACGTCGTCCGCGGCGGCCAGCACCTTCGCGCCGGCGGCGAGGTACTCCTCGTCGGAGATCGAGGAACCCACACCCGCGTCGGCCTCGACGAAGACGTCGTGCCCGTGGGTGGTCAGCTCGTGCACCCCCGCTGGTGTCAGCGCCACGCGATACTCGTGGTTCTTGATCTCCCGGGGAACGGCGACCTTCACGACTTCCTCCCGACTAGGCCAGATGGGTGTTATAGACCACAATGGAGTAACGATTGGTGATAGTCATCGTCCTCCGAGCACGAGAGTTCCACGGATCGCTCGTGCCCCGAGCACAATGCGGTGGAGACCGGCTCAACGCCACCGTAACGCGGTGAGCTGGGCGAGCAGCGCCAACCGCACGTCCGGGTCCTCCAGGTCGACGCCGGCCAGCTCGGTCAGCTTCGCCATCCGGTACCGCAGCGTGTTGGGGTGGATCCGCAGGGCCCGGCTCGCCGCCCGCGGATCGCCGGGGTGCCGCAACCACTCGTACAGGGTGTCCACGTACGACGTGCCCGAACCCTCGTCCTGCGCGCGCAGCAGCGGCAGCGGCCCGAACTCCGTGGCGCCCGAGCCGGCCGCGGCCACGGCGGCGCGGTGCAGCACCAGGACCGGCCAGGCCTGCTCGTGGCTGGTCACCGGCCCGTCCAGCAGCCCGGCACGCAGCAGCGCCAGCACCTCGTCGGCCAGCGTCCGGGAGTCCACCAGGTCGGCCAGCGGCACCGGCGGACCGGCCGCGACCAGCGGCGGGGTGCGGTCCTCGGACAGCGCCGCGCGCAGCGCGGGCCAGCCGCCCTCGCCGGTCCGGTCCGGCACCACGGCGTAGAGCACGTCGTGGAGCTCGGCCACCGCCGGGCGGCGCCCGACGCCCGCGGTGATCCGCTCCCACAGCGCGAGCCGCATGCCCTCCGCGCCCAGCGGGTCGTCCGCGCCCGGGCTCGCGATCGCCACCACCCGGTGCGGCTCGTTCGCCAGGTCCAGCTCGGCCGCCGCCAGCCGCACGCTGCCGCGGCCCTCGAGCACGGCCTTCACCAGCTCCGCCGACCGCTGCCGCTCGGCGTCCTCGGTGGCCCGCCTGCGCAGCAGGTGCAGGGCCACCACCGGCGCGGTGTCGGCGAACGCCGCCGCCCGGTCCTCGGCCACCGGCCCGGGCACCACCGCCCACATCGAGCCGAGCAGCTCGCCGCCCATCCGGATCGGCACGATCAGCCGCGGCAGCGTGCCGTCCTGCTGCGCCGGCACGAAGATCGTCGTGCGGCCTCGGGACAGCTCGCGGAACACCCCGCGCGAACGGAACCGCGCCAGCACGTCGTCGGGCACCCGCCGGCCCATGATCGTCGACACGCGGGCGGAGTCCGTGCGGTCCTGACGCGCCGAGTACGCGAGCACCCGGGAGTTCGCGTCCTCGATCGTCACCGGCGCGTCGACGACCGCCGCGGCCGCGTCCGCGAGCCGGAACAGATCGCCGAGCCCGCTCGACCGGGTGTCACCCTCCAGCTCGTCGGCCGCCGCGTCGAGCACGGAACGCAACAGCCAGACGACCTGCGCCCACGCCGCGCCCGCGTGCACCTCGACCACCGCGAGCCCCGCCGTCTCGGCCGCGGAGCGCACCGCGCTGCGGGCCGGCAGCGGTGGCTTGAGCAGCACCGCGGCCGCGCCCTGCGCGCCGCAGTGGCGGATCAGCTCGACCGCGTCCTTCGCCGTGTGCACCGAGACGCCGAGGACCAGGTCGCCGTCGGCGACCTGGTCCTTGCGGCCGGTCTCGGCGATCACCACGTCGGTCACATGGGTCGCCGCGCCCCCGAGGCGCACGTGCAGCAGCGTCGGACCGACCCGGTCCACCACACCCTGCACGGTGATCACCCGGAGATCGTCCCCCTTCCGCCGCCCGCGAGCTAGCCGGAACCCAGCCGGTCCACGAGTGCCCGCAGCGCCGCGATCTCGTCGGCGAGCGCCTGCCGGCCGGCCCGGGTGATGCTCACCCAGGTCTTCGGCCGCTTGCCGTCGTAGCCCTTCTCCATGTCCAGCAGACCGGCGTCGACCAGCACGGTCAGGTGCCGCGACAGGTTGCCGCCGGTCAGCTCCAGCGTGTCCTTGAGGTACCCGAACTCGACCCGCTTGGACTCGGACGCGATCGTCAGGATGCCCAGCCGGTGCTTCTGATGCACCACATCGGACAGTCCGTTCGTCGGATGATCACTCACCGGGCGCTCCGGGCCTTGGTGAGCGCCGCGATCACGCCGCCGACGAGCAGGACCAGCCCCGGCGCCAACAGGTTCTCCACCGCGAAGAGCCGGCCGTCGTCGAAGCTGTCGAAGCCGCTGGACCAGCCGAGCTTTTCGAAGACCGTGCTGGTGTCCCACTCCCAGAGCCAGTGGTTGGCCGGGATCGAGACCACGGTGAACAACCCGCCGACGACGCCGAGCAGGGCGCTGCGCTCCCACCACGCGAGCACCAGCAGCGCGACGGCGATCGCGATCAGCCCGGGAAAGCCTTTGATCATGTAGACGGTGACGGTCGCGAACGTCAGCGACGCGAGCAGCACCCCGGCGAACACGCCGATCGTGCGCTGCCGGTCCGTCCGCTGTGGACGGAAGGCCCAGGCGAGCACGGCGGTGGCCGCCACGGCCGAGCCGAACAGGATCGGCAGGTTGAGCCAGGGCGCGGAGTAGAGGTTGATCCCGCGCCCGACGTTCGCGGCGAACTCCTCGAGCAGCGGCTGCCAGAGCAGGATCCCGGCGAGTACGGCCCCGGTGGCGACGAACGGGATGCGGGTGTCGGTCTCGATGCCCAGCCGCCGCGCGCGCCTGCGGTACCACCAGCTGGTGGCGGCCATCCCGCCGACGATCGTGAGCACCCAGTACCAGTCGATCAGCCCCGGATAGGAGACGTTGCCGTGGAACGGCGCGAACTGCGGGAACGGCCCCTGCCCGACGTAGTTGATCTCGTCCGGGTCGTAGGGCGTGGAGATGTAGGTGAGCGGCGCGAGCAGGATCAGCCCGGCGAACAGGAAGAGCGGGAACGCGTACGCACGCCGGTCCGCGCGCGCCTTGGTGCGTAAGGAACGCAGGTCGTCGAGCAGCTCGGTGGCGCCCGGCGTCTCGTCAGCAGTCACAACAACCCCCGAAACTCGATTGCAATGCACATAGGTTTGCACTGCAAACTCGATGAGTCAAGAGATCGGGCATCGGGCGGGTGTGGCGGATGATCTCGTCGGGGTGACTGCTCGCGGCGGGTCAGGTCGTCGACGTCGTCGGCCTCGAGCAGCAGCAGGACCGAGCTGCCGCCGACAGTCGCAGTGCTGACCTGTTCTTCTACGCCGACGACGTCGAGGCGACCTACCGCGAGTTGTCCGCGAAGGGCGTGAAGTTCCCGGAGCCGCCGTCGAAGCAGTTCTTCGGCTGGTGGTCGATGTTCGAGGATTCGCACGGCGCCCGGTACGCGCTCGGACAGAAAAGGGGCAGCGACACGGATGCCGCTGCCCCACCTGGCGAGTGAGCGATCAGCCGAGCGCCGCCGCGATCTGGTCGGCGACGTAGGCCTGGCCGTTGGCGTTCGGGTGCACCGGCACCGACAGCGACTCGGGGATCAGGCCCTCGACGTACTTGTCGCCGGAGCACACGTCGTGGCCGAGGACGTCGCCCGGGTTGACGAAGGTGGCGCCGTTCGCCGCGGCCTGCGCGCCCAGCATCGCGTTCAGCTGGTGCTCCACGCCGTCGAAGTACGGCACGTCGCCGCGCGCGAACGGCACGACCGGCCAGCAGCCGCCCTCCGGCGGCAGGATGCGCAGGTAGCCGACCAGCACGACGGTGGCCTGCGGCGCCCGCTCGTGGATCCCGGCGAGCACGGCGCTGACCGGTCCGGCCACGGCGTTGATCCGCTCGGCGAGCTGATCCGTGCCGCCCTCGGTGAAGTGCTTCTTGCACGGCGAGCCGAACGGGTTGGTGAAGCTCTTCTCCGCGCACGTCTTGGCGATGTCGGTGAAGCCGATGTCGTTGCCGCTGATGGTCACGGTCACCAGGCTCGTGTCCGGGGTGAGCGAGTCGAACTGCGGCGCGTTGTCGCCGCCGGTCACGCCCTGCGGCTGTGTCATGTGGACGGTCTGGGCGCCGCCGCAGGTCGCGTCGACGAACGAGCCGACGCCCAGCCGCGAGGCCACGTCCGACGGGTAGTTGTCGGTGGCGCGGGCGCACCCGATCGGGTCGCCGTGGATGTTGTCCAGCGAGCCGACCGCGGCGTACGAGTCGCCGAGGGCGACGTACTTGCCGAACGCGGGCGCAGCGTTCGCGGATCCGGTCAGCGCGACCGTGGCGACCGTGGCGGTCGCGATCGCGGCGACGGTGGTGAGCAGGGGCAGCAACCGGCGCATCGGAGACTCCAGTGTCTCGAGAATGTCTCGGAGAGTGGCGATATCACTACTCGCCGGTAACGATGCGCCGATCGGTGAATTGCTGTCAATACAACGAAAGTCGGTGAAAGTTGATCACGAGAGGGCGGACTTGATCCAATCCGCCACGGGGAGATCACGGCTCATGCATTCGGCGGACAGGCGGATGGTCCATCGCAGTGCCTGCACCACGAGCGTGACCATCTCCTCGGGCGCCGCGTTCTCTAGCGCGATCGCGATGTGGGTGCGGGCGGCCTCGGTGTCACCGTGCACCTGCGCCAGCAGCGTGCGCACGGCGGTGCGGACCGGCGGGTCCGCCTCGTCGATCGGCACTTCCTGGCCGTCGTTGTCGTAGACCTGCATCTTCACCGGCGCGGTGCCGCCCGAGCCGAGCGCGGCGACCATCGAGCTGCACTCGCGGAAGAGCAGCAACATCATGGCCTGCGCGTCGTCGGCCCCGGCCGGGTTCACCCGGAACGCCTCGGTCAGCCGCTGCGCGGCGTCCTCGTCCGGGCCCGCGTTCATGGCCGTGAGCGCCAGGCTCGCGGCCTCGACGACACGCGGGTCAGGGTCGGGCTCGGCTGGCTCGGTGTGCGGGTCCACGGGGCACATCTTCCACCAGTCTCGCTCGCGCCGGGCTCAACCCGTGGTGACCGGGCGCGTGAGATCACGCAACGCGGACAGGTGACCGGCCGCGACCGGGCCGCCGAACACGCTGCCCTGCACGGTCGTCACGCCCGCGGCGGCCCACCACCGCGCCTCGGCCTCGGTCCGCACGTCGATCACCCCGCACTCGCGCCCGCCCGCCACGATCGACCGGACCAGCCGCTCGGTCTCCGCGCGCAGCACCTCACCCGCGGTCTCCCGGCCTGCCGCGCCCGCGCCGTCCACACCGAGGGTGACCGTGCGTACCGCGGTGTCGGCCACGAGCGCGAGCTCGCGCGGGCCGCCCTGGAAGCCGCACAGCCCGGTCGACACGCCGATCCCGTCGAGCGTCTCGAGGTTGTCCCGCGCGTCGCCGTACTCCTCGAGCACGGCCGTGGTGTCGAGCCCGATCTCCAGCTGTCCCGGCCGCGCGCCTGCCTCCTCGAGCGCCCGCTGCACGGCGCGCACGAGGTCGCCGTCCCCGGACTGGAGCCGGGTGAGCTGCAGGCGCAACAGCGCGCCGGACTCGCCGGCCAGCGCCGAACGCAGCTCGGCCAGCCGGCCGCAGACGTCGATCAGCATCGGCGGTCCGAGTTGGACGGACATACCGGAGCGCTCGGCGAGCGCGACGCAGTTGCGGTGGCTGAGCGTCTCGCCGTCCTCGCGTTCCCACACCAGCACCGGGTGCGCGGCCACCGCGTGCTCGTCGGCGATGCGCACCACCGGCTCATAGGCGACGGTCAGCTGGCCGTTCTCCCACGCGGCCGGCAATTCCGCGGCCAGGGCGTGCCGGGTGCGGGTCGGGCCGTCGTCGCGGAGGTGGAAGCCCGCCCACTGACGCCTGCCGGTGGCCTTCGCCGTGCGCAGTGCCGTGTCCGCGGCCCGGAACAGCTCCGCGGCCGGCATCTCGTCGCCCCGGCAGCGGATCGCGCCGATGCTGGCCCCGAGCCCGATGCCACGGTCGCCGATGTACTCCGCCTCGGCGAGCTCGGCGTTGATCGCGCCGATCACGTCGTCGAGCACGGGCGGGTCGGCGCTGTCCTCGATCAGCACGGCGAACTCGTCCGGCCCGATCCGCGCGACCACCGACCGCTCGCCCGCCACCTGCTTGAGCCGCTGCGCCACGGTTTTCAGCACGCGGTCGCCGACGTCGTGGCCGTAGCCGTTGTTGACCGCGGCGAACCCGTCGAGGTTCACCAGGCACAGCGTCACGCTGTCCTCGGGTCCGGCCATGCCGAGGGTGCTCTCCAGCGTCGTGGTGAAGTACTGCCGGTTGGGCAGGCCGGTCAGGACGTCGGTGAGCAGCTGGTCGGCCAGTCGTTCGGTCAGCAGGTGCTGGTCGCTGTTGTCCTGGACCATCGTCACGAAGAACGCCGGGTCGCCCGCGCCGTCGTGCACCAGCGAGATCGCGAGGAACGCCCAGACGGTCTCGCCGTTCTCCTTGCGCATGCGGCGCTGCTCGTGCACCCGCTCGTCATCGCCCGCCAGCACGCGGCGGTAGGCGTCCCGCACGTCGCCGGGCGTGCCCCGGGCCGGGAAGTCGTCTGCTGCCAGGAAGAACTCGTACAGCTCGCGGCCGGCCAGCTGGCCCGGCGGGCAGGCGAGGATCTGCGACAGCGCCGGGTTGGACTCGACGCACAAGCCGTTCAGGTCGGTGATCGCGATGCCGACCGCGGACGAGGCGAACACCTCGCGGAAACGGTTCTCCGTGGCACGCAGGTTGTGCTCGGTGCGCACCATCGCAGCGAACAGTGCCTGCTTGACCTGTTCCTGCTGGGTCAGCGTGTAGCTGCGCAGGCCGTCGGCGTAGCCCGCGGACAGCGCGCCGAGCAGCGCCACGGTCCGCCGCGCCAGCTCGTTGTCCGGCGTGCGCTCGACGTCGCCGAGCAGGCCCTGGGTGAGCGAGTCGATGGTGGCCTGCAGTGCCGTGGGGTCGATGAAGCCCTCGCGCACCAGCCGGGCGCCGATGCGCGCGCCGACCCGCTCGGGCTTGCCGTCGCCGGCGAGGGCGTCGAGCAGTTCGTCGACGAGCTCGAGCAGGAGCTCCTCGATCTCGACGAGTGCGCGCGGGATGTAGGACGCCGAGGTCGTGCTGGCCGTCCAGGCACGCGCAAGCTCCTCCCGACGGGATACCGGGGGAGGTGTGGGCTGCACGGGTTGGCTGTCCATCATTCTGTGACCACGACGATACCGACGGGCACCGTGTGGCGGCAGACGGGTGATGGCCCGCCTGACCTGGGTCTTCTGTCCTCGCTCAATTCTTGCGCGCCACGCCGGCCCACAGCCCGTCGTCCTCCGGCGCGTTCGGCGTGCCCTCCGGCCGCCAGTTCGACGTCGTCACCAGACCCGGCTCGACGAGCTCGAAGTCACCGAAGAACTCCAGCACCTCCGCGCGGGAGCGCGCGATGATGTTGTTCTGGGTCTGCTTCATCTTCTCGGCGATCTCGGCGCCCATCGCCTTGTCGAAGTCGTCGGTCAGGTGCGACAGCGCGAGGTAGCTGCCGGGCGCGAGTTCGTCGCGGTAGCTAGCGAACACCGACACCGGGTCGTTGTCCGGGAGGATGTAGTGACCGATGGTGATCCCGAGCAGGGCGATCGGCTGGTCGAAGTCCAGCAGCCGCTGGGTGTCGGGGTGGTTGAGGACCAGGCGCGGGCGCGTGATGTCCGCCTGGACCATCGCCGCGTTGTCGTTGTCCTCCAGGATGAGCTGGCTGTGGGCGACCGCGACGTGCTCGTTGTCGACATAGACCACGCGCGCGGTCGGGTCGACCTGCTGCGCGATCTCGTGGACGTTGCCGACCGTGGGGATGCCGGACCCCAGGTCCAGGAACTGCCGGATGCCGCGCTCGAGCATGAACAGGACCACCCGGCGCATGAACGCGCGATTCATGATCGCGAAGCGTTTGACCTCGGGCTGGTGCTCCAGCAGCATCTCGATGAACTCGCGGTCGACCTGGAAGTTGTGATTCCCCCCGAGCAGGTAGTCGTAGGACCTCGCCGCACTGGGTTTCTCCAGGTCGACTGAGGTTGGGACCCAGTTGGTCTGCTGCGACACCGTGCACCCTCTCCGATTCTGATCTGTGACCGAAACAGTACTAACGGACACCATCACGACGAACGCGGGTTCACCCGGATGGACCAAGAAATCGGAGAAACTCAGCTGGCTGTCGACAGCCCGGTCGACTCGTCCGCGCGGGTGCGGGCGAGGGCGCCCAGCGCCATCTCGCGCAGCATCGTCGCCATGCCGCCACGGCCGAGGTGGCGGCTGTGCGGCGTGGAGTTGATCAGTCCGAACACGGCGTGCGCGGCGGCCCGCGCGGTCGGCTCGTCGATGTCCGCGTCGGTGTCGCGGATGGCCTGGACCCACACCTCGACGTAGCGGCGCTGCAGCGCGCGGACGCGGCGGCGGTCCGGCTCGGTGAGGTTGCCGAGGTTGCGTTCCTGCACCGTGATCAGGGCGGGGTTGTCGAGCGCGAAGTCGATCTGGAAGCGGATCAGCTCGGCGAGGACGCCGGCGGGCTCGCTCGCGTCGCGGCGTTCCTCGCCGCCGGCGAGCAGGATCTCGCTGATCGAGGTCAGCATCTCGCCGAGCATCGCGTCCTTGCTGCGGAAGTGCCGGTAGAGGGCCGGGCCGGAGACGCCGACGGCCGCACCGATGTCGTCGATGCCCACCCCGTGGAACCCGTGGCGGGCGAACAACTCCGCCGCCGCGGCCAGGATCTGCTCCCGTCGACTCGACACGCGGGCCATCGTATCGGGCCGGTTAGCGCCCGCTAACACCGGCGCGAACGGGTCAGCCGCGGCTGCTCCATCTGTAAGACAACTGGCAACTGTGAACGACGATCGAAGCGATTCGACATCTTGTGACTGTCCGGTATCCATGAGTGACGTAGGGAATCTCACAGTGTGAGTTCAGGCAGTGGAGGTCGGGGCATGCGCTTCTCGCGCAAGTACGTCATCGCCGCGTTCATCGCGGTGGCCGCTACGGCTGGTGTAGCCGTACCGGCGTTCGCCGCGGAGGCGGCGCCAGGGAAATACGTCGCGCTCGGCGACTCGTACGCGTCCGGCCTCGGCGCCGGCGACTACGGCGACAGCGGCGGCTGCAAGCGCAGTGCGAACGCGGCGCCGGTGCTCTGGGCCAACTCGCACGGCCCGGCGGCGTTCGACTTCGTGGCCTGCTCCGGCGCGGTCACCTCCGACGTGCTCAACGGGCAGATCGGCTCGGTCACCGCGGACACCGAGCTCGTGACGATCGCGATCGGCGGCAACGACGCCGGCTTCGCCGACGTCATGACCGACTGCAACCTCGGCTCGGACTCGAGCTGCGTGAGCCGCAACCAGGAGGCGCAGGCGTTCGCCCAGTCCGAGCTGCCGGGACGGCTGAACGGCGTCTACTCCGCGATCCGCGCCGCCGCGCCGGACGCGCGCGTGGTGGTCCTCGGCTACCCGCACATCTACCAGCTCGAGGGCGAGTGCTCGATCGGCCTGTCGGAGACCAAGCGCGCCGCGATCAACCAGTCGTCCGACGTGCTGGCCGACGTGACCGCGTCCGCCTCGTCCGCCGCGGGCTTCGACTTCGTCGACGGCCGCACGGCGTTCGCCGGCCACGAGATCTGTGCCTCGGGCGACGCCTGGCTGCACAGCGTCACGTTCCCGGTCGCGGAGTCCTACCACCCGACGGCCGCCGGCCAGTCGGGCGGCTACTTCAACGCGCTGGTGGGCGTGACCGGCTGACAGTTCTTTCTGCAGAGACGGGCCCCGGCTTCTCGAGCCGGGGCCCGTTTCCTGTCTTCCCACTGCGCGCCCGGGACGTCATCTGAGCGGTTCCTCAGCCGCTCGCGCCGGACCTGTCGGTGGTCGGCGGTAGTGTCGAGCCAGGGGTCCCCCTTGCCGGCTGGGCAAAGCGCTACGACCGAGGATTTGCGTTCGCACCCGGCGCGTCGGCGCCTCAGCGAGCGGTGAGGACGTCCAGGTCGCGCTCGGCGTAGCGGCGGTGTTCCCACTCCTCGTTGAGGACGGTCAGCAGGCACTCGCGGACCGGGAACGCGCGCGCCGGTGGCCAGCCGGGGCCCTCGACCGGCTCCGTCGTTGAATCCAGGGTTTCGTCGGTCAGCGCGTCCACGTACTCGCGCACCGTCATCATCCGGTCGCGGCGCAGGGTGAGGACCTCGTCCAGGGCCGGGCGGGCCTTGCGGTCGCGCGGGATGCCCGGCGTGT
>Ga0164241_10002066_pt1 | contig 22725 bp, 22 predicted proteins | sample OricomyardsoilBY_FD_108780 | JGI IMG/M metagenome (GOLD analysis project Ga0164241, IMG submission 108780) | Backyard soil microbial communities from Emeryville, California, USA - Original compost - Back yard soil (BY) | ecosystem: Environmental > Terrestrial > Soil > Unclassified | place: USA... | reverse complement strand
CCGGCGGCTCGTGTTAGGAAATCGTCCAGGCGCGCTCTGCACGCGCTCGGCGAAAGCGACCCATGAACGAGCGCTGTCCGAAGTGCGACTCTGCTGCGCTGACCAAAATCGCAGAATCACTGGTTTCGTGCTGCAGCAAGTGCTCGGGCTTCTGGGTACCGCCGCTGGCCTTCTCGGAGCCCGACGTCATCCAAGCCTTGCAGGCGCGTGACGTCCGCCCGTCGGCGCCCTTGGAGCAAGATCACCGCACGGGTCCTTGTCCGGAAGGGCACGGCTTGCTGCGACGCGCGCGCGTCACCAATACCGATCCGTACTTTCTCGAGCGTTGCGGACGCTGCGGCGGCGTTTGGTTCGATCCTGGAGAGTGGTCGCGACTGGCAGAGGCAGGGCTCTTGACGGACGTGACGACGTTGTGGAGCCCCGCGTGGCGTGAACGCCTTTCTGACGAGCAAAATCGCGCCTCGTTGGAGGCCGACCTCCGCCACAAGCTGGGCAATCAGACCTTCGAGCTGCTCGAGAGCTTGGCTGACAGTCTGAGCGAGCAGAAGCTGGGCGCGCTGGCCCTGGCCTATTTGCGCGAACGCCTGCGCGAGCGCTGAGTCCCCTAGCAAAGAACCGAGCTCGTGAATCGCCAAGGGAACTTCAAGCTCGGGCACGGTGGCGGTTGGCCGCGGCTGGCGCCCTTGGTTTGGGGCGCCGCGCTCAGCTTGAGCTGTGTGAAGACACCTGATCGCAACGCGCGGTCGACGCTCGACGTGCAGCAGAATCCGCCGGCCAGCTTTGCGGTCGACGGCAAGCCGTTTTGCTTTGCCGGCTCCAACAACTACTACCCCATCTTCAAACCCAAGCCGGTTGTCGACGACTTGTTCGACGCTGCGCGCGCCCTCGATCTCAAAGTCATGCGCGTTTGGGGCATGCTGGATCGCGGTGCGCTCGACGGCAGCGTGCCCAACGCGGACGGCCGCGGCGAAAAAGAAGGCGTGTATTTTCAATACTGGGATCCGGCACGAAAGAAGCCCGCCTACAACGACGGCGCCGACGGCTTGCAACGGCTGGACTACGTGCTGGCCGCCGCCGCCAAGAACGACATCAAGGTCATCGTCGTCCTGCTCAACAACTGGCGCGCCTTCGGCGGCATCGACCAGTACTTGATGTGGTACGGCCGCGACAAGCACCACGAGTTCTTCACGGCGCCGGAGCTGCGACAGGCTTATCGCGACTGGGTCGAGCACGTCATCACTCGCAAAAATACCGTCAATGGCCGAGCTTACCGCGACGACCCGACCGTCTTTGCCTGGGAGCTGGCCAATGAGCCCCGCTGTAAGGGCGGCAACGCGTTCGACACCAGCACCGGCTGGGACAAGAGCACCATCACCACGTGGGCGAGCGAAATGTCGACCTACATCAAGTCACTCGACTCGAACCACTTGGTGTCGGTCGGCGACGAAGGCTTCTTGGACGGCGGGGGAGCTCACTGGGCGTACAAGGCGAACGACGGCGTGGACCACGCCGCGCTCACGGGCTTGCCAGGCATCGACTTTGGCACGTTTCACCTTTACCCCGAGGACTGGCGCACGCCCGAGAACTTCGGTGAGCAGTGGATTTTGGACCACCTGCGGGTGGCTCGTGAGCTGGGCAAGCCGACCATTTTGGAAGAGTACGGCATCAAGGTGAACCGCGCCCAAGGCAACGCCGGCGAGGTCACCCAAGGCGGGGACGAGCGGCGCACCACCTACCAACGCTGGAATGAGCTCATGCTCGAGCGCGGCGGCAACGCGGCCTTGCCGTGGATGCTGGCCGGCATCGACGAGAATCAGGCTCGCTACCCCGACTACGATCGCTTCGTCTTTTACCGAGACGATGCGACGGGCAAGTTGATTGGCGGCTACGCCAAGGCGTTCGCCAACGCCCCCGCTTGCCAGGTGCAAACGCCAAGCCGCGCCGCCGCCTCGCCATTCGTCAGCGTGATTCGGCCGGCGCAGCGCGTGGCGCTGGGCTGGCTCGACTCGCAAGCGCTTTGAACAGCCGAGCTCGCGCTGACCTCGACGCGCCTTGGGGCGCGGCCGGCGGCAGCGTCAGGCTACCGCGCGCGCCGGCTGCTCTTCCCGCTCGGCGCGTTTCAGCGTGAACGAGAAGGTGGTTCCCTGGTTCAGCTGGCTCTCGACCGACACCGACCCGCCCATCGCCTCGACCAAGTGCTTGACGATCGACAACCCAAGGCCGGTGCCGCCCACGTCGCGCGAGCGGCCAGCGTCGACCCGGTAAAAGCGCTCGAACACTCGCGGCAGGTGCCGCTCGTCGATGCCGGGGCCGTCGTCACCGACGCTGATCGTCACCGTGTCGTGGGTCGCGACCACGTTCAGCCACACGTGCGTACCCGGGCCACAGTACTTCACCGCGTTGTCGATCAGGTTCGTGAGCACATGCTCCATGGCGCGTCGATCGGCCCGCACCTTGGGCAAGTCACCCAGCGTGCGCTCTTCCAAGCCGACGCTCTTCTTGCTGGCGCGCTCGCGGAACAACCCCAGCACCTGCGAGAACAACGGCTTCAGCTCGATGGCCTCGAAGCTGAGCCGGAAGCCGCGCGACTCGATGCGCGACAAGTCCAGCAAATCTTCGACGAGCTGCTGCAGCCGCGCCGCGTTGCGGTCGATGATGCCGATGAACGCCTCTGACGCCTGCGGATCTTTGGCGGCGCCGTCAATCAACGTCTCGGCCGCGGAGCGGATCGACGTCACGGGGGTGCGCAGCTCGTGCGACACGTTGGCGACGAAATCGCGGCGCATGGACTCGAGGCGCCGCACCTCTGTCACGTCCACGAAGACGGCCACGAGCTGCCGCTGTTCACCGGGCATACGCGCGACGCGCGCCAACAGCCGGCGCGGCTTGATATTGCCGATCTCGACTTCCAAAGTCGTCGGTTCGTCGTCGCCGGCGGCCTGGTCGAACAGATCACGCAGCTCCGCGTTGCGCACGACCTCCAGCAGCGGCTTACCGATGGCGTCGGCCGGCAACAGCAGCATCTCGCGCAAGGCCGGGTTGAGCACGACGATGCGCCGCTTGGAGTCGAGCAAGATCACGCCCTCTTGCATGCCCTCCAGAATTCCGGCCATGCGATCACGCTCCGCTCGTAGGTCTTGCAGCGACGACGACAACCCGCGCGCCAGCTTGTCCAAGGTGCGCCCCAGCGACGGCAGCGCCTCATCGCCCTCCAGGCCCGACCGAGCGTCCAGGTCGCCCGCGACCATGCGTCGCGCGACTTCGTTCAAAGCGGCCAGGCCGCGCGCCGTCATGCGCTCCATCGAGCTCGCCGCGACCGCCAGCAACACGAACGACAGCAGCGCGGCGGCAGTCAAGGCGGCGCGAAACTCGGCCAACGCTTCGTCGACGGCGGTGAGCGACTGACTGACCCGGACCACCGCTTCGGAGCCATCGGCGAGCTGAAAAGGCGCCGCCGAATACACCCGGCGCCCCTCGACGACGAAACCTGGCGCGCCTCGACCGCGGGCCGCGGCCCGCGCGGCCACGAAATCCGGCTCGTTCGCGCGGCGAAGCGACGGCAAAACGCCGTCGGAGATCGCGATTGGCTGACCATCGACCCGCAGCAGCTCGACCGGGCCACGCGCTTCGCGCGACAGCCCTTTGGCGAGGCCAGTGAGCGCGTCCGTATCCAGGGTCGACGGCTTCTGCGCCTCCGCCAGCGCCGCCACGAGCTGCGCGCGCCCCGAAACCTCACGCTCCAGGTTGCGCATCAAATGCGCCTCGAGCGCCGGCCGCAGCTCTACGTCCGCGAGCGCGGCCGACACGACCACCACCCCGAGCGCCAGACCGATGAGACGAGCGCGCAGACCTAGCTTCAAGCCGTCGCCTCTTCCGGCGTGCCCACGAAGCGATAGCCGACGCCGCGCACCGTCTCGACGTAGTCACGAGCGCCCTCGAGCTTCTCGCGCAGACGCTTGACGTGAGTGTCGACGGTGCGGGTCGTGATGTCCGCCTGAATGCCCCACACGTCGTCGAGCAGGGCGCTGCGCGACTGCACGCGGTTACGGCGGTCGTACAAGGTAACCAACAACCGGAACTCCAGCGCGGTTAGCTCGATTTCGGCGGCCTCGACCCACACCCGGTGCGCTTCGCGGTCGATGCGCAAGACACCGAACTCGATGCTGGCCTCGCTTTCGGCGGGGGCCTTGCCGCGCCGCAAAATCGCTTGGATGCGCAGCGACAGCTCGCGCATGCTGAACGGCTTGACGACATAGTCGTCCGCGCCCAGCTCGAAGCCGACCACACGGTCGATCTCTTCGCCGCGTGCGGTGAGCATCACCACCGGCACGCCGCGCGTGGCCGTAGCTTCCTTGAGCTGCTTACAGACCTCGGTGCCACTCAGATCGGGCAGCATCAAGTCGAGCAGGATCAGATCGGGGTGCAGCTCTGTTCCGAGCCGCAGGCCATCACGGCCAGAGCGGGTCGTCGTCACGTCGTGGCCTGCTTGGCGCAGGTTGTATTCGAGGACCGACAGAATGTCCTGTTCGTCTTCGACTATCAGAATTCGGGCCATCCGGTCCTTGGGGTATCGGGCGGCTGTGACGATTCGGTGACAGCTGTGTATTAGTCCGGCACCACTTGCCATGCAACGGCCCCAAGGCCGTCGCTCAGCGACGAAAGCTCCGAGCCAGAGTGGAAAACTAGGTACCGGGCGCGGCCAACATCCGGATTTCCGCCCGCAGCCAGTCTCTGAACGCCGCGATTTCGGGCCGACGAAACGTCTCGCGCAAGCCGACCAGCGAGTAGGCGTGACCGACCGGCAGAGGCGAAGCGCTCGGGAACACTCGCGACAACCTGCCTGCCGACAGCTCGTCTTGAATCAGTGACCAGCGCGCCATCGCCACGCCTTGGCCGCGCACGGCCGCCTCGACGAGAAAGCTGGAGTCGGTGTGCTGATGGTAGCGAGTGAGCGGAGGTGCCGACACGCCCAGGGCCACGAAGCATCGGGGCCAGGCGTCTTCGTGATCGTCGACGAGCAGCGTGTGGCGCAGCAAATCCGCGGGTTTCTTTAGGCGAGCAGCCAAGGCCGGCGCCGCGACGATGACGAAGTAGTCATCGAATAGCTTCTCCGCAGACAGCCCCGGATACGGACCGGGGCCGAAGCGAATGCCGACGTCGATAGGCTCACGCGTAAAATCGACGACCGCTTCCGAAGCCGAGATGCGCAGATCGAGCTCTGGATGCTTGGCGATGAAGCCGCCCAAACGCGGTACGAGCCAGCGCGCGCCAAAAGACGGCAGGGTCGTCAACGACACGACCGGCCGTTCGCTGCGCGAGCGAAGCCGAAGCTTTCTGTTCGCGTCGCGCAAGCGCGTGAAAATCACCGACAGCTCCGTCAGCCACGCCTGGCCTGCGCGCGTGAGCTCCAAGCCGCGCCCCGTGCGGCGAAACAGCAGCACATTTAGCTCGCCCTCCAGCTGCTTGATCTGATGGCTGACGGCGGTCTGGGTCACGCGCAGCTCCGCGCCGGCTCGGGTGAAGCTGCCCAGCCGCGCCGCGACCTCGAAAACATGCAGCGCGTGCAGCGACGGCAACGGCGGGGCTCTCTCGGAAGAAGCGACAGCACGCGGGCTAGCCATGAGAAATTCTCATGTACCATGCCGAAGATGCGTTGGTCAGCCGGGCGCGCTCCGAAGTACCAATGCGGCATGAAACTCTATCGGCTTCGCTACAGCCCGTACGCCCGCAAGGTACAAATGCTGCTCGACTTGCTGCGCCGACCCTATGAGCTAATCGAGGTCTCGTACGGCGACCGCAACGAGCTCGCGGCACTCACCGGCGGCTACATCTTGGTCCCGGTGCTGGTCGACGATGCCGGTAAAGTGCTCTGCGAATCGCGCGCCATCTGCGAAGCCCTGCTCGACGATCCGTCCGCCAGCACGCTCGTGCCGTCCCCCTTCGAAGGCCCCATCTGGGCCTACCACGACTTCGTCGACGGCCCGCTCGAAGACGTCCTGTTCCGTATCAGCACGCCCGCCGTGCGCGACGCCTGGACGACGCCGTTCGAGCGCGCACTTTACGTCCTGATGAAGGAGCGCAAATTCGGCACCGGCTGCGTCGACGCGTGGCTTCGCGATCGCCCCGCGTTGATCGAAAAAGCTCGTCACCTGCTGGCGCCCACCCTCTCCACCTTGCAGAAGACGCCCTTCCTTTTCGGCAACTCACCCACCCTCGCCGACGCCGCCCTCTACGGCAACTGCATCATGCTCGAGGAAGCCGACGCCGCCCTCCTTCCTCGAATCTCCCCTGCCCTCGTCGCCTACGCGCGCCAAGTCGAACAAGCCGCGCGTTGAGCAGCGCTACGCCCCGCCCGGGCACCCAGAAGTCATCGCATTTTCCGCTACCGAACCGTAGCCGCCTAACGGTTTCACCCATCGTGGGCTGCCAAACTGCGGCCTGGTAGAGCGGACGGACCACGCGGCCGTCGCGGCTCCGGCCGCGCCCGCGCCAAGCGCTCCGCCCGGCCAATGGGAAGGACGCTCGCCACCCGTCGTGCGCGGCCGTGACGATGGATAATTCCTCGATGTGCCGCGCACTTAGCGGCGCGCTTTACTCGGCCGATAAAATCGGTTTCTTTGCCTGCGCCTCCCCGAGCGAGGCCAGGAGATGAATCGATGTCGATCCGCAAGTTGCTGAGTGTTGGCGTGTGCGTCGCGATGATCACGGGCTGTGGCTACAGCGAAGACGAGTGGCAAGCGCAGCTCGCCAAGTATTCGCAGCTGGCGCAGAAGAACAAGGCCACCGAGAGCGAGCGCGCGGCCACGCAAGCCGAGCTCGACAAGACGCAGAAGCAAGTCGCGGAGCTAAAAGACCAACTGCAGAAGATGGGCGTCAATCTCGACACCATCAATCAGCAGCTGGCCCAGACCGGCACCGCGAACCAACAGCTGGCGAAGAACGTCGAGGACCTGCAGCGCGCGCTCAAGGAGTACCAAGAGCGCGCCGCGCAGCTCGAGCGCATCAAGGCGCGCTTCGAGCTGTTGCGCGACAAGCTGAAGAAGCTGACCGAGCTCGGCTTGAAGGTGGAGATTCGTCGCAACCGCATGGTGATTCGCTTGCCGGGTGACGTGCTGTTCGCTTCCGGTGACGACAAGCTCAGCAAAGAAGGCGACAAGGTGGTCGACGCGGTGGCGGAGGTGATCCGAAACGACAAGCAACTGTCGGGTCGCTACTTCCAGGTTGCCGGTCACACCGACAACAAGCCGCTCAAGGGCGGACGCTTCGGCGACAACTGGGGCTTGTCTGCCATGCGGGCGCGCCAGGTGCTTTTGTATTTGGTTTCGCCCGTCGACGCGAAGGACGGCGGCGGGGGCCTCACGCCCGACCACCTGCACGCCGCCGGCTACGGCGACACCGATCCGGTTTCGAAGAACGACGCCGATGAGGGCCGGAAGCAGAACCGCCGCGTGGAGCTGGTGCTGATGCCGGACGTCGAAGAAATGCTCGATCTCAAGTCGCTGATCTGAGCCCCGGTTTGGGCGAGGCCTTGCCTACCGGTTTCAACCGCTGAAATGAGACCAATGACGAGGCGCAGCGCGTGCGCGGGCAGCTGCCCGCGCCAGGGACCCCGGCCTCGCCTTCCCCCCAACATCCGCCACGGCTCGCTTCCGAGAGGGTCGAGCTGAGCGGGTGTGTAGGGATTCCGCGAGGTTGGCGGAATAAACGAGGCCAGGGCCGGAGGGTGATTAAAAACCCGAAACTTGCGGCCGAGGGGTCGCGTAGCTCCCTCGTTGTGGGCAACTTCTAGCGCTCCCGTGTGGGCCGGTATACGACACGCCGGCTTGGACGCGCCGGGTAGCCCAGACACTTCCGCAAGCTCGGCGGAAGAGCTCATGGAACGCTACGTAGACGGCCACGCCGATGCGTTCGACGGGCTGTATCGCAAGCTGTCTCCGACACTCATGGGCTACCTCCTCCGACTGACCCGCAACCGCGCTCGAGCGGAGGATTTGCTGCAGATCACCTTCACCAAGGTTCACCGCGCGCGCGGTAGCTACCTGAAGGGCGCGCCGGTCTTGCCGTGGGTCGTCGCGATCGCGCGTCGCTCGTTTCTGGACGAACGCCGGGCGGCCGCCGTAAGAAATGAAGATTTGAGCGCCGACGGCAGCCTCCCCGAGCCCCGCCCCGAAGCCCCCGCATTACCTGCAGAAATGTCGGACGCTCTAGAAATCGCACTCCAAAGGCTGCCCGAGAGCTACCGGGAAGCCATCGAGCTCACCAAGATCACGGGGCTGAGTATTCAAGAGGCAGCCAGCGTGCTTGGCGCGACCGAAACTGCCGTCAAACTTAGGGTACATCGCGGCTACAACCAGCTCCGTAAAGAGCTGGACGGCTTTCAACGAACATGACCCAGAAAGATCCTCTCGCCGATATCGCGTGGCCTGGAGCTACGGTTACGCCCAGCGAGACGTGCTCCAAGGCCATTCGCGGCACGTGCACCAAGGGTCTTTGCGCACAGCGCGGGGTTTCGGCGGTGGCTCGCGCCCTGTTGACGTTGGGGCTGTCGCTCGTCCTACTCGGCGCCTACGTCTGGTACGCCGTGAGTGATCGGCGGCCTTCGGCGATCGTCAGCACGGCGCTGTTCGGAGCGGTTGGGTGGCTAGGCGCGCAGGCCATTTTGGTCTTCGCGACGTTGGCGCGCCCGCCCGGCAAGCGCGGCTCGCGCGCGCTGCGTATCGGCTTGTTGCTGGGGGTACCAGTAGCGTTCACCGCTTACCTTGGCTTGGTGTCGACCGAACGATTCGCGTTCGCGAAATTTTCGCACGGGTACCCCGCGGCTCACGCCGTTGGCTGCGGCTTGGTGGCCCTGCTCTTCGGTGCGCTCGCGGCGGGTGGGGCCATGTTCGCTTGGCGCAAGACCGACCCGTACAATCCAGGCATTTCCGGGGCAATGATCGGCATGGTGGGCGGGCTGGCTTCGGGCGCGGGCATGAGCGTGGCGTGCCCCAGCCATGAAGCCTTTCACTCTTGTTTGGCGCACGGCATGGTGGTGTTTGCGCTGGCACTTCTGGGGTTTGGGTTCGGGCGGCGAATGCTCGCACCGTGAATAGCTCTACCGAAACACCAGCTCATCCCGGACGCAGCCGGCTGTCCAAGGCCGCCGACTGGGCCATGTACATCGGCGTGGCAGGCTTGTTGGGCGTGCTCATCACGCGTAGCTCGTCGGGACCGAGCGAGGGCAGCGCCGCCAAGTCGTTCCAGCTGCCGCTGGCAACCGGCAGCGGCTCATTTCGCTTGGACGATCACCGCGGTAAGCCCGTATTGATGGAAGTGTTCGCCAGCTGGTGCGGCGCCTGCCAACACGCCGCCCCCATGGTCGACGAAGTGTACCGGGAGGCTCAAAACTCGGGCGTGGTGTTCGTGGGCGTGAGCGTCGATGACGACGCCGCGGCCGCCAAGCGCGTGCAAGAGACGTGGCCGATCGCCTACCCGGTGGCGGTCGACGACGGCCGGGTGCAAAAGGCGTACGGTGTGTCGCTCTTGCCGACGTTCGTGCTCATCGACCGCGACGGAACCGTCAAGCGGGTCTCCGCCGGCGTGCCTTCGCGCCGCACGTTGTCGCGCTGGCTGAACGAATTGTAGGGCTATTTCTTGACGGGCACGGTCGACGAGCTCGCGGCCGGCGTCGGCTCGGGCATGCCGGGTGTGCGCATCAGCAGCTGACCGTCGCGCAGGGGCGGGGCCTGGGGCGGGCGCGGCTTGAAGCTGCCGTCGTCGATGTCACGCGCAACCGTCTTCCAGATTTGCTGGTCGCGTTCGACCTTGATGATGTGGCGCTCTGGCTTGCCGCCCGTGCCCACGGTGGTCACGCGCGAAACGGAGTGCATCGGGTCGCGCTCCAAGAGCTCGGCGCTGACCAGCACGGTGCTGCGCAGCTCGGACGCCTTCTGCGCGCAAGCGGGGTTGGCGTCGCAGGCCTTCTGCTGCTCTTTCACCTGCTCGACCATCGGGCCCTTGGCAAGCTCCAAAGCGCCGGCCCACCTCTTGGTCGCCCAGCGCAGCTCGAATTCCATGGCCGCGTCCTTGGGATCACGAGCGAGGTCGACCAGCTCCACCTTACGCGGGTCCCGCGTCTCTTTCGGCGGGTGGTAGTTGCAGCCGCCGCGCGCGAAGACCCACATGCACAAAGTCATGATGCCGATCACGCCCAGCATGCCGAGGGTCTGATTCGTGGGCGAATCGATCTCCTCTTCGGTCATGGGCGGAGGCGGCGCCGGCGGCTTGGTCTTCTTCTTCTTCTTTTTCTTGGGGGCCGCGGCCGGCACGGGGGCGGGCTCCGCCTCGGGCGGCTCGCTTGCCGCGACAGGTTCCTGGGGCCCTTCAGCGCTCGACATGGGGGCTTCGGGTAGCAAGGCTCCAGGATTTCCGCAACCGGCCCCGGTGCCGACCGACCAGCCTGTATGCAACGTTCCACCAGGATTTACGCTTTGCTCGGGCTTTGTCTACTGGGTTGCGCGGGGACGGCCCCGCTTCCGCCAAAGGCGATCGCGCTCAATCGCGCCGGCGCGGAGGCCCTGGCCCGGGGTGATCTGGAGACCGCGGACGCCCGGCTGAGCCTGGCCCTCGAGTACAGCCCCCGCTTCGTCGAGGCGCTAGTGAACCAGGGACTGGTGGAGCTGCAGCGCGGCAACTTCGAGCGCGCCCGTGAGCTCGTCACCCGCGCGCGGCGCCTCAACGCCGACGTGGCCCAGCCGCACCACGCCCTCGGCATCTTGGCCGAGCGGCAAGCGCGCCCGGACGAGGCGTCGCGCCATTACTACGACGCGCTGCAAGTGGACCCCGGCTTCGCGCCCGCGCGCGCCAACCTGGCGCGATTGCTGTTCGACGCGGGCATGCTGGAAGAAGCGCTGGTGCAGTTCCAACGCCTGACCGAGGTCGCGCCCGACTCGCCGGAAGCACGACAGGGGCTGGCCGAAACGCTGCTGCGGCTCGGTCGCGTCGACGAAGCGGAAGCCATCACACGCAAAGCCCGCGAGCGCTTTCCGGACTCGGCCGAGCTCACGGTGTTGGCGGCGCGCAGCTTGTTGCGTCGAGGCGAGGTCGCGCGCGCCATCGAGCTTTTGTCGCCGCTCGGTTATGGGCGTGACGACATCGCCGCGAACGCGCTCGGTTGGCTCGCCACCGCCGAGCTGTTGCGCGGGCAACCGCGACTCGCCGTAAGCGCCGCCAAGCGCGCGCTAGAGCTCGAGCCCGCTTCGCGCGTCGCAACCTACGCCATGGCGCAAGCGCTCGAAGCGCTCGGGGATCCGGCCGCCCTCGCCTGGCAGCGTCGCGCCCGCCTGCACTAGCGCGACAAGCCGCGGGGAACGCTCTATGCTGCGCGGCCTTGACGAGCCTGTCCGCCGAAAGCTTCACCCCGAAGGTCGTCGCCGTGCCACGTTCGCTCGTGCGCTTGTGCACCGAGGCCCAACGGCGGTTGTGGGGCCTGCGGCTGGGGCGGCTTTACGGCTTTGGCATCGGCTTCAGCTACGCCATCATGGTGCTCGTGGGGCCAGAGTCGCTGGCGACCTCTTCCAAGCTGTGGGCGCGCGCTCTCGCCACCGCCTCGTGGGTGGCGGGCGTCGGAGCGCTCACGCTCGCGACCGACCTGGCCGCGCGCGACGCCATGCAAGGGCTAACGGGCCTGGCTCGCCTGCGCGGCTTCGGGGAGCCGCAGCTCGAGCGCGCCCGTGCGGTGGCCGGCGCCCTGCGGTTATCGACGACCGTGGTCGCGCCGGGCCTGATGGTGGCTCTGGCCGTGCTGCTGCGCTTCCGCACGCTGCACGGCATCGTCGTCGCGCTCGGGCTGGTCTTGGCGGCGCTGCCGTACGCGGTGCTCGTGGGCAGCACGTTGGCGTTCCTGGGGCGCGCCTGCAGCGTCTGGCTGCCGGGGCGCGGGCGGTTGTTGCTGCTGTCGCTCGTATTGGGGCCTTGGCTCTTGGGGCTGGGGCTCGACGCGGCGGTGCCCAGCCTTCCGGGCGCGTTCGGCTGGCTGCTGCACCAGCTGACTCGAGGGCTGCGCTGATGCGCGCGCAGCTACGCGCGGCCGCGCTGGGCCCGCTGCGCGGCGCCGATCTGGATCTAGAGCCTGGGCGCTACGTCGTGCTCGGAAGCGAACGCGAGCCCCAAATCCTGCTCGTCGCGTTGCTGGCCGGCGCCGAACGACCCAAACGCGGGAACGCGCTGCTCGACGGCCGCTCGCCCGCCGCATCGCCCGAAGCTCGCCGCAAGGTAGCGGCCCTGCTCGGCGACGAGGCGCTGCCACCCGCCAAGACAGTGCAGCACAGCGTCGCCAAGGCGTTAGCCGCGCGCAACGGCAACGCCTCGGCCGCCGCCGGTTTGCTCGCCGATGCCGGGCTCGCCCAGTTGGCCGAAGTCGACCCCCGCCGCCTGGGCCCGCGCGAGACGCGCAGCGTGGCGCTGGCATTGGCGCTCGCCCACGACGCCGCAGAGCTTTTTGCCTTGCACGAGCCGCTCACGACCTTGCTGGCGGCCCAGTTCGTGCTCGGACGCCTCGATCACCACACCGCGCGCGGAGCGATCGTGCTCGGCTGTACGACCAGCCCCGCCGACGCCAGCGTGCTCGGCGGCCAGTGGCTGTGCGTCGAGCACGGGCGGCTGCGCACGCAAGAACGCACGACCCTTCGCCTGGGTGCCGGCCCCTGGCAACGAGTGTTGGTCGAGACGCCCGACGCACGCACCCTCTCGCAGCTGTTGGTCGAATCACCGCACGGCTTGGCCACGGAGCTGGTCTCGCCCGACGCGCTCACGGTCATAGGGCCCGCGCTCGACGTCACCGTGCACGAGCTGCTCACGCTCGCGCGCAAGCATGAGCTCGAGCTACGGCGCATCGAAGCCGCCGTACCGCCCGTCGAGGCGCTGTTGGCGGCGCGGGCCGGCTTCGCGCGCGCCGCTTACGAAGCGTCGCGCGCCGCCGCCATCGCGCCGCACCATCCGCCCACGTCCTTGCCCCAAGGTCCGGAGGCACCATGAGCGTTCGCGCCGGCGTCGATCTCGCACACGAACGTTTGCGTCAACACGCGACCATCGTCGCCGCGGTCTTGTCGTTCGCGTTCGTCCTCGGCGTCGCGCTGCTCGAGCGAGCCCAGGGCGCGGTGGGAGCCGCCGATCGCGCGCTCACGGGGGGCGTGTTCGGCGTCGGCTTGCCGCTCGTCTGTTACTTCTTGGTCGGGCGCGCTTGCGCCGGTACCAGCTTGCCCCAGGCCCTGTTGCCCTTGGCTCGCCACGGCCTGGACCGAGGCGCCTTGACCCTCGGGTTGGCTCTCCCCCCTGCGCTCTTGGCGGCGGGCTTTGGCGGCCTCAGCAGCCTCTTGGTCGTGCTGGTCACCCGCGGTCCCGGTGACCCCCGATTGCTAGCCGACGCCTGGACCAGCCTCACGATCGGCGTTGTTTCCGGTCCTGCCTACGTGGGGGCGCTCTTGGGCGCCTCGGCTTTGGGACGCCGCGGACAGGGTCGTACCTGGCTGCTGGCGGCTGACTTTTTGCTCGGCGCGGGCGATTCCTTTTTGGCGTTTCCCTGGCCAAAAGGCCACATTCGCAACCTGCTCGGCGGCAGCGCGGTGCTCGAGCTCTCGCAACTCGGCGCGCTCGTTGCCCTGCTCGGCACGAGCCTTGCTTTTCTCTTGTTGGGTAGGCTGCGCGCCCAACGCTGATAGCTGGCGCTCTCCCGTACTCGACGCTACTCTCGGTCCGCTTGCACAAGGTCAGCTATCGCTTCGATGACTTCGAAGCTCTCGGAAAAGCCCTCGACGCCGAAGACACGGATCTGGCGCTCGGCGACCAGAGCGTGAAAGACGGACAGTGGTTGTTGGCGACGTTTTGCGTCGGTGACGAAACCACGTCGGTCGCCGGTCGAGTGATCGATCGCGGTGATTCGCTGCGGCTCACGTTCGAGGAGCGCGATCAGCTGCGGCTGCGCCACTTTGCCAACGGCAACGGTCGCCCGTCGGAGCGGACGCTGACGGCCGAGCAAAGCCTGCTGCCCGGCAGCACGGCGCTGGTCGTCAGTGGCAGCGCGCCCGTCGCCACCATCGTGGGCCAGCTGATTCAAGGCTGGGGCGCGACGGTGCAGACCGTCGGCAGCGTCGAGGACGCGCTCGATTTTCTACGCCGGAGCGCGGTCGACGTCATCGTGCTCGACTCGCTGCTGCCCGGCCTCGATTGCAGCGACCTCTGCCAAGCCCTGGCCCGCACCCAAAGCGGCGTCCGCCCCTCCGTGCTGATGCTCGGCCAAGACCCCACCTGCGCCGACGCCCACGCCGCCATCGCCGCCGGCGCCGACGACTTCGTCCAAAAGCCCTTCCGCGCCCAAGAGCTGCGCGCCCGCCTCGTCGGCTTGCTCGAGCACAAGCTCTGCGGCTGAAGGGGATAGGCCGGGTTCAGCCGCCCAGCTGGGCGGCGTCGCAACATACGGAACTGGGCCTGCCCTGTAACGGACCCAGATTTTTTCACAGGAAGCTCAGAAGGGCAGAAGGTTGGATTGGCGCCGCGGCGACGCCGCATTTGCGTCGCATCGTGAGCCACCGTTCAGACTTTGATAGTCGGCAGCTTCGACGCAAGCGTCGAATCGATGTGGCGCCCCACCTGCTCGCCTTCTGCCCTTCTGATCTTCCTGTGAGAAAGCTGGCGACTTATCACTGCTCGCGGAAGGCTTCGGCGGGGCGTAGCCGCGAGGCGTGTACGGCGGGCCAAATCGTCGCCGCCAGGCAGACCAAGATCGCGAATACACCCACGAGCACGAACTCGATCGGCCGCACTTGCACCGGCAAATGCGAGATAAAATACACCTTGGGGTCGAGCGGCAGCGCGTACACCAGCAGCAGCTTGCAGACGATGACGCCCAGCAGCAGACCGAAAGCGGTGCCGAAGACGCCGATGATGCCGCCCTGGTACAGGAACGCGCGCAGCACGGCGCTGTTCGAGGCGCCCATCGCCTTGATGACGGCGATTTCCTTCTTCTTGTCGAGCACGACCATGATCAAGGTGGCGATCACGGTAAAGGCCGCGACGACGATGATCAGCGCCAACACCAAGCTCATCAGCAGCTGCTGAATGCGTAAGGCGGTGAACAAGCCGTGATTGAGCTCTTCCCAATCGAGCGTGTGATACACGCCGTTGGCCAGTCGGCGATCGATCTCGCGCGCGACGTCGCGAGCCTTTTCGATGTCGGCCACCTTCATCTCGACGCCCGTAACGCTGTCACCGGTGTCGTAGAAGGCCTGCGCCTCGTACAGATCGGTGTAGACGAGCTTGGAGTCGTACTGATCGAACCCGGCGTCGAACACCGCCGTGACGCGAAACTGCTTGGCGACCGGCGCGCGCATGTTGCCGTGCGAATACGAAAAACCGATCGTCGGGCTCGTCACCTGCAAGCAATCCCCGATGTTCACCTCGAGGTTGTGCTTCAACGTGATGCCGACGATGATGCCGGGCAGCTTTTTGATCGCGACCGGATCCTTGCAAGGGTCCAGGTTCATTTCGGGGGGCAGCGCGTCGTCTTCCGGCAAATCGCCGGCATAACCGCCGTCGGGCACGATGTTGCCGACCGGGCCGCCTTCGGGCACGACGAAATCATCGTCGCCCGCGTCGGGCGCGCCTTGAGCGTCGGTTGTCTTCGTTCGATGTGAGCCGTCGTAGATGCTGGCGTGCGAATCCAAGTCGGGCGCGGCCGCGGCTTCGGCTTTCACCACTTCTTCGATCTGTTTGATCGCCGAAAGTTTGGCGGGCGGCACCGCGCTGTCGAGCGGCGCCGCCGACGGGTCCGTCGACGATGAAGCACGCGGCAACGGCGGCAACGGATCGCCGTCCGCCCGCTGTTCGCTCAGCTTCACGTCGTCGTCGATCAATCCCTTACGGCGCCGATCGGGCGGCTTGGCATCGGTCAGACGCAGGCCGTCGAGCGAGCCTTCCACGATGTGACGCGGCAAATCCAAGACCGCTTTCACCTTGCTGGGATCGACACCCTTGAGCAGCACGCCCGTCGCCGTACGCTCACCGTGAGTGATCATCATCGGGTTGATGACGAACGGAGCGACCCCGGTTACACCCGGCACCGCCTTCATCTTCTCCATGACCTGGCGGTATTCGCGAAAGTCGGTGGCGTACTTCAACACCAACACGTGCGCGTTGACGCCCAGCACCTTCTCGCGAAACTGCGCGCGGAAGCCGCCGGTCACGCTCATTACGGTCGCGAGCGCTCCGACACCGAGCGCCACACCCAAGGTGGCGAACATCGTTCCAACGGAGATGAAAGCGCGCTTCTTCGAGCCCATGTAACGAAGCGCGAGGTCGAGCGGGAAACCCATCTAAGCGCCGCTGTAGCAGCTTTTGCCCAGGTCGCGTGAGCTGCTCGCGGCGGCGAACCTACCTTTCGCGACTGCTCCTGCGCGCAGGCTGTTTTGGCGCAAGGTGTCGTCCCCCTGCAACGGTTGCGGACCGGCGTTCACGACCGGCTGCGGTGGATCTCGGTAGATCCGCGGTTTATTCAAATCAGGGGCTCGGGCCCACAGTTTGCAGAGTCAGACAGCAGGTTTTTGACAACCACCAAGGCCAATTGTAGCCATGGTGGAATCGCAGTGACAGTTGGGGTATGCAGCGGTAGAGCGGTGGGGCGCTCCGGACGTAGGAAGCACTGAGCAGTCGATGACGGATCAGAACAAGCCGATGCCCAAAGTCCCGCCGCGGCCCGTGCGCAACGTCGGCTCGAGCGGCAACTGGCCCTCGAACGTTGGGCCAGCCTCGGGCACCGGCCCGGCGAGCGCACCCATGGACGGCACGCAGCTCGCTCCGTCGGGACCGGCGTCCGAACAGCAGACTCAGCTCGCGCCCGCTTCTTCGTCGAGCGCGCCCGCCGGCCACGGCTTGAAAGTCGTGACGATCTCGCCCGGCAGCATCTCGTTTCCCGATGCCGAGGAAGTGACGAGCTCGCGCCTGAAGGCGCTGCGTCAAGACCCGTACATGGGCGCGACCATCGACGGCCGCTACAAGGTCGAAGCCCTGCTCGGTGAGGGCGGCATGGGCGTGGTTTACCGCTGCGTCCACACCATCATTGGCAAGAAGGTTGCCATGAAGGTGCTGCGCGCGGATCTCGCGCGCGACGCCGAGGTGACGGAGCGCTTCTTGAACGAGGCCAAGTCGGCTTCGACCATCGGCAACGCGCACATCATCGACATCAGCGATTTCGGCCAGTTTCAGGACGGCTCGACCTACTTCGTGATGGAGTTTTTGGTCGGCCAACCGCTGACCAAAATCGTCGAAGGCGGGCAGGCCGTGCCGGTGCCGCGCATCATCAACATCGCGCGCCAGCTGGCAGAAGGCCTCTCGGCAGCGCACGCCGCCGGCATCGTTCACCGCGACCTGAAGCCGGACAACATCTTTCTCATCCATCGCGGCGGCGAAAAAGACTTCGTCAAGATCTTGGATTTCGGCATCGCCAAGGTGTCGACGTCGGGTGAAGGGGCCAAGCTGACGCGCGCCGGGGCGGTGTTCGGCACGCCGCATTACATGTCGCCCGAGCAAGCCGCCGGACAACCCGTCGATCATCGCGGCGACGTGTATTCGTTCGGTGTGATTCTGTACGAGCTGGCCAGCGGTCGGGTGCCGTTCGACGCCGACAACTTCATGGGCATCTTGACCCAGCACATGTACAAAGCGCCGGTACCCATCCGCGCGCTGCTGCCGCAGCCGCAAGAAGTACCGCCGGGGCTCGAGGCGATCGTGCTCAAGTGCCTGTCGAAGCGGGCCGAGCATCGCTATCAGTCGATGGACGAGCTGATGGTCGACCTCGACAAGCTCAAGGCGGGCGGCGTACCCGACGCCGTGCCTGAAATGATGTCGCGCTCGGGCGGCTTCAACGTACCGGCCGACTACTTCGCCAAGCCGCAAATGCCCGCGCCGGTGCCGGCGTCGCCCGGCAATCAACGGCACCGAAGCCGGTGGCCGCTTTTGGCAGGCCTGGCCGGGGTCGTAGCCGCGATCGCGATCGTGGGCGCCATCTTCGCCAAGAGCAGCCAAAGTCGCGCCCAACCCGAGCCGCAGGCACTCTCGAAAGCAGAGGCAACGCCGCCCGCGACCACCGTCCTCGCGCCGCAGGAACCACTCACGCTGACGCGCCAGGTCGCGTTGGCGGTGGTGCCGCAAGAGGCGCACGTCTACAACGGCGACAAGGACCTGGGCACGAGTCCGGTCTTGCTCGAGGTCGAAGAGGGCAAAACCCTGGCCCTGAGCGTGCGCATGGAAGGCTACAAAGAGCTCGCGCTGAGCATCGACGGCTCCCAGCCCCGCGAGACGGCCAAGCTCGACCGCCTGCCCCGCGCCGGCGTCGTAGCGCGTCCCGCGGCCAAAAAAGTGCCCGACACCAAGCCCGAAGCAAAGCCCAAGAAAAAGGGCGGCATCGGCGGCGGTGAGATCATCAACCCCTGGGATTGAGCGAGCGGCCTCGGCCGGCCGCGGCCGCGTTGCTCATCGATCGCGCGCCGGCGGTATCAGCACCGGAAAAGCTCTCGCCGTAGATCCAAGTTCGACTTTCATGATTCGCCTCGACCCCAAGAGCGAGCAGGGACGCTTTCGGTTCCCATGGCGACCAAAATGACGCCCCGGCTCACTCCGAAGTCCGGTGCGTTGTCCACGGGAAGACCGTGCTAAAGCGCTGCCGTGACGATCTCCACCCAGCGACTGCAAGCCGCGGTTCCGACCGAAGTGCGCGAGCTGTGCCAGCGATTGAAGGAGGCCGGACACCGCGCCTGGCTGGTGGGCGGGTGCGTCCGCGACGAGCTGTTGCGCGAATCTACGACAACGGACGACGCTCAGCGCGGCGATTGGGACATCGCGACGTCGGCGCTACCCGAGCAGGTCACGAAGCTGTTCCGGCGCGTCATCCCGACCGGTATTCAGCACGGCACGGTTACGGTGCTGTTGCGCCAAGGCCAATACGAAGTCACGACGCTGCGTGGCGAGACCACTTACAGCGACGGCCGTCGTCCCGATGCCGTGTATTTCGTGGACGACATCAAGGACGACCTGGCGCGGCGCGATTTCACGATCAACGCCATCGCGTACGACGTGCTCGAAGATCGCTTGATCGATCCCTTCGACGGCGCAGCAGATCTGTCGCGCCGATTACTGCGCGCGGTTGGCGTGGCCAGCGAGCGCTTTGCCGAAGACGGCCTGCGCGTGCTGCGCGGCGCACGTTTTGCCGCCACCCTGGAGCTGGAAATCGAGGCCGAAACCGCGCGGGCGATCGAGCCATCATTGGACAGTTACCGCAAAGTGAGCGCGGAACGGATCCGCGACGAGTGGCTGAAGACGATGAAGGCGCACAAGCCGAGCCGCGCCTTCGAAGTCATGAAGGACCACGGCATCTTGGCGATTACGGCGCCCGAAATGCTCGAGTCGGTCGGCTGCGAGCAGAACAAGTACCATGCGTTCGACGTATGGGGCCACGCCATGAGCTGCTTGGACGCCGCGCCGCAAGCGCCCGTCTTGCGGGTCGCGGCGCTGTTGCACGACGTGGGCAAGCCGCGTTCGCGCGCGTTCAGCGACAAGACGAAAGATTTCACGTTTTACGAGCACGAGCGCATCGGCGCCGAGATGGTCGAACCGCTATTGTCACGGCTGCGCTTTTCGAACGACGAGCGCCAGCGCATCGTCGCGCTCGTGCGACACCATTTGATTTGCTACGACTCCAGCTGGTCGGACACGGCCGTGCGCCGCTGGATCCGGCGCGTTAGCCCGGAGCTGGTGCCGGACTTGTACTTGCTGAACGAGGCCGACGTGCGCGGTAAAGGCCGCGACTGCAGCCTGGATTTGGAGGCGCTTTCGAGCCTAAAAGCCCACGTCGAGCGAGTGCTTTCGGCCGGCGCCGCCTTCAGCACCAAGGATCTGGCCATCGACGGGCGGGTGCTGATGCAGGAGCTGGGCATGAAACCAGGGCCGGACTTGGGCCGCATACTGAAGGCGCTCTTGGAAGAGGTCGTGGACGACCCGACCAAGAACCAACGCGAGACCTTGCTCGAGCGGGCGCGCGCGCTTTCGTGAGCGAGCTCAGCGCAGCGAGATAGAAATCGCGTAGGCGACCTTGGCGAACGGCGGCCGCTGTTTAGCCGGAACTCGAGCCGAGAACCACACCCCGGTGGACGGGCCGCCGTCCAGGTTGAGCGCGCGCCGACAACCAAAGCCGGCTGGTTGTGGCTCGCGCAGCAGCTGCGCGGTTTCGAACAAGGTAGGTCCGTCGCCACGCGGTGCCGAGATCACGATCAGGTGGAGCGCGTCGCCGACCAGGCAAGCAACGGTGCGCGCGGCCCGGCGCCCGTCGTCCCGATAGATGCCTGGCTTGCCCTCCGCCTCGACGACCAACGGAAAGCTTTGGACGGCGAGCACGGGCTCGAAGCCGAGCCCCGCGACGGGACCTAGGTAGATGCCAGCCGGCCCGAGCGCGAGCACGCCGCCCTTCGACGTGTCGGACTTGGGCGTAAGCTCGACGCTTTCGTCGACGACCCACGTCGCAGGCCGAAAATCAGGCTCGAAATAGCCGCCGTTCACGACCGCCAAGGCGTCGGGGCCGAGCAAGTCGCGAAGCTCGGCGCCACCTTTGGCGAGTTGAATGCGCAGCCTTGCGTGCTGCAGGTCGAGCGCAAGATCGCTGTAACCCCAGCGCGCGACTCGACCGAGCACGCCCGTCGCAACCCGCAACCCCGGCACCGCTACGTCGCCCATTTGCTGTAGAGGCAGCCCGCCGCTGGCGGTCGCGGTCGCGGTCGCGGTCGCGGTCGCGGTCGCACTGTGCGCCACCGGTGTGGGCGCCGCGCCCGAATCTGCTTTGCGACAACCGGCGCCCAGCAAGAGCACGACCGATAACCAGGGCAACGTGCGCGTCACGCTTCAACCCCAAGCTTGTGACGCCAACGCGAAGCGCTGCGACACCTGCCACGGCATGCGCGCGGCCCCACGCGCCATTTCGACGCGCGCGCTTTGCTCGCGAAGACCCCATTGCCGCAACCATTGGCGGAAAGCGACGTGGTCGGCCGGCACATCGATGCGGACGGGGCCGACCGCCGTCGACAGCAGCGCCGCGGCCAACGCGCGGGCTTCGCCTTCGGTCTCGGCCAAAATCGGGCCAATGAGGGTGCCCTCGCCCTGAGCGCTCGCGAGGCCGTAGCCTTGCCCCTCCTGACCGAGGGCGACTCTGTAGCTTGCCTCGCGAAAGCGGGCCCGCACCATGCGGGCGCGATCGCAACCGCAAACTCGGCGGTCGAGCGCGACGGGTAGCTCCGCGTCCAACGACGGAACGACCGTCGCCGCTTCCGTCGTTCCCGGTGTGGGGGTTCCGGTCAAGATCACCAGCTCACCCGATACGGAGAATTGCCGTGACTCGTAGAGCGGGCGCCCCAAATCGGTCGCGCACAGACCTACCGGCACCCCTCGCGCATCTACCTGCGCCAAAAAGCCGTCCAGCACGCGCGCGCCCAAGCCGCGGCGCTGCCACTCCGACGCAACGACCATTTTGGCTATCGTGGTCGCGTTGCCGTAGTCACCCAGCACGCCTTGCGCCACCACGCGCCCGGCTTGCCGCACCCCTCGCACGTCGCCGGCTTCGTGCAGCACGCGCCACTCGCTCGCCGCGTCCTTCCAGCCAACGCTGCGAGACAGCTCCACGTTTGCGGGCACGTCGTCGAGAGTGAGGGGTTCCACTTCGAAAACGGGATTGCGAGAGCTCATCCTTGGCGCAAGGATGTCACGGCGTCGAACCTTTCGCTGGGCTATTCGCGGCTCGAACGCTGAACAGGCGGCGAGCGCGCGGGATCCGTGCGGCTGGCGGAAAACTGATGGCGGCGGGACGGGTTCGCGGTAAGGGGTGCCGCATGCCCGAACCGCTCATCGCCGATGGCCAAGTCGTCATCATGCAGTACACGCTCCGCGCCGACGACGGCGAAGTGCTCGACGCTTCGACTCCGGACGAGCCCATGGCGTACCTCCACGGCGCTGACAACATCGTGCCCGGTCTCGAGCAGGCCCTGACGGGCAAGGCGGTAGGCTACAAGGACAAGATCGTCGTCGCGCCCGAGGACGGCTACGGCGAACGTGAAGACGAAGAGCCCGACGCGATTCCGCGCAAAGCCTTCCCGCCGGACATGGAGATCGAAGCCGGCATGACCTTCATGGCCGAAGGCCCGAACGACGAGCACGCCCCGATCTGGGTCATCGCCGTCGAAGGCGACAAGGTGATCGTCGACTCCCAGCATCCGCTCGCCGGTAAGACGCTGCACTTCGAGGTCGAAGTCATCGGCATCCGTCCCGCCACCGTGGACGAAATGGCGCATGGTCATCCCCATGGCCCCACTGGTAACGAAGGTCACGGCCATCATCACTGACGGAAAGCATGAGCCCGGTACGGCGCCGTGAGTTGCTCTCGCTGGGAATTCCGGCCACGCTGGGAGTGATGGAGACGAGCGAAGCCAGCGCGGCTACGGCCGAGCCGCGGACGCTGGTGCTCGAGGCCACCACCGAGTTTCCGAACAGTCGATTGCCGGCGCTGGTTTACGAGAGCGTGCTCACGGACGGCGACTTGGCTTCACGCTTCGAAGCCTTGTTCGAGCAAAATGGCTGGACCGGCTCGTGGCGCAACGGTCTGTATCGCGCGCACCACTATCACAGCACCGCGCACGAAGCTCTGGGCGTCTACCGCGG
>Ga0164241_10002065_pt1 | contig 22729 bp, 20 predicted proteins | sample OricomyardsoilBY_FD_108780 | JGI IMG/M metagenome (GOLD analysis project Ga0164241, IMG submission 108780) | Backyard soil microbial communities from Emeryville, California, USA - Original compost - Back yard soil (BY) | ecosystem: Environmental > Terrestrial > Soil > Unclassified | place: USA... | reverse complement strand
GGGTGCGGTGCAGTCCGCGCACGCAAGGAACGGGGAATAACAAGATGACGATTCGACGGGGGTTCGTGGAGGCGGTGGGCAACACACCGCTGATTCACCTGGCAGGCCTGAGCCGCGCGACGGGCTGCGAAATCTACGGCAAGGCCGAGTTCATGAATCCCGGTGGCTCGGTGAAGGACCGAGCCGCGAAATGGATCGTGCTCGACGCCGAGCGGCGCGGTGCGCTGAAACCAGGTGGCACGGTGGTGGAGGGCACTGCCGGCAATACCGGCATCGGCCTGGCGCATGTGTGCAATGCGCGGGGTTACCAGCTCATCCTGCTGATGCCCGACAACCAGTCGCCGGAGAAGTACCAGCTGCTCGAGGCACTGGGCGCGCAGGTGCGCAAGGTACCTGTCGTGCCCTACAGCAATCCCATGCAGTACCAGCATCAGGCCGGGCGCCTGGCGCAGGAACTGCCCAACGCGGTGTGGTCCAACCAGTTCGACAACACCGCCAACCGGCGCGCGCATGTGGAATCCACCGGCCCGGAAATCTGGGAACAGACGGGGGGTCGCATCGATGCCTTCGTGGCGTCGAGTGGTACGGGCGGCACCCTGGCCGGCACATCGGAATTCCTGAAATCCAGGCGTTCGTCCATTCACACGGTGCTTGCCGACCCGCCCGGCAGCGGGCTGTTCGAGTATGTGCGTAATGGTGAAATCAAGGCCACCGGCAAGGGTTCGATCACCGAAGGAATTGGTATCGGGCGGGTGACTGACAATTTCAATGGCGCACCGGTGGATACCGCCGTGCACGTGGAGGATCCGGAAACCGTGGCCATGGTGTATCGCCTGCTGCACGAGGAGGGGCTTTTCCTCGGCTCCACCTCCGGCATCAATGTCGCCGCCGCAGTGCGCGTGGCACGCGAAATGGGGCCGGGACACACCATTGTCACCGTGCTCTGCGATGGGGGCGGCAAGTATGTTTCCCGGCTGTTTGACCCTGCCTGGCTGACCAGCAAAGGTCTGCTGGACGCGGCCGCGGCAGGCAAGCAGGCCGCGCGCGCGGTGTAAACGACCCAATTTGGGGCATCCTGATCAGGTCCCTGATTCGTGCCGTTGCAGCGAACTTGTGGGAACTGCCCCGGTCGAACTTCAGTCGGGTTCTTTCAAAAACAACATTCAACCGATGTGGATTAAGTCGTGATGTCAAAGCCCTGGATCAAACGCGCCCTCGTTTTGCTGGTTGTCGCAGCCGTTGCCGTCGTGGGCTGGCGGCTGTTGGGTCATGGCAAAGCCGCCAAGGTCAATTACGAACTGGCCGCCATCGATCGCGGCACGGTCGAAAAGTCGATCAGCTCCACCGGCTCGGTGGCGGCGCTGGTCACCGTCGATGTGGGCTCGCAGATCTCGGGCCAGATCTCCGAACTGAAAGTGGACTTCAACAGTGAAGTGAAGAAGGGCGACCTGCTGGCCGTCATCGATCCACAGACCTACCAGCAGCGCGTGGCTTCGGCCGAGGCCGACATGGCCGTGGCCTATGCCGGCCTGGGTACGCAGCAGGCCAATCTGCGCAAGGCGCAGACCACGCTGGACCAGAACCGGCGTGACTACGAGCGTTCCAAGCAACTGGCCGAAAGCAAGCTCATCGCGCAGAACGCGCTCGAAGACAGCAAAAAGGCGCTCGAACTGTCCGAAAGCGACCTGGTCATTGCACAGGCGCAGATCAAGAACGCCGAGGCCTCGGTGCAGACGCGCAAATCCAATCTGGAGCAGGCGCGCATCGACCTGTCGCGGACGCAGATCCGCTCGCCCATCGATGGCGTCGTGATCCAGCGTGCCATCGACCTGGGGCAGACGGTGGCAGCCAGCCTGCAGGCGCCGGTGCTGTTCAAGATCGCGCAGGATCTGTCGCAGATCCGCATCGAGGCCAAGGTGGACGAGGCCGACATCGGCGCCATCAAGACCGGCGACGCGGCCACGTTTGCGGTCGACGCCTTCCCCGACCAGCAGTTCCGCGGCCAGGTGGCGCAGGTGCGTCTGGCGTCCACCACCGTGCAGAATGTGGTGACCTACAGCGTGATGATCCAGGCCGCCAATCCGCGCCAGATGCTGATTCCCGGCATGACGGCCAATGTGCGCATCGTCACCGACCGGCGCGAGAACGTACTGCGCGTGCCGAACGACGCGACGCGATTCCAGCCGCCACAGGCGCAGGCCGCCGGCAACAACCAGGGCGGGTTCCCCGGTGGTGGCAATGCGGGCGGCAACTTCCAGGGCGGCCAGGGCAACTTCAACACCGCCGAACTGGTGAAGCAGCTGGGCCTGTCCGAAGAGCAGGTAAAAAAGTTCGACAAGGCGCGCGAGGAACTGGTCGCGCAGATCCGCTCGCAGCAGGGCGGCGGCAGTCCCGCGGGACTGGGTGGCGGCGGTGGTGGCAATTTCAATTTCAACAATGGCCAGGCGCAGGCCATCCGCAACCGCTTCGAGAACATGATGGCCAGCGTGCTCACGCCGCCGCAGATGGAGAAATTCCGTGCCCTGCGCAATCAACGTGGTGGCCAGGCGCAGACGCGGCAGGGCACGCTGTGGACGCTGGAAGCGGGCAAGCCGGTGGTGCACGAAGTGCGGCTGGGCGTGACGGACGACCGCTTCACCGAAGTGGTGGAAAGCGATCTGAAAGAAGGCGCGCAGGTCATCGTGCGTGCGCGTTCCGAGGTCAGCAAGTGACCGATGCCACAGGCGCCGTGCCGGTGGTATCGGCGCGGCATCTGACCAAGACCTATCAGCTCGGCGAAATCGCCGTGCATGCGCTGCGCGAGGTGTCTTTCGACATTCATCGCGGCGAGTTCGTGGCCATCATGGGGCCCTCGGGCTCCGGCAAATCCACGTTGATGAACCTGATCGGCGCGCTGGATACGCCGACCTCGGGCGAGCTGTCGATCAATGGCGTCGCCATTTCAACGCTGGACAAGGATGCGCTGGCTGAACTGCGCAATCGCACCCTGGGCTTCGTGTTCCAGCAGTTCAACCTGCTGGCGCGCACCTCGGCGCTCGACAACGTGAAGCTGCCGCTGGCGTATTCGCGTGATTCGGCCAAACAGGCGCGCGGTGACGAACTGGCGGCGCAGCGCCTGACCGAAGTGGGCCTGGGCAATCGCATGGATCACATACCATCGCAACTCTCCGGCGGCCAGCAGCAGCGCGTGGCCATTGCCCGCGCGCTGGTGAACTCGCCCAGCCTCATCCTGGCCGACGAGCCCACCGGCGCGCTCGACAGCGAAACCTCGCTCGAGATCATGAATCTGTTTCACCGCCTGACCGAAAACGGCATGACGGTGGTGCTGGTAACGCACGAACCGGATGTGGCCGCGCACGCCAAGCGCCTGCTGCGGGTGCGCGATGGGCGCATCGTTGAAGATCGCGCTGTTGCGGAGGCGCCCGTATGAGCATCAACGAATACCTGAAGACCGCGCTCATCGCGCTGCGCCTGAATGTGCTGCGCAGTGTGCTGACCACACTGGGCATCATTATCGGCGTGGCGTCGGTGATCGTGATGTCGGCCATTGGCAGTGGCGCCAGCAAGCAGATCCAGGACCAGATCGCGAGCCTGGGCACCAACCAGCTCACGATCTTCCCTGGTTCGGCGAATGTGGGCGGGCGTCGCGGCGGCTTCGGCTCCGCACCGCCGCTGACGGAAAAGGACCTGCGCGCGATACGTGACGGCGTGTCCGGTGTGACCGCCGTTTCCGGGCGCCTCAATGGCAATGTCACGCTGGTTCTCGGCAACGCGAACTGGAGCACGCGGGTACAGGGTGTGGGCTCCGAGATCCAGGAAGTGCAGGACTGGCCGGTGGACAAAGGCCGATTCTTCGATGCGCGCGAGGCTTCCTCCGGAGCCAAGGTCGCCGTGATCGGCGCCACGGTGGCGCGCGAGCTGTTCGCCGGCACCGACCCGCTGGGTTCCACTGTGCGGCTGAACAATGCGCCGTTCCAGGTGATTGGCGTGCTGTCGGAGAAAGGGCAGGCGGGCGGCCAGGATCAGGATGATGTGGTGATGGTGCCCATTTCCACCGCGCGCTCGCGGCTGGTGGGCCGGCTGGGCGCGCCGGATCAGATCGGCGCCCTGCTGGTGAAAGTGGATCCGCGCTACAGCCTCGCCGACGTGCAGTCCGACATCGAGCGGGTGCTGCGCGAACGGCGCCGCATCACCGCGGACAAGGAAAACAATTTCATCATCCGCAACTTCGCCGAGATACTGCAGACGCGCAACCAGGCGTCGCAGACGCTGGGCCTGCTGCTGGCGGCCACCGCGGCGATCTCGCTGGTGGTGGGCGGCATCGGCATCATGAACATCATGCTGGTGTCGGTCACCGAGCGCACGCGCGAGATCGGCCTGCGCATGGCCATCGGCGCGCGTGGTGGCGACATTCTCGGCCAGTTCCTGACCGAAGCGGTGCTGCTGTGCATGGTCGGCGGCCTCATCGGCCTGACCATCGGCGCCGGTGTCTCATTCACGCTGTCGAAGCTTCTGGGCTGGCCCATGTACATCAGTCCGGTCATCGTGCTCGTGGCCATCGCGGCCTCGGCCACAGTGGGCGTGGTGTTCGGGTTCGTGCCGGCCCGTCGCGCGGCGGGACTGAATCCCATCGACGCGCTGCGCTACGAATAGCGACTTACAGCAGGTTCATTCGCCGCAGCGCGGCGTCGAAGCGCGGGTCGCCATGGAAGCTGGCGAATTCGGCCTGCGTCTTGATGTTCATCAGGCCGGCGTCGTGCAGATCCAGTGCATGATCGAGCCAGCGATACGTCTGCTCCCTGTTTCCCTGCCAGGCTGAAGCCATGGCGATCTGCGCGGCAAAGACGTCGGCTTGCTGGTCGACCAGCCGCTGCAACGCCGCCTGCGCTTCCCTGGCCTGGCCCGCCGACCAGGCCGCCATGGCGACGGCGAAGTCGCGGAAGTGCGGATCCTTGATCAACCGCGCGTAACGCAGCGCCTCGGCGTAATTGCCGGCGTGCAGTTCGATGAGCGCGCGCAGTTGCTGCGTGCTGGTGGTATCGGGCATCAGCTCCGTGGCGCGCTTCAGCGCCGCGCGCGCGTTGGGATAATCGCCCACGCTCAGATAGCTCTCGGCCAGCCAGGACCAGGCCGGACCGGAAAGCGGATTGCGCTCCACCACGCTCTGCTGCACCGCCAGTGCCTCGGTGAGCTGGCCGGTCACCATCAGGTAGCTCGACAGCAGCTGCTGCACGCTCATGCTGTTCGGGTCGATGCCGAGCGCGACATCCAGGTCGGCGCGCGCGCCGGCGAAGTCCCAGTCGTTGTGCATGCGCACGAAAGCCCGCGCCACGTAGGCACCGGACAGCCGCGGGGAGAGCGCCATGGCACGCTCCGCGCGGGCGCGCGCCCGCTCATACATGGCGCGATCGACGGTGCTGCCCGCGATGTCCACGGCCACGGCGGCAGATGCCGCGTAGCCGCGCGCGAACGTCGGATCCAGGGACACGGCGTGCTCGAAGGCCGCCATCGCGCGCCGCTTGTCGTCCAGCGACATGTTCTCGCGATATTTCAGGCCCAGCAGGTATTGCTCATAGGCGGCCACATTGGTCGTGCGCTCGGCGGGCGGGATGCGCTGGTCGCTGAGCAGCCGCACCTTCAGCGCCTCGACCACCTTGCCCGCCACATCTTCCTGCAGCTTGAAGACATCCTTGATCTCGCGATCATAGGTTTCGGACCAGACCACGGTGCCGGTGCTGGCCTGTACCAGCTGCACGGCAAAGCGCAGGCGATTGCCGGATTTGCGCACGCTGCCGTCGAGAATGTTGGCGACATTCAGCTGGCGTCCGATGGCGGGCACGTCGGTGCGCCGGTCGCGGAAGGCAAACGAGGAGGCGCGCGCCGTCACGCGCAGTTCGGGAATCTTGGTGAGCAGGGACAGTAGCTCTTCGGCCAGGCCGTCGGAGAGCACGCCCTGGTCCTTTCGTTCGCTCAGATCCACGAACGGCAGCACGGCGATGGTGGAGGTGCTGGCCACAGCCGGTATGGCGGGCACCGCCGGGGGCGGCGGTGGGGTAACCGGTGGGGCATTCACGGCCCGTGACTGGTAAAGCAGGGCAGTGGACACCGCCACCAGCACGAGCGCGGCAGGCACCACGAAACGTGGTTCGCGCCAGCGCGGGCGCACGGGCGCCGAGACGCCGGCCTGTCGCAGTGCGCCGGCGAAGCTCAGCGCGTCGGTGTAGCGGTCGGCCGGTGCATTGGCCATGGCTTTTTCCACCACGCCGCGCAGCGCACCGCGCAATTCCGTTCGGCCATTCTCCGGTGGTGGGATGGGTTGACCCGGCCGCGCGCCGGTCAGCAGTTCGTGCAACACCACGCCCAGCGAATAGATGTCGCTGCGCAGATCGATGGACTCGCTGCGCAGCAGTTCGGGGCTGGCGTATTCGGGCGTCAGCGCACGGCCATAGTTGCGCGTCAGCGACGGTGCCTGCGGTTCCACCTGCAGCAGCCGCGCCACGCCGAAATCGAGCAACCGCACCTCGCCCTGCGCGGTCACCAGAATGTTGGAAGGCTTCAGGTCGCGATGGATGATCTGTTGCGCGTGGGCGTAGCTCACGGCATCCAGCACCTGCAGGAACACGCCGATGCGCGCGCGGCCGTCGAGTCCACGGCCATCGCACCAGCTGGTCAACGGCTCACCCTGCACGTATTCCATGGCGATGTAGGGCGTGCCAGATACATCGACGTCCGCATCGTAGAGCCGGGCAATGCCGGGACATTCCAGCGTGGCGAGAATGCGGCACTCGCGCGCGAAACGCTCGGCCATTTCGGCAGGCATGTCGCGCAGCCGCGGAATCTTCAGCGCCACCTGGCGTTCGAAGGCACCGTCGGCGCGCCGCGCCAGCCATACTTCGGCCATGCCGCCCGCGCCCAGTGGGCGCAGCAGCTCGTATGCCCCGAGCCTTTCTCCCGCATGGCGCAGTGGGGATTGCGCGGTGTCCGCGGCGGCGTCGAGTCTGGGTGGCTGATCGAGCAGGGAGTCGGCCACGGTTGCCGGATCGTCGGCCATCAGCGCTTCGCGCAAGGTGTGCACCAGCGGCCGGTCTTCGCCGGGCAGGGCATCGAGCCAGGCGCGGCGCGCGGCCGGCGGCAGCGGCAGGGACTGATCCAGTAACTGGCTGAGCCGTGTCATTTCCTGTGTAGACAAACCCATTGTTCTTGATCCCCGCACCTATTCCATCGCGGCGCGCAACATCAGGCGCGCCTTCAGCCACAGTCTCTGCACCGTACGTTCGGTGATCTGGAGCGTGTCGGCGATCTCCTGCTCGCTGTAACCGCCGAAGTAACGCATCTGCACCACCTGTGCGAGGCGCTCGTCCACCTGGTGCAGGGATTCCAGCGCCTCGTGCACGCGCAGGATCGCCTCTTCCCCGGCTGGCACCTGCTGCGCAATCCGCTCCGACAGCGTGATGGGCCGGCATCCGGCATTGCGCTTCTGCGCCGTGCGCTCGCGCGCGCTGCTGACGATCACCGAGCGCATCACCTGCGAGGCGTAGGCAAAGAAGGCGCGGCGATCCTCGGCACGCAGCGCGCCGCTTTGCACGTAGCGCAGAAAGGATTCATGCACCAGGCTGCGTGTATCGAGCAGTGTGCTGCGCCCGCCATCGCGCAGTCGCGCCCGCGCCAGCTGCGTCAGGCCCGGATAAGCCGCGGCAAACAGCGCTTCGCGCGCATTCGCGTCGCCCGCCTGTACCTGCCGCAACAGGTGCGTAAGTTCCGCCACCCTCTCCTCCATCAGCGATGCTCGCCTGCGACATCGATCTTAACGCCGGCCATGTCGTGTTTTGCGCGACTGTGGCGTCCTGATAAGCAGATACGTAAATGGGGATGTCTCCAGGCGCGCTGCTGTCCGCGCGATGCGCAATTGCCGCCGTGCTCATTTAGTCGCGCGCCGCAACGTCCGCCAGCACTGCACTTTGCGTTGCCGCGACAGCGCCGCGTGCGCGGGGCTGGTCGACGGCATGCGCAGCGCAGGGATGTGTTGCAGGGCCTCGGGCAGTGTCGGCAGCACATGCCGGCGGTACAGCGTCTGCGCGGTCGCCCCATTGAACGCAATCAGCCGTATGTGCGGATGGCGCCGGAAGAAGCGGGCGAAATCGTTGACGACGATGGTGCCGTGCTCGATGTCCGCATCGAGACTGGAACTGCGCCGGCAGCTCGACAGTACATCCCAGATGGCGATGCCCGCGGCGCGTACCGCCCGGCTACGCGCCTGGTAGTCGAGCGTCGCGGCAATGCCCCACACCGCCTCGAGCATGGGCCAGAAGGCATTGCGCGGGTGCGCGTAGTAGCGATTCGCGGCCAGCGAGGCCGCGCCGGGCATCGATCCCAGGATCAGCAGTGTGGCGTGCCGATCGGCAATGGGAGGGAATCCCTGCAGCGGAGCCGGGTTGCGCCGCGCGATCATGATCTGGAGTCAGCGCGGCGCCGGCGCAGGCGGCTGCCCGGTGTGCTGCGGCAGTGCCGGATCGAGCGCTGCCCAGCCGGGCGCGGCCGAGGTCCAGATCAGCATCTGCGGGGCAACGCGGTCGGGCTCGTCCAGCGTGCCCGCGCGGATGACCACGAATTGCGGTCGTTCGTCCGCCGCGCTGGTGACCTGCACGCCGCAGCGCGGACAGAAGCGCCGGTGCATGTGATTGCCACTGTCGGCCGTGCTCGCGTAGTCGCGCAGTTCACCGGTGATCGTCACTGCCTCGGTGGCAAAGGCGAGATTCACCGTGGCATTGCCCGCTGCGAAATACTGGCATACGCGGCACCAGCAGGCGCGCACTACCAGGGGTTCGGCGCGCGCGGCATAGCGCACCGCGCCACATAGACATCCGCCCTGGAACTGCGCCTTGGGCGTGCTCACTTGGCGGGAGCCGGCGGACCGCTGCTGCCGATGACGCGCCGCTGGAACAACCAGTGACCGTCACGCTTCACCAGCACGTCCTGATAGGCGACGAAGAACACCATGCGTGTGGTCTTGGTGGCGGGATCGGGGGCGACGTAGGCGCCCAGACTGTGCGCTGTCGCATGATCACCCTCGACCTGGATCGAGGGATTGAAGAACAGATGATTGTTCGGCGGCGGCAGGTTCATCGGATTGCTGGTGATCTGCTTTTCCAGTTGCGCCTGGATGGCGGCGCGGCCGTGCGTGAGCGCGCCACCGCCGCCGCCGTATTCGGCATCTTCGGCAAACAGGTGACCGAAAGCCGCGAAATCGTGACGGTCGAGCGTGGCGCCATAGGCCGTGAGCAATTCGAGGATCTGCTCCCGGTCCTCGAGCCGTTGCAGCCGGACGGCGAGCGGATCGCCCGGCGAGGCGGCGTTCAGTAGCGGCGAAATCAAGGTGAGCAGGATCGCGGAACAGCCCGCGATGCGTATTCTCAGGTGCGCGCCCACGCAATTCTCCTTCAGCTTCGCGGCCGGGTTACGGTTCCTTCACCTGCGGTGATGAACAGCAGCAGCGAGTTCTCGTGCACATCGGCGGTATGCCAGGTGCCGCGCGGATTCAGTGCGTATTGACCGGTGTCGGCGAGTTGCACCTCGACCTGCTGGCCATCCCGTTCCTGTATCAGCGTGACGCGACCCGACAGCAGGCAGACGATTTCCTCGCCCATGGGATGTTGTTCCCAGGATTGCCAGCTCTGCGAATAATGCGCGGTGGTGACCAGGTACTCGTGATGAAAATTGCCGAGCGCGCCGCCCATCAGGCGCTGCCAGAAGCCCTCGGCGGGCAGCTCCTCGATAGCGCTGTCCGGCCGCAGACGCAGATAGGTGGCAAGCAGCGAAGGGGCGGGAGTCATACCGGGCAGCATGCCTCAAGCCGGCCGCTGCCGTCACCCCGGACCGGATCAGTGCGGAATCGTCGCCAGCTGGGTGCTGTGGTAGGCGTATTCGATGAACTTCGCCGGGTCGCCCAGTTCGGCTTCGTACTCTTTCAGCGGCCGCTCCGCGACCACGTCCAGCGGCCCGTAGCCCTTGTTGAAGAAGATGAAGAACTGCTTGAACAGGCCCCAGTAGATGTCCTTGTGACGCACGATGTCCTTGCCGGTCAGCGTGGGGCCGTTCGCGCCGATGACCACCGTATCCGGCTTCACCAGCTCACCCATCATTTCGTAGGAGCGCAGGAAGCCATGCATGAAGCCGCCGTTCATGTAGTCGATCAGCGGCCAGGCGCCGCCCACCACGGGACCGCCGGCCACCAGCACATTGCGCCTGGGAAAATGCACGTACAGATCGCCGTTGGTATGCGCACCGGGCAGGTAGCGGTAATCCACCTGCTCACCGGCGAACTGCAGCGAGCCGGCGTTGTAGGTGGTCTTCGTCGGTCGTGCCTTGTCGGGCAACGGTCCGTAACTGCCTTCGAACAGTGGCGACTGCTCGGCGCGGGTCAGTGCCAGGCGTGACACCTCATGTGCGATGAGCGCGCCGCCAGCCTTGCCCACGGCTTCGTTCGAGCCGGTCTGCTCGGGATGCCAGTGCGTATTGATCAGCGTGTTGACGCGCTGTGTCTTCGTGGCGCCGGCAACGGCCTTCAGCAGCGCCGCGGAATTCACCGCCAGACCACCATCGACCAGCAGCGCGTCATCGGGACCGGCCAGCGCCACCACATTGCAGCCAGCGCCGGCCAGCAGCGCCAGACCGGCCACGTCGGTGACCTGGATGTCGCGGGCGGCGACCTTGCCCTTCTGCTCTTTGGATGCGGCCAGCGCCGGCAGTGTGCCCAGCAGCGAGGCAGCACCCAGGGTCTGCACGCCGCCGTGCAGAAAAGATCTGCGTGAGAAACTCATTACGGTCCTACAGGTTCTACGGGCCACAGAACAGAGTCGTACACCGCGGTGGCGATGGGCGGTCCCTGAGGCGGCCAGTCGGGAGTTTTTTCGAGTTCGACCTTGGCACCCAGATGCCGCAGATTGTCGGCCAGCGCCTTGTTCGGCGGTGTCGGCATCTGCAGGAAGGGCACGTAACCCCGACCCATGGCGTAGTCGAGCGCGGTGAGGCCATCCTCATCCTTCGCGTTGATGTCCAGGCCGAGGTCCAGTAGCGCCTGGATCATCTGCGGGTCGCCGCCACCGCGCACCACGTAGTGCAGCGCCGAGCCGCCCCGCGAGCGCGCCAGGAAGTGACGTTTGGCCATCAGGTTCACATCGGCGCCAGCCTCGGCCAGCAGGTTCACCAGTTCGATCGCCGGGTTGGCGGGGCGAGCCGCCCGGGCACCGGCCGGCATGCCGCCTGCACGAGGCGCCGCACCCGCCAGCGTGGCGGCTGCGCCGCGAGGCGCGACAGCCCCCGTGGGTGGTGCGGCTGCGGGGGCACCCCGCGCTGGGGCAGCGCCACGGGCTGGAGGCGCAGCGCCACGGGCGCCACCGCCGCCCGGCGGGCCGCCGAATCCACCCCGGCCGCGACCGCCCCCCGAGCGCGAGGCGGCGAGGATGATGGCGCCGCGTCCGTCGGAGGTGGCGAGCCTGGCATTGGCACCGTGCGCCAGCAGCAGCCGGACGAATTCGATGTCATCGGCGGCACAGGCCTCGAGGAAGGGCGTCATGCCGCGGTCGGCGGAGGCGCCGAAACTGGCGCCGTAGTAAAGCTGCTGGTTCGGATCGGCACCGCGCTCCACCAGCATCTTCACCAGGTCACGGCCGGTGACTTCGTTGGGGTGATCGGTATCCAGCGGACTGCGGCTGCCGCTGTTGCCCATGCTGGTGATGGCCACATGCAGGGGCGAGCGCCCGAACCAGTCCCACTGATTCACATCCGCACCGGCTTCGACCAGCCGCTTGGCGATGTCCCAGTTGCCATTGAGCATGGCAATGGAGAGGGGCACCACGCGTGAGGGATCGGGCAGATTCACATCGACTTTGTGCTTGAGCAGCACCTCGACGCATTCGCGGCAGTTTTCGCGTGCGGCGTACATCAACGGCGTGAAGCCGCCGCGGTCCATGGACTTGGCGCGGCTCTCGGCCGTGGCCACGCGCTGATAGTCGCGCACCGCGCCGCGCGCATTGATGTCGGCGCCCCTGGAAATGAGCAGCTCCATCATTTGCGGCTGACGCCGCGCGCTGGCCCACATCAACGGTGTCTGCTCGCCGAATTGTTCGCGGGCATCGACCTTGGCGCCGGCCTTCAGCAGCAGTTTTGCCGCCTCGACGTTGCCGCTGCGCGCCACCAGATGCAGCGCGGTTTCGCCATCCGGGTTCGCCGTGTTGGGGTCGGCTCCTGCTTTCAGCAGGGCCTGGATCAGGTTCGTATCCGCGATATCGGCCGCCAGCTGCATGGCATCGACGCCATAGTTGTTCCTGGCCCGCGGATCGGCGCCTTCCTTGAGCAGACGCTGCGCCTCGGGCAGATCGCCATTGAAGACGGCCCACTGCAATGGCGTGCTGCCATCAGGCTTGCGTGGCTCGTCGGCATTGCCCGCCGTTGCCAGTACGCTGATGCCGGACAGCAGGGCAGCTGCCACCGCGGCCGCCACAATTCCCCCTCGTCGCATTTCTCAAGCCTCTGTGAAGGTGCCGGTGGCGTCGCCGAACTTCTCGAGCTTCACGCCCGCGCGCTGCGCGATCGTGAGCAGCAGGTTGGCGTGCGGAGTGTCTTTCGTGGCGGCGATGTGCTGGCCGCCCTTGAGGCCGCCGCCCTTGCCCAGCAACAGTTCGGGCAGCTGGCTGCAGTTGTGCAGGTCGGAGTTTCCGAGATTCGATCCGTACAGGATGATCGAATTGTCGAGCATGTTGCCGGCGCCTTCCTTGATGCTGGTCATGCGCTTGGCGAACTTTGCGAAGCGCTCGACCTGGTAGGTCTGCACGCGCGCGAGTTTCTCCTGCTTGTCCGGATCCTCGCCGTGATGCGACAGCGGATGGAAGGCTTCATCGACGTTCACCGTCGGGAAGGTGCGCATCGAGGCTTCCTTGATCATGCGCAGCGTGGCGACGCGCGTCTGGCCCGTCTGGAAGGCCAGCGTCATCATTTCGAACTGCACATCCACCAGCTCGCTGAAGTCGTCCGGCGTGCCGCGCGGCGCATCGGGCAGGTTGCCCAGCGAGTCGGCCTTGGCCATCAGCTTGTTCACGCGGCCTTCGACCTCGCGCACCGATTCCAGGTAGTCGCTGACCAGCGCGCGATCGGCGGCGCCGAGCTGGCGGTTGAGGCTCTTGCTGGATTCGAGCACATAGTCGAGCAGGCTGCCGGTGGCATGCAGGCGCGCCACGCGATCGGTGTTGGAATCGCCGGGACCGAACATGCCGTAGAACACTTTGCGCGGATTGCCTTCCAGCGGCAGGCTCTGGTTCGGGCCGCGGTAGGAGGTGGCACCGCCGGGTTCGGCGCACAGCTCGAGCGAGGACAGCGGCGTGTCCTGGCCGATCTGCTTGGCCGCCATCTGGTCGATGGAGGTGCCGGCACCGGGGCCCCACGTGGCGCCCTGCGGATCCTGGCAGGTCAGCCAGGTCTGCTCGGTGATGCCGTGCGGCGGGTTCTGTCGTTCGCCCGATTTGTTGCGCAGTCCGGAGACCACGGTGACGTAGTCCCGCACGCTCTCCATGGGCTTGAGGATGCGCGAGAACTGGAAATCCTTGCCCGAGCCCTGGGGTACCCAGAATTTTTCCACCGCGCCATGCGGGATATAGACGAAAGCCAGGCGTGGCTTGATGGCCGCCGCCGTCTGCGCGAAGGCCGTATGTGCCGGGATCATCGCGTCCAGCAGCGGCAGCGCGACCGCGGCACCGGCACCCTGCAGCACCGTGCGGCGGGAAAGATGCTTCTTGGTAATGAACATGGTCTTTTCTCCAGCCTTACTGAGCAGTGACGACAGCGGGAACCGAGGAAGAATTGTTGGCGACCTGCGCGGTGCGAGTCACCGGCGCCGGGGCGGCCGGCGCGCGCCGGCGGAAGGCATCGCTGTTGACGACGCCGAACACGATGGACTCGAAGGTGTAGTTGTTCGCCTTGGCATCGCGCACGATGCGCCGGATGGTGGGCATGTCGCGGTAGTCGATGTGCCGGCCCACCGCGTACACCATCAGCTTCTCGGCGATGATCTGCGCGAGCTGGTCGCCACGGGCGGCCAGCGCCCGATGCAGATCGGCAGGGCCGGAAAGCTTGGTGCCATCGGGCATGACGGCCGCGGTATCGATGGGCTGGCGCGTCTGCGCGTCCACGGTGTGGAAGCCGCCGACGGTATCGAAGTTTTCCAGAGCGAAGCCCAGGGGGTCCATCACGGCATGGCAGGTGGCGCAGGCCGGATTGCGGCGATGGATTTCGGTCTTCTCGCGCGTCGTGGTGGGCCTGTTGCCGGCGGCCTTGGCGTCATTGAGGTCGGGCACGTTGGGCGGCGGCTGCGCCGGTGGCGTGCCCAGCAGGCGCTCCATGATCCAGGCGCCGCGCAACACCGGGGCGGTGCGGTTCGGATTCGCCGTGGTCATCAGCACCGCGCCCTTGCCCAGCAGGCCGAAGCGGTTCGGATCCTTGAGCGTGACGCGGCGGAAACCATTGCCCTTGATGTCGTTGATGCCATAGAGCATGGCGACCTGTTCATTCATGAAGGTGTGATCGGCCGTGATCAGATCCACCACGCTGCGGTCGGAACGCAGGATGCTGTCCATGAACAGTTCCAGCTCCTTCTTGAGCGCGGGCCGCACGTCGTACACGCCGCTGGCGTAGCCGAACAGCTGCCCGGAAGGATTGATGGTGTCCATCTTCGCGATGTTCAGCCACTGGAAGGCGAAGTCGCGCGTCAGTGACTCGGCGCGCGGATCGGCCATCATGCGATGCACCTGGGCCTTCAGCACCTCGGGCTTCGACAGCTCGCCCTTGGTCGCGGCGGCCAGCAGTGCGTCATCCGGCAGGCTGCTCCACAGCACGAAGGACAGGCGCGAGGCCAGCTCCAGATCGGTGAGCGCGCGGGCGCCATCGTCGGCGGTGGCTTCGGCGCGGTACAGGAACATCGGGCTGGTCAGGATCGCGGCCAGCGACTCGCGCACTCCGGCCTCGAAGCCATCGGTCTTGCTGGTGCGCTCGTAGAAGCGCATCAGCGGCGCCAGATCTTCGTCGGTCACCGGGCGGCGGAAGGCGTGCGTGGCCAGGTTGGTGACGATCTTCTTCGCGCAGGCGGCTTCCTCACCCGCGTTGGCCGGCCTGCAGATGAAGATCTTCTGGCGGCTGACCGAATCGCTCATGCCGGTGATCTTCACCGGCCCCTTGATCTGGAAGGCGTGCACGGCCTGCACACGGTGCTGTCCGCCGTCGAGGGGATTGGCGCCGCGGCGATCGTCACCCGCCGAATACTGCATGGTGCGGCCATCGTCCTCGGCATAGCTGCGGCGCAGGAAGGTGACGGCCACGGTGTGCTGGCCGGCCGTGGCGGTGAAGTGGATGTCCTTCAGGCGCGCGTTGATCTTGGCGATGGAGTCGTCGAGCTTCTGGTCGACGGAACGGTGTTCTTCCTCGCCGCCCAGGTGCGTGCGCCAGAATTCCTTGCCATCCAGCAGCGCGATGACGGTGTTGTCGAACTCCATGTTCGGCACCGTGCGGCCCAGCACCATGTCGCCGATGGTCAGCACATAATCGCCGTCGGCGGGGAAGTTGTGCTCCACGCTCATGCCACCGCGCGTGCCGAAGGGCATGCCGTCCTTGTATTTGCGCTGGCTGCCCGAGCCATCGTTGGGGCGCGCCGCCAGCGACAGGATCATGTTGGGCACATAGCCGTAAGTGGTTTCCAGCGGCACCGATTTCGGATCGCCCACCGCGATCAGTGCCAGCGCGCGCGCGGCATTGACGGCCTGATCCATGAACGTCGGGGTCATCTGCAGCTGGACGGCAATGGTGTCGAAGCCATCGTCCACCGGATCCTGCGGCAGATAGGTGGCCGGATCGATGTCCAGGCCCAGCAGGTCGTGGATGGCGTTGGCGTATTCGCGGCGGTTCAGGCGGCGCAGCGGGACATTGCCGGTGAACGGCGTGGCCTGTGCGGAATCGAGCGAGGTTTCCAGCCAGTTGACCAAGCTGGCGGCGGTCTTGCTGTCGGGCAGCTGCTTGGCGCCCGGCGGTGGCATCAGGCCGCCCTTGAGTTTCTTGATGGCGGCTTCCCAGACCTTGCCTTCCTGTCCCACCGAATCGGCGGACATGGTGTCGAAGGCGACACCACCGGCCCAGTCATCGGTGTTGTGGCACTTGTAGCAGTAGCCTTCGATGAGTTGCCATTTCGAGTGGGCATCGTTGCCGGCAGCGGGAGCGGCATTTGCGGGCGCCGTATTGTCGGCGGCCATGCTCGCGGCAGACACCACCAGCAGGGCGGCTCCTCGGGCAAGAATCTTCCACATCGGCATCACTTCCATACCCCGTTTTCAACCCTGCCAACTTTGGGCTTATCTTCAAATGATATATGAGTGATAACGTTGACAGAGGTTCCGTTTCACACAAATACTTATCCAAGTGGATAACTATGAAAGGGCTCTTAACGGCGTGTATTTCGCACTGAGCGATCCTACGCGCCGCGCCATCATCGAACGGCTGGTGGAAGGCCCTGCTTCGGTGACCGAACTCGCCGCGCCCTTTGCGCTCGCGCTGCCGTCCTTAATGAAGCATCTGCGCGTGCTGGAAGAGTGCGATCTGCTCGCTTCCCGAAAATCGGGCCGTGTTCGACACTGCACGCTGAACCCGGAGGGGCTGCAGACCGCCTCGAGCTGGCTGGACTCCCATCTGCGCTGAGGAACCCGCATGCCGCTGTCATTGCCTCCCACCCTGGTCGCCACGGGGTTGTTGATCCTGTCCAACGTGTTCATGACCTTTGCCTGGTATGCGCATCTGAAGAACCTCTCGGGCAAGCCCTGGTTCGTCGCGGCCCTGGCCAGCTGGGGCATCGCACTGTTCGAATACCTGCTGCAGGTGCCGGCCAATCGCATCGGCTACACGGCGCTGACACTGCCGCAGCTGAAGATCCTGCAGGAGATCGTCACGCTGGCCGTGTTCGTGCCGTTCGCGGTGTTTTACATGCGCATGCCGCTGAAACTGGACTATCTGTGGGCGGCGCTGTGCATGGTGGCGGCGGCGTGGTTCATGTTCCGCGGTGCAATTGCCAGTGCCGGCTGATTTGCCCAGACTGCAACCCGCATGAGGGTTGCGGGAACTCAAGGATTCGATGACGGCTACTTACTACACACGCACCGCGGTGACGCTGCACTGGTTGATCGCGGGCTTCATTCTGGCGGCGCTGTTCATGGGCTGGACCATGACCGACATGGCCATCAGCCCCGCGCGCCTGAAGACCTATAACTACCACAAGTGGGTGGGCATCACGGTGCTGACGCTGGCGCTGCTGCGCCTGCTCTGGCGCCTGACGCACCGGCCGCCCGCGCTGCTGCCCATGCCACGCTGGCAGCGGTTCGCGGCGCGCGGGGGACACGCGCTGCTGTATGGGCTGATGCTGGTGGTGCCCACCAGCGGCTGGATCTACAGCAATGCCTCGGGTTTCCCGGTGGTATATCTGGGCAAGCTGCCGCTGCCGAACCTGGTGGCCCGGGACAAGGTGCTGGCCGATCGCTGGCATGAGGTGCACGAGGTGCTGGCCATCACGCTGGCCATCGTCGTCGCGCTGCATGTACTGGCCGCCTTGCAGCATCACTTCGTGCACAAGGACAATACGCTGCGCCGCATGTTCCAGTGGCGGCATTGAGGGGATTCATGCGAAATCGTCTGACCTGGCTGGCGTTGCCTCTGGCCTTTGCGGGCCTGGCATGGGCCGCCGACCTGAACATCACGCCGGCTGCCGGCAGCAAGGTGACCGCCACCTTCAAGCAGGAAGGCGTGGCGGTCGAATCGCCGTTCACGAAATTCACCGGGCGCATAGCGTACGACCCGGCCAAGGTGACGGCGTCCACGGCGCTGCTCGAAGTGGAAACCGGCAGCTTCGACTTCGGCGATGCGGCCTACAACGCCGAGGTGCGCAAGAAGTCCTGGTTCGATTCGGCCACCTATCCGAAGGCGAAATTCCAGTCGACCTCGATTCAGGCCGTCGCGGGCGGCTTTCAGGCCACGGGGCAGCTCACGGTGAAAGGCAAGGTGCAGACCGTCACGGTGCCGGTGAAAGTGAGTGCCAGCGCGGCCGGCACGGTGTTCGACGGTTCATTCACCCTGTCGCGCAAGGCCTTCGGCATCGGCGATCCCGTCTGGGAGGGCACGGTGGATGACAAGGTCGTCGTGAAGTTTCATCTCGTCGGCGGCAAGTAGTCGCCAGTGGTTTTTACAGGAGGGGTTTCAATGATTCGCAATGTACTGTTCGGTGCCGCGGCGCTCGTCGCCGGCATCGCATCGGCCGAGCCGGTGACCTACAACATCGATCCGCAGCACACCTATCCATCTTTCGAGGCGGATCACATGGGCGGGATGTCGGTGTGGCGCGGCAAGTTCAATACCAGTTCGGGTTCGGTGAAGCTCGATCGCGCCGCCAAGGCCGGCGAGGTCAGCGTGACCGTGGACATGAAGTCCATCAATTTCGGCCTGAACACGATGGACGAGCATGCCCGCAGCGCGGACATGTTCGACGTGGCGAAATTTCCGACCGCCACCTACAAGGGCAAGGTCAGCAAGTGGAAGGGCGACGCGCCGGCTGAAGTGGAAGGCGAGCTGACCATGCACGGCGTCACCAAGCCGATGAAGCTGACGCTGAATTCCTTCCTGTGCAAACCCAATCCCATGACGAAAAAGGAAACCTGCGGCGCCGATGCGGTGGGCATGCTCAATCGTGGCGATTTCGGCGTGGACTACGGTGCCAACTTCGGCTTCAAGATGGACGTGAAGCTGTTGATCACCATCGAGGCGGTGCGCAGCTAGCTTTCTGAAAGTGTGCGCAGCAGCGCCGGCAGATTTTCCGTCGGTGCTGCGCACACGCTGCCGCGACACAGGTAGGCGGTGGCGGCGCCGCGTGGCGTCTTCTGTGCCAGGGCCGGCGGCAGATCGGCGGCACTGGCCGCAATGGCCAGCACGCTGATCCGCGGCCGCCACAGGCGCTGCAGTTCGCGGCGCCAGACATCGATGTGGCTTTCCTCGCCACGCAATATCACGAACCCATGCGGCCGCAGATGCTCTTCCAGCGCCTCGGCCATGTGCACCTGTGCCAGCGGCGCGTCGGACAGCGAAGGCCATGCGGCTCGCAGCGTGCGTTCGGCGGCCGCCAGGTATCGCGGCTCGCCCAGCAACCAGCCCAGTCGTTGCAGGGCCCTGGCCGCGATGGCATTGCCCGAAGGCGTGGCGTCGTCGGAAAAGCTGCGGCTGCGATGGATCAGCTGCTCGTGATCGTGCGCCGTGAAGTAGAAGCCGCCATGCTCGCGGTCTTCGAAGCGTGCCAGCAGCGCATCGGCCAGTTCCACGGCGAATTGCAGCCAGGCGGCATCGAAGCGCAGCGTCAGCAGCGCCAGAATGGCGTCGATGAGCAGCGCGTGATCGTCCAGGTAGGCATCGAGACGCGCGTCGCCATCTTTTGACGTGGCCAGCAGGCGGCCATCGCGCCAATGCGTGCCGCGAAGGAATTCCAGGGCCCGGGCCGCGGCCAGCGCGAAGTCCTCGCGCTGCAGGACGCGCGCGGCATCGGCCAGTGCCTTGATGGCCAGCGCATTCCAGCTGGTGAGGATCTTGCGATCGAGGCCGGGACGTATGCGCAGGGCGCGCTGCGCCAGCAGCCTTTGCCGCGCGTCGTCGAGACGGGAACGAATGCCCGTCTCCTCGCCATGCGAGCCGCTGCCCGCGAGGTCGGCCGGTTCGCGCGCGGCGATCAGGTGCCAGCGGCCTTCGAAGTTCGCGGGGCGATCCAGTCCGTAGCGTGAAACAAACAATGCCGCATCGGCGGGCGGCAGCAGGGTGCGCACTTCATCGGGGGTCCAGAGGTAGTACCCGCCCTCATGGCCCGCCGAGTCGGCGTCCCATGAAGCGTGAAAGGCGCCCTGGGGGTCGAGCATGTCGCGCAGCAGGAATTCCGCCGTCTGGGTGGCCACGCGCACGAAATCCGCGTCGCCCGTCGCGGCGGCGGCGGCCGAGTACGCGGACAGCAGCGCCCCGTTGTCGTACAGCATTTTCTCGAAGTGCGGGATCTCCCAGCGGGCATCGACGCTGTAGCGATAGAAGCCGCCGCCGAGCTGATCGAACAGGCCGCCGTCGGCCATGCGCTTGAGCGTGAGCGTGGCCATGAACAGCGCCTGCAGGTCGGGGCTGTCGTGGCCGGCGCTGGCGTGCCAGCGGCGCAGCAGGAACTCGCTCATGCCCGCATGCGGAAACCTGGGCGCGGGAGTGAAGCCGCCGTGATCGCGGTCGAAGCGTTGCGCCAGCTGCGCGCGCAGCGCGTCGAGGGGCGCGTCCGTCAGAGGCTGCGCCAGCGGCGCGGCGGGTGCGTCGATGCTCTGCAGGGCTTCGATGAGCGCCTGGGACTGGGCGCGTAATTCGGGTTGCTGTTCGCGATAGAACTGCGCCACACGCTGCAGCAGGTCGCGAAAGGCCGGCAGGCCTTGAAGCGGTTGCGGCGGAAAATAAGTGCCACCGAAGAAGGGGCGTTGATCGTCATGGCAGAGGAACATGGTCAGGGGCCAGCCGCCGCCGCGACGCGTGAGCAACTGCTGCGAAAGCTGGTAGATGCGGTCCACGTCGGGGCGCTCTTCCCGATCCACCTTCACATTGATGAACAGCTCGTTCATCACGGCGGCGGTCTGCACATCCTCGAAGGACTCATGCGCCATCACATGGCACCAGTGGCAGGCCGAATAGCCAATGGACAGCAACACCGGCTTGCCGCTGGCGCGCGCCGCGGCGAAGGCCTCTTCGCCCCAGGGATACCAGTCCACGGGATTGGCTGCATGCTGCAGCAGATACGGACTGGTCGAGTCCGCCAGTCGGTTGCGATGAGGGGAATCCGCGCTGCTCATGGGGCTGGTTGCCGTAAACTTTCGCCACTATGACAGAAACCGCGGGCACCGCTCTGCCACTGCTGGTGCTCAAGCGCCGCGAAGACCTGCGCATCCGCGCCGGGCATTGCTGGGTGTTCTCCAACGAGGTGGATACCGCGCGCACGCCGCTGTCGGGCATCGAGGCCGGCGCCGCGGTGCGGGTGGTGGACCATCGCGAGCGCTTCCTGGCTCATGCGCTGTGCAATCCGCATGCGTTGATCTGCGCGCGTGTGATGAGCCGCGATGAATCGCAGTCCATCACGGCGGCGCTGTTCGAACAGCGTCTGCGCTCGGCCCTCGCGTTGCGGGAGCGCTACGTGAGTGGCAGGCATTACCGGCTGGTGTATGGCGAGTCCGATGACCTGCCCGGGCTCGTGGTCGATCGCTATGGCGATGTGCTGGTCGGGCAGATCGCGACCTTGGCCATGGAGCAGCGCCGTGACGTGATCGAGGGGGCGCTGCGCGCCGTGCTGGGGCCATTGCTGCTGGTGTGGAAGAACGACGGCGGCGCCCGCGACCTGGAATCCCTGCCCCGGGAAGTGAGCGCGACGGGCGGCGACCTGCCCGCCAGCCTGGAGGTGATCGAGGCGGGGCTGCGTTTCGCCGTGCCGCTGGCCGAGGGGCAGAAAACCGGCTGGTTCTACGACCAGTGGTCCAACCGTGCGCTGTTGCGCACCTTGCTCAAGCCTGGCGCGCGCGTGCTGGATGTGTGCAGCTACGTGGGCGGCTGGGCGGTATCGGCCATGGCCGCCGGTGCCAGCAGCGCCGAATGCGTGGACTCATCGACACTGGCGCTGGAATGGGCACAACGCAATGCGGCGGCCAATGGCGTGAGCCTGTCAGCCCGCCGGGGTGATGCCTTCGAAGTGCTTGCGGCCATGGGGGCCGAGCACAGGCAGTTCGACGTGCTCATCGTCGATCCTCCGGCGTTCGTGAAGCGGCGCAAGGATCTGCCGCAGGGTACGGCCGCCTATCGCAAACTCAATCAGCTGGCGCTGCGGCTCGCGGCCCGCGACGCGCTGCTGGTCAGTTGCTCCTGTTCCTGGCATCTGCCGTCCGAGGCCTTGCCCGAACTGCTGCAGTCCGCGGCCACGCATGTGGGCTGCAACCTGCGCATCATCGCCCGCGGCGGCCAGTCCGTGGATCATCCGGTGCATCCGGCCATGCCCGAGACGCGTTACCTCAAGGCCGTGTTCGCCCACGTTTCCCGATAGAATCGCCAGATGCTGCATTATCCCGATATCAATCCAGTCGCACTGAGCATCGGCCCCGTGCATGTCGGCTCCCACACATGGGGTCCGCTCCAGATTCACTGGTACGGCATCATGTACGTGATCGGCTTTGCGGTGGCGTGGTGGCTGGCGCGCCGCCAGGCTGCCCGGCCCGGCAGCACCTGGAAACGCGAGGACGTCGACGACCTGATCTTCTGGTGCATGGTGGGGGTGATCGTCGGCGGGCGCGTGGGCTATGTACTCATCTATGTGCTGGGGTTCCAGCCCGAACTGCTGCGCGAGGACTGGCTGTATCCGCTGAAGATCTGGAAGGGCGGCATGTCCTTCCATGGCGGACTGATCGGCGTGGTCGTGGCCATGGGGCTGTTCGCGTGGCGTCGCGGCCGGCGTCCGCTGGACGTGTTCGATTTCATCGCGCCGCTGCCGGGCATCGGCATCTGCGCCGTGCGCATCGGCAATTTCATCAACAGCGAGCTGTGGGGCGCGCCCACCCAGTGGAAATACGGCTTCCTGGTGAGCGATCCGGGCACCAACCGGCTCATCGGCCGG
>Ga0164241_10002064_pt1 | contig 22733 bp, 20 predicted proteins | sample OricomyardsoilBY_FD_108780 | JGI IMG/M metagenome (GOLD analysis project Ga0164241, IMG submission 108780) | Backyard soil microbial communities from Emeryville, California, USA - Original compost - Back yard soil (BY) | ecosystem: Environmental > Terrestrial > Soil > Unclassified | place: USA... | reverse complement strand
TTACGACGGCGTAAACGAATCCGACGTAAACACTTCTTTGGTGATTACTGCCCGCACCTTGGTAGAAAAAGAGCCAAACTACTCCTTCGTAACCGCTCGTTTGTTAATGGATAAACTCCGCGCCGAAGCCCTCGGTTTCCTTGGTATTGCCAAAGAAGCAACCCAATCGGATATGGAGTTGTACTACGCCCGCGCCCTGCCCGTTTACCTGAAAAAAGGCGTAGAGCTTGAGTTGGTGTCGCCCGAATTATTAAACTTCGATCACGAAAAACTCGGCAAAGCTTTACTCGCTGACCGCGATTTGCAATTCACCTACTTAGGCTTGCAAACCCTGTACGACCGCTACTTCATTCACAGCAATGACGTGCGCATCGAACTGCCACAAATTTTCTTTATGCGCGTAGCCATGGGCTTGGCGATTGAAGAAGAAAACCGCGAAGACCGTGCGATTGAATTCTATCGCTTGTTGTCATCTTTCGATTACATGAGCTCTACCCCAACATTGTTCAACGCGGGCACCTTGCGTCCACAGTTGTCATCTTGCTACCTAACAACCGTACCCGACGACCTGCACGGCATTTATGGCGCAATTCAAGACAACGCCATGCTCAGCAAATTCGCGGGCGGCTTGGGTAATGACTGGACGCCAGTTCGCGCATTAGGCGCTTACATCAAAGGTACCAACGGTAAATCACAAGGCGTTGTGCCCTTCTTAAAAGTAGCCAACGATACCGCTGTTGCGGTAAACCAAGGCGGCAAGCGTAAAGGCGCTGTGTGTGCTTACCTTGAAACTTGGCATATGGATGTTGAGGAGTTCTTAGAACTCCGCAAAAACACCGGTGACGACCGCCGCCGCACCCACGATATGAACACCGCTAACTGGGTGCCCGATGCATTTATGAAGCGCGTATTTGACGATAAAGAATGGACTCTGTTTTCGCCAAACGACGTACCAGACCTGCACGATTTGTACGGCACTGCATTTGAAACTCGCTACGAATTCTACGAAGCCGAAGCTGCTGCTGGCCGCGTGAAAGTATTCAAAACCGTTCGCGCATTAGATTTGTGGCGCAAAATGCTGGGCATGTTGTTCGAAACTGGTCACCCATGGATCACCTTTAAAGACCCATGCAATATCCGCAGCCCACAACAACATTGCGGCGTAGTGCACTCGTCTAACCTGTGCACCGAAATCACCTTGAACACCAAGGCCAACGAAGAGATTGCGGTGTGTAACCTCGGTTCTATCAACCTTGCGCAACACATTGTGAACGGCAAACTTGACCAAGCCAAACTTGAGCGCACCGTGCAAACGGCTATCCGCATGTTGGATAACGTTATCGATATTAACTACTACGCAGTGGCCACCTCTAAAGCCTCCAACATACGCCATCGCCCCATTGGCCTTGGCATTATGGGCTTCCAGGATGCGCTCTATTTGCAACGCATCGCCTACAGCTCCGATGAAGCCGTAGCCTTTGCCGATACTTCAATGGAAGCCGTGAGCTACTACGCGATTAAAGCCTCAAGCCAATTGGCAGCCGAGCGCGGCAAGTATTCAACCTTCGATGGTTCTTTGTGGAGCCAAGGCATTCTGCCGCTCGATTCCATTGAAAAACTCGCGCAAAACCGTGGCGAGAAGTACATCAAAGTTGATCGCAGCTCTACGCTGGACTGGGATTCATTGCGCGCTCAAGTGAAATCACAAGGCATGCGTAACTCCAACGTAATGGCGATTGCACCCACTGCAACTATCTCTAACATTACCGGCGTAACTCAATCCATCGAGCCGACCTACCAAAACCTCTACGTGAAATCAAACCTTTCCGGAGAATTCACCGTAGTAAACCCACACTTGGTACACGACTTAAAAGCGCGCGGCCTGTGGGATGCAGTAATGGTTAACGATTTGAAATACTACGAAGGTTCGCTGCAAAAGATCGACCGTATTCCGGCTGATTTGAAAGCCATCTACGCCACCGCGTTTGAAGTTGAACCCAAGTGGATTATTGAATCTGCCAGCCGCCGCCAAAAGTGGATCGACCAAGCTCAAAGCTTGAACCTCTACATTGCTGGCGCCAACGGTAAAAAACTGGATATCACCTACCGCATGGCGTGGTACAGCGGCCTAAAAACCACTTACTACCTGCGCGCGTTGTCTGCCACCACTACTGAGAAATCCACCATTAATACCGGTGCATTGAACGCGGTATCAGCCACTGGCGCAGGCGGTCTTTCTGCCGCACCCGTTGTAGCCGCGCCGGTAGTATCGGAAATTGAGCAAGCCGATTTTGCACAGGCAGCGCCAGTGCCATTGGCGTGTTCGATAGACAATCCAGATTGTGAGGCTTGCCAATAGCGCCTACTGCGCTCGGTATCTCTTCGTTGAAGATGCTGTAAAAACTGCTCATTGACCTAAGTCAACTCCGCTTTTTTACAGCATCTTCGCCTTGATCTACCTTCGCTCATAACGGCGCTATACGTAGAACTTTATGAGTTCGACAAAATCAAAAAATTAGGGAGTCGTCATCCTCGCGTAGCGGGGATCCAGCTCCTGAATTGATACAAAATAGAAAGACAAAGAGGAACACCATGTTAAGTTGGGATGAATTCGACTCCGAAGAAGTCGTAAGAGAAGCAGCCAAAGAAACCGCTCGCAGCGATGCACTCAACGCAGCGCCAGTTGCGCCTGTGCCAGTACAACAAATTGCTCAAACTGAAGCGCCGCAAGCTACTTTTTCTGCAAGCGTAAATGATGCAGGCATTAGCCCGGAACTCGCCAAAGCCCGCGCTGCACTCGCCACTCTAGACCCCGCACCCGGCATCGCCGAGTTGGAAATGGGCGCGCACCGTATTCAAGTTGATGAAAAACAAATGATCAACTGCCGCGCCGACCTCAACCAACTCGTACCCTTCAAATACGATTGGGCATGGCAAAAATATCTTGATGGCTGCTCCAACCACTGGATGCCGCAAGAAGTAAACATGACTGCCGACATCGCTTTGTGGAAAAACAAAGACGGCCTCACCGATGACGAGCGCCGTTTGGTTATGCGCAGCCTCGGCTACTTCTCCACTGCCGACTCCCTGGTTGCCAACAACCTCGCACTCGCTATTTACCGTTTAATCACCAACCCTGAATGCCGCCAGTACATTCTGCGCCAAGCCTTCGAAGAAGCCATTCACACCCACGCCTATCAATATTGCATTGAATCCTTAGGCATGGATGAAGGCGAAATTTTCAATATGTACCGCGAGTTGCCATCGGTTGCCAACAAAGCTGCATGGAGCTTGAAACACACCCAAGCCCTGAGCGACCCAACCTTCAACACCGGCACACCCGAAACAGATCAAGAATTGCTGCGTAACTTGGTAGCTTTCTATGTAGTCACCGAAGGTATTTTCTTCTACTGCGGTTTCAGCCAAATTCTTTCCATGGGTCGCCGCAACAAAATGACCGGCGTAGCAGAACAGTTCCAATACATTCTGCGCGATGAATCCATGCATTTGAATTTCGGTATCGATGTAATCAACCAAATTAAATTGGAAAACCCACACCTGTGGACAGCAGAATTCCAAGCCGAAGTTATCCAAATGATTCTGCAAGGCACCGAGCTAGAAATTCAATACGCCCGCGATTCAATGCCCCGCGGCGTACTCGGCATGAACGCGGCCATGATGGAAGAATACCTCCACTTCATCGCCAACCGCCGCTGCTCACAAGTTGGTTTGAAAGAACAATATCCCGGTGCGCAAAACCCATTCCCATGGATGAGCGAAATTATGGATTTGCGTAAGGAGAAGAATTTCTTTGAAACGCGCGTGATTGAGTATCAAACTGGTGGGGCGTTGAGTTGGGATTAATTTTTTAATCAGGGAGTCGTCATCCTCGCGCAGCGGGACTAAAACGCGAAGCGTTTTGAACAACTGCAGGTTGGCCCGAAGGGCGAGCGAAGCGAGTAATCCAGCTCTTGCTCCTGCCGTCATCCTGTAAGGATCCAGCGATCTTAAAAAATTAAAGACACTGGATTTCCTTTCGGGAATGACAAAAAAATAAAGAATGGAAAAACAATTCCGGAGTGAATAACCAAAACCGCTATTGAGTTAGTCAGAGATTTTCTGGTGAGGCTTGGTAGCGGTTTTTTAATACTAATTACAAGCAAAAAAAGGCCAATATGATTATAGGAATGTTAATAAGAAATATAAAAACCTACTCAGGAATTAATTATGTACCACTCACATTCGGTCAAAGTTTTTGTAGTTTGTTAGGAAATAATGGAATAGGTAAAAGCTCGATACTCGAAGCTTTAGATTGCATATTTAACAATCGTCAATGGAATCATAATGTAACCGTGAGAAAAAGTGGCTTGGCTAATGCGAAACCTCACATTGTGCCAATATATTTGATAAAAGAATCAAGCATGACATCACCAAATAAGGAATACGCAAAAAAAATAAGTGATTATGTTTGGAATTCTACAGAGGCAGACGTTTTATCTCAAAACAAAATACATTTCAAGGCATTTCAAGAGCAGCGCGAACTATTAAAAGGAAAATATACACCCGAAAAATATTTAATTCTCCCCCTAGGCTTATCATATGACGGCATTCCAAATTTAAGTGTTTTTAATACAAGAGGACTTGGTGAAATTTTATTTCCTGACTTTGAAAAAACAAACCAACAAATTCAGGATTTAGATCTTCAAAAACTATCTGAGCTACAATCTGAACTAAAAGGATTGTACGAATACATATACATTCCCAAAGACATAGACCCAGAAAGTTTCACCCAACTTGAAACGAAAGAAATTCAATCTTTAATGGGAGAAACACTAAATAATATAGTTGAACAATGTGTTCCCCAACAAAAAATTCAGGATATCAATCTGAACTTAAACAAATTCATTGATAAGCTATCAAGTATTTTGGGGGACTATACATTCCGAACCACAGGAGATCGGCAAGTATATTTAAGAAAACACGATGTTTATAACCTCATAATACAAGCTTACTTTAAAATCAGAAAACTTCACAAAATAGAAGGCACTCATTGGCTCGAATTGAGTCTTTTAAGCTCAGGCGAAAAACAAAAAGCGATTTTGGAAATCGCTTACCAGTTTTTGAAAAATTATAGGACCAAAACGGATAATTTAATTATCGCGATAGACGAGCCTGAATCCTCATTACACATGTCCGCTTGTTATGACCAGTTTGATAAACTCTATGAAATGAGTCAACTCTGCAATCAACTAATATTAACAACTCATTGGTACGGCTTCATACCAACAATGGAAAATGGATGCGTAAGTGTAATTTCCAAAAAAGATAATCAACACAGAACATACTTAATTGACATAAGTCGCTATAGAGAATCCGTAAAACAGTCCTTAACTGAAACAAAAGGCCAAATACCTTTCGATATAAGGCTAAAAAGCATCAATGATTTTACCCAATCCATCATAACTAGTATCTTGTCTGATGACCCATATAATTGGTTAATCTGTGAAGGTTCATCTGAAAAAATTTATTTTGAAAAATATATGGAAGACATAAAAAAATTAAAAAAGTTAAGAATTATACCGGTAGGAGGAGCAAAAGAAATTAAAAAAATATACCAAAATCTTCAAGTAGCTTACGAAGAATTCAAAAGTGAAATTAAGGGAAAAGTGGTTTTAATTTATGATACAGACAGAGAATTAATTCAATTTCCAACAAATAATGGATTTAAAAATCTATTATGCTACAGAATTGTAAATGACGAAAAAAGTCGAACCACAAAGATAGTTAATCCGGACTCAAACCCTGTTTCGCCAAAGACAGAAATTGAGGACTGTCTAAACGGAAAGATATTTTATGAAACCCTGATCGAATTTAGTGGGGAAAACGAAGAGTTATGTTCGATAGTAGTTGAAGCCAAGGAAATTCAGTCCATCGAAACCTTCTTTTCACTTGATCTATCACCAAGCAAACAAAAAATATTGGATACGTTTTTAGATAAAGACAACAATAAATTTGAATTTTCAAAAAAATATTGTGAAAAAATAACGTTTGAAGCAATGGTTCCAGAATGGATTAATGAAATTAAAAAAATCTATTAAACTATCTAACTCAAATAGCATATATCTCATAGATTGGGGTAAGCCTGCGCACCCCAACATGTCTGGCTCGTTAATGACACATTATTGAATTACGAAAAGATTTAATTAAAAGCTGTCGCACATTTTTGTTTTACGGTTTGTGCGGACACATGGTCGTGTTGGGCTGCATCGCTCGTGAACTCGCGCCTTACCGCCAGCCTACATAACAATAACAAATTTTCTGAAATGATAATTTTAGATAAAAAAATACTAAGGAAGCTAAAATGCATAATGTAACCGTCAATCTTTATGAATGCCTTCATTGCAAAGGCGAAGGAACCTGCCGCAATGCCGAAAATGGTGCATCCTGTGCAGTTTGCATAAAAAGAAATGAATTAAGAGGAAAATCCTATTCAGGTTTAATTTGCGGCTCTTGTGGCGGCATAGGAAAAGCAGAGCCGTTTACTGAACGTCTAAATAAACGAATGGGGCCGTTATTAGCTTTAGTTTTGGTAGTTAGTCTTCTATTTATAGTGTCTTGTGCTGCTCTATTTAAATCTACTTATTTTTCGGAGATTCTGACGTTCGCTAGTACTATTATTGGTTTGATTGTTGGGTTCTATTTTTCCACTAAAGCAATGAAGCTCTAACCAATCAAACGAGGAATTATTATCTTCGCGCAGCCGTAGCCCGTAGGTTGGCGGTGAGCTTGCGAACCCCAACATTCGTAATCACAAATGGCACAATGTATTACTCACACAATAAAGCCAATCAATAAAGAACCAAATTTCTTATAAAAAAAGGAAGATAGAAATGAAAAAGATAATTGCCACAGCGGCAATATTAATATTGCCTTTAAGCAATATTAACGCGGGCGAAGTTTACAAATGGACTGACGCCGAAGGAAAAGTACACTTTAGTGCTACCCCACCCAAGGAAAAAACCAAAACCGTAGAAGTTAAACAATATGGTAGCGAATCACCCTCTTCCTATAAAATGTCAGAGGAAGATAAAAAAGAATGGGGTGATGCCTACAAAAAACAATTGTTAAAAGTTGACAACAGCAAGACACCGCTCAATTGTTCAACCGCCTTAAGCAACGCCAACTGGCAATTTGAGACGTTGTTTGCCCAAGGCAAGCGCAACCTTGATAACGGTTCAATAACCCAAGCGCAGTACACTCAAGCAACAACCGCTCTTCAAAGAGCAAGAGAAGAAGTTTCTTTCAGTCGCTGCCAATCAGCAACCGGTGTGGAGCGTTCATTTTATGAGTGCATGTCCAACGATCAAAACCATTTAGTCGGATGCGGAACGAAAAATAAATATTCAGGTATGTAGCACTCGGACTGAGCTTGTGCAACCTACCAATTAAAAATAAATATAAAAATAGTGAAGTTGAAAAATGGATATCAAAGAAAAATTAATTACTACCGCAGCCCCCTTAATAGTTGCAGCAATATTAAAGGTAATCACACACATATTTAATATGACGGGAGAAAAAGACAAGATCACCAGAGAGAAAATAGATCTATTAAAGTCCACACTAGCTATAGATAACTCGCTGCACATCGCCCAATACAGAATACTCTACGAGGAAACATTCTCTCTAATATTCAAAAAAAACCTGTATTTCTATGAAATCAAAAATTTAATCCATTTGAAATCGCCCAAAAAAGCAATAAAAGTTTATTTAGATGCTCGCCCCTACGTAAAACCAGAAAAGTCAGGTGATGGTTTTCAATATGCCATATGGAATAAAATAACATTTAGAAACCGAACAATCTCATTTCCAATATATGGGTTATCGCTTTCCCTCTTGTATTTTATATGTGAAGTATTTGGTTTGACTTTATTAATACGCCAGATACAGAAAATTAACAATCTCACTAACAGCGCAACAATTGATGTAGCAGCTTATATAACCAACATAGGTCTTTTGATAATCGCACTAACTGCAATGGCTTTAGGAATTAAAGCTCTAATTAGAATTCTTATAACTCCAACCAAAGGCGAAATCAAAGAAGCTCTTGAGCAAGTTAAAGATCGGGAACTTGTCATTTTTAGAACAAAACAACCAGAACAAATTTAAAATTATAACTATCTCATCTTCAAATATCTCTCATTAAAAACGGATACCTTACGTGATTAAATTTTTAACCCTCACACTTATCTGCATCTTATCGCTAACAGCCAACGCAGCTACTTCTAATAAATCAGTAGCACCTGACAAAGCCACCAGCGAAACATCATTGATCGCTTCGCTATACGGCAGATGGGAAGGTGAAATGGAATATCAATATTTTGAAAATACGACTTTCAAGGAAAAATACACAAGACCTTTTGCGATTGAAGTAACACCCGCCAACATTGAAATCTATAATAAAGATGCAGCAGGCACATGGGTTAAGCTTCGCAGGAGTTACATAAATGGCTTTAAGCTTGAAACCGATAAAAACACCATTTCAGGACACTTTTTTAATTCCGGAACCGATGAAGATGGGTTATGGGTAGAATCACAAACCCTATACATAACATTGAAAGATGACCAAAATATCTTGCTGTATTCAATGCGAGCCGTAAATAATACCGCTGTAAAAGACTCTGTGCATGGCACAAAATGGATGCAAATGGGCGCAGGCGAACTGCAAAAGAAATAATACCGCTCACTACTTAGTAGTGCTGCGGCGAAAACATTTCAAGACTTGCCGACATTAGTACGGTTAAATGGGTAAAAACATGCAAAAAACATTTTTTATAATCATCAGCTTGCTATCAACCATTTCCATTGCAGCGCAAACAACCGAGGGCAAACAATCAGCAATTGAATTCAAGCCCATCATCAGAGTTATCCTAGATAACGATTTTGGGGGCGACCCGGATGGCCTCTTTCAACTAGCACACCAGCTGCTCTCTCCCTCCAATGAGGTTAAAGGCATTATTGCCACACAACATTACAAAGAAGGGTTTTATGGCGCACCCGGAACTGCAGCCTACGGAAAAATAGAAGCCGATAATCTCATCAAGGTTTTAAACGTAAGCTCAAAAGTTGCGGTATTAGAAGGCGCAACTAAAGGCATTGAAAATCTAACTACACCGCAAGAATCTGAGGGCGCTAATTTAATTATCCGTGAAGCAATGAAGGATGACCCGCGCCCACTTTATATTCTTTGTGGCGCAGGTTTAACCACTATCGCCAGTGCCTTTAAAAAAGAACCAAAGATTGGCAAGCGTATTAAGCTAGTGTGGATTGGTGGCCCAGAATATGACGGTATGGCTTTGCCACCACCAAACTCGAAAGGCATTGAATATAATTTGGGTATAGATGTTTTAGCGGCGCAAATTATCTTCAATGAATCTGATATTGAGGTTTGGCAAATCCCCAGAAATGTTTATCGCCAAGCGATAGTGTCAGACGCCGAGTTATCCAGCCGATTAATGGACAAAGGCCCACTAGGAAACTATTTGATAAACACGCTCAGTAGCTTGAAGAAAAAAGCGAACGGCACTCTCGGTGAAACCTATGTATTAGGTGATAACCCGCTCGTATTAGTCACCGCGCTACAAACTCCGTGGGAAAAAGATTCGGCTTCTAGCCCATATATCCTGCAAAAAACACCACTAATAACGGACAAAGGAAGCTACAAATCTAATTTAAAAGGGAGAATAATGCGGGTATATTCCCATATTGATACGCGCCTCATGTTTGAAGATCTCTTTTCCAAAATTAATAAGTTCGATTTGCACAAGAGCGCGCAACTTAATTAGGCATTATCAATGAATAAGAAAAACCCCAAAGTTGACCCCTACTTCGTAGACGGTTGTGGTCGCTGCCCGCTGGTTGCCACCCCTGAATGCAAGGTCAATCATTGGCGTGTTGAATTAAAACTATTGCGAGCGCTGGTTCTTGATGCCGGGCTGAATGAGGAGTTGAAATGGGGCGTACCCTGCTACACCCTTCAAAATAACAACATAGTGTTAATACATGCCTTTAAAGAATACTGTGCGCTCTTATTTTTTAAAGGCGCATTAATGAAAGACCCTAAAGGCATCCTAATCCAGCAAACAGAAAACGTGCAGGCGGGGCGTCAGATTCGGTTTACTAACCCGAAAGAAGTTCGCGAAATGGAAGCCACCATAAAAGCTTACCTCCAAGAAGCGATTGCGGTGGAAAAAGCAGGTTTGAAAGTGGAGTATAAAAAAACAGAGGAATTCACCGTACCCGAAGAGTTTCAAACCAAGCTCAATGAACTCCCTGCATTAAAAACTGCATTCGATGCATTAACCCCCGGGCGCCAACGTGGCTACCTGCTCTACTTTGCAGCACCCAAACAATCCAAAACCCGCGAATCACGAATTGAAAAATACACCCCGAAAATTCTTAATGGAAAAGGATTTCACGATGAATAACACAGCCAACACAATGGATGCCGATGCATTGCAAGCGCTAAAAATTGCTTTTTGCTACATGCCTAAAGCCATTGAAGTGAATAAATATGAGTACGGTGACCGCTACCAAACCGTACTAGAGCACATTCAAACGGTGAGAGAAATATTGCTACTCAACGATGTAGACCCCGAAGAGGTCTATGGTGAAATTAACCCCGATAGCACACCGAATTCGTCCTATTAATACCTAGAGCAACAAAAACCACGCTCCTCAAACAAAATCACTATACAATTAGCTTTTATGTTACTCATTAAATTCCAAAAAACTGAAACATAATATTTCTGTTTATCTTGTTGGAGTAACCTTCCATTCGTAATTTTTTAACGCGAAAGACTATACCCAACCACCCTCTCTCTAGGTTCAGAGTGGTTCTGTGCATTTTATGTATTGTGGGTAACCTATTACCAAGAGATCTCTATGCCGAACAAGCAACTCCTATAGTTGTACGGTACCCTGCTTCAGAATCAAACCCTTATTATTACAAACGCGTAAAATATTTTGTAGAAATACTTGAACTCGCATTATCCAAATCTGACCATCAATACCAACTTCAAAAAGTATCACTGCCTTTCATGAACGAAAGCCGCTCAAAAACCAATATCAATGCAAATTTATACGACGTTCATTGGCTCAATGCCCAAACATTTTTGGACAAAGACCTACAAGCCATCCGCATTCCCTTATGCAAGGGATTAACCGGTTGGAGAGTGGTTTTTATACGACCTGAGAGCCAGAAAGAATTTTCTGCCGTTAAAAATATCTCTGATTTAAAAAATTACACCGCAGGAAACGGTAACGATTGGCCAGAAGCAGTTTTATACGAACAAGCGGGATTACCGCAAAAGCTTTCAGGTAGCTGGAAAGGGCTTTTCAACATGCTGAAACAGCATCGAATTGATTATTTATCGCGCTCTGCGCTTGAAATATACGATGAGGAAAATGCGTTCCCTGAATGGAATTTGAAAATCGAATCACAACTGGTAATTCATTACCCTGCGGCCTATTATTTCTACGTTAACAAAGGCAACCAACAACTTGCTACTGACATTAACATCGGCTTGGAACGCGCCATTGCTGATGGCTCTTTTGACAAGGTATTTAATCTTTACTTTAGCGAAAAAATCAAACGGTTGGATCTCGCAAATCGTCGTGTCATAAAAATTACAACGCCAGAAAACACAAGGCTATTGTTGGACAAAAAAAAGCATCCTACTTATTGGTATACTAAACGTAGTGCTGCCCCTCAAACTGTGAATTAACTCTTAAGCGATTGATAACACTCATTCTTACCTACAACACAAAAGACATTATGAATAAACTATCTGCATTTCCTATCACCCAAAAATGGCCGGCGCAACACCCAGACCGATTACAACTTTATTCATTACCCACACCTAACGGTGTGAAAGTTTCTATTATGCTGGAGGAAATTGGCTTAGCTTATGAGCCACATTTAGTAAGCTTTGACACCAATGATCAATTGTCACCAGAGTTTTTATCGCTGAACCCTAACAATAAAATCCCTGCCATTATCGACCCCAATGGCCCCAATAACGAACCACTTGCGCTTTTCGAGTCGGGCGCTATTTTGCTTTACCTTGCCGATAAAACTAAGCAACTAATACCGCTAGAGATGGCAGGACGCTATCACACAATGCAATGGTTAATGTTTCAAATGGGTGGCATTGGGCCAATGTTTGGGCAAGTGGGCTTCTTTAATAAGTTTGCAGGTAAAAACTATGAAGACAAACGCCCGCTTGAACGCTATGTAGCAGAATCAAAACGTCTATTGAAGGTACTTGATAAGCAACTCAACACAGGCCCTTGGATAATGGGCGAAGCTTATACGATTGCAGATATTGCCACTTTCCCTTGGGTGCGCAATTTAATCGGTTTTTATGAGGCAGGCGAATTAATTCAGATCGAAAACTTTCCGAATGTTATTCGCGCGTTAAACAAATTTCTAGCTCGCCCTGCTGTAATGAAAGGCCTCACAATTCCGCAAGCGAAGGCTTAACTGTCACTTTTAGTCACATCAACTATATGTAATCGTTTACTTGTACACTAGCATTTGATAAGGCGAACATGCTTGGTTAGGATGGTGCGGCGTTAATCAATAACGCACCTATTTGCCGCTATAAATAGCGTTCATAAAAAATGAAACCTGACTCCCAATAACAATAATAAGGGAGATAACGGCATTTAGGAAAATCAAAAGCGAGACTCAATTTTATCTTGTAGCAGTATTTCTATATTTTATTCGGCTTATTTTACATAGCGAATAAAACAAGATTCATTTGCAGCTCTCGTTCTAATCAACCACGTCTGAGAGAAATAAAAATATGAATAACTATTTAAAAATTCACTTATCTAAAGCGGGCAAAGCCCTGAGTATATTACTGGTATCAGTAGGTTTATTGAGCTTAGGCCAAACGGCCAATGCCCAAAGCGGTTACTACGCACTTACGTTTGATGACGGCCCCACCAACAGCACCGCCTCATTACTGAATACGCTCAATGGTGCCGGCGTTAAAGCGACATTTTTTATTTGGGGCAGCAAAGTTAGCAGCAACCCTTCAGCAATTCAGGCGATAGCGAATGCAGGTCACAGGATTGCCAACCATAGCCACACCCATCAGCATATGTTGAGCTGGAGTTATCAGCAGGTTTATAACGATCTCCAACAAGCACAACTGGCTATACAGAATGCAGGTGGCGGAACACCTACCTTATTCCGCCCACCTTATGGCGAGACAAATGCCACTATTATCTCGGCAGCCAGCGCCCTCGGTCTCACTACAGTCACTTGGAATATAGATACCCAGGACTGGAACGGTGCTAGCACCGCATCAATCGTTGCCGCCGCAAGCAATGCGCAAAACGGTAATGTGATTTTAATGCACGAGGGCTACACAACAACGAATAACGCCGTTCAATCCATAGTGACTAATCTCAACAACCGCGGCCTTCAAGCTGGCTCTATCAATAGTAGCGGGCGCGCTGTTGCATGGAGCGGTGGAAGCTCAGGTGGCAGCAGCTCTAGTTCACCATCTACAGCTAACAAAACGATTGTAGTACGAGCGAAAGGTGTTGCGGGCGGTGAAAGCATTACGCTAAAAGTGAATAACACTGCAGTACAAACTTGGACATTGACTACTGCTATGACCAACTACACCGCAACTACATCCTTGACTGGCGGTACCTTGGTGCAGTACACCAACGATGCTACTGGGCGCGATGTACAAGTGGATTACATCAGCGTGAATGGTGCGATACGTCAATCCGAAGCTCAATCAACCAACACTGGTGTTTATAGAAATGGCGCTTGCGGTGGTGGAGTCGGTGGCAGTGAGTTTTTACACTGCAATGGCTACATTGGGTACGGCAATATCTAAGATTTAATGGTTTGATTAAAACCCCGATTTATTCGGGGTTTTCTTTTTTAGAGGACTAGCCCCTGAAGCTTTTCATTAAATCCTATGACTCCTTCTTAGCAAACTCTGTGAAACGAGCTAGCCCAATGTCGGTTTTTGCTAAGAAAGCATCATCCTGCGCTACAAATTGATTAAAATCATGCCAAAGTAGATCATTTCACACCTTTTTCCTTGGGCATATCAGTATAAATTCCTGTATATTACGCGCCTAATTTCCAACCCAGCTTATAGAGAGTCCTATGACTGATTTAAACCTTTACAGAAACATTGGTATCTTCGCCCACGTTGATGCCGGCAAAACCACTACTACCGAGCGTATTCTTAAGCTCACTGGCCGAATCCATAAGCTGGGTGAAGTTCACGAAGGTGAATCTACTACCGACTTTATGGAACAGGAAGCTGAACGCGGTATTACCATCCAGTCAGCAGCAGTAAGCTGTTTCTGGAAAGGCAATCGTTTCAACGTTATCGATACTCCCGGACACGTTGACTTCACCGTTGAAGTGTATCGTTCATTGAAAGTACTCGATGGCGGCATCGGGGTATTCTGTGGTTCTGGCGGCGTAGAGCCTCAGTCAGAAACTAACTGGCGTTACGCGAACGACTCTAAAGTAGCTCGTTTGATTTTCGTAAACAAACTTGATCGTATTGGCGCAGACTTCTTGAAAGTGACTGCTCAAGTACAAAAAGTATTGGGTGCCCGCCCATTAATTATGACTTTACCTATTGGCCGCGAAGACACCTTTGTGGGCGTTGTCGATTTGTTAAGCCGTAAAGCGTATGTTTGGGATGACTCTGGCATTCCAGAAAACTACACCATTACCGATGTTCCAGCCGATATGGCAGACGACGTTGAAATGTACCGCGATCAGTTGGTAGAAACCGCCGTTGAAATGGACGACGATTTGCTAATGGCTTACATGGAAGGTGAACAACCTTCTGAAGAAGAGATTAAGCGCTGCATCCGTAAAGGTACTCGCGAATTAGCATTCTTCCCAACTTACTGTGGTTCGGCCTTTAAAAACAAAGGTATGCAGCTTGTACTGGACGCCGTAGTTGACTATTTGCCAGCTCCGCACGAAGTTAATCCTCAGCCTTTGACCGACGAAGAAGGTACTCCAAACGGTGAGTTTGCTATCGTTTCTGCTGATGAGCCTTTCCGCGCGCTCGCATTTAAAATCATGGATGACCGTTTTGGTGCCCTCACGTTCATACGCATTTACTCAGGCAGATTGAACAAGGGTGACACCATCCTTAACTCGTTTACCGGTAAATCTGAGCGTGTTGGCCGTATGGTTGAAATGCATGCGAATGAGCGTACCGATCTTACTACTGCTGAAGCGGGCGATATTATCGCAATCGTTGGCATGAAAAACGTTCAAACCGGCCATACACTTTGCGATCCAAAGCACCCATGCACCCTTGAACCAATGATCTTCCCTGAGCCAGTAATCTCTATTTCTGTTACTCCAAAGGACAAAGGATCAGTGGAAAAAATGGGTATTGCCATCGGTAAAATGGTGTCAGAAGATCCAACTTTCCGCGTTGAAACCGATATAGACTCAGGTGAAACCATCCTTAAAGGCATGGGCGAATTGCACTTGGATATTAAAGTAGACATTCTAAAGCGTACTTACGGTGTTGAATTGATAGTAGGTCAACCACAAGTTGCTTACCGCGAAACTATCACTCGCAAAATCGAAGACAGCTATACCCACAAGAAACAATCAGGTGGTTCTGGTCAATACGGTAAGATTGACTACACCATTGAGCCAGGCGAGCCAAACACCGGCTTCACCTTCACCACATCATGCGTGGGTGGTAGCGTTCCTAAAGAATTCTACCCAGCAATTGAGAAAGGTTTCCGCTCAATGATGACTACTGGCCCATTGGCTGGATTCCCAGTATTGGACGTTATTGTTGATCTTAACGACGGTGCGTTCCACGCCGTTGACTCCTCGGCAATTGCGTTTGAAATTGCTGCTAAAGGCGCTTTCCGTCAATCTATGCCTAAAGCTGGCCCACAATTGCTTGAGCCAATCATGAAAGTGGATGTGTACAGCCCAGAAGATCACGTAGGTGATGTTATTGGTGACTTGAACCGTCGTCGTGGCATGATCTCTGGCCAAGAAGCTAACGTCACTGGCGTACGCATTAAAGCTGACGTTCCACTGTCAGAAATGTTTGGCTATATCAGCACCTTGCGTACTATGACGTCTGGTCGTGGTCAGTTCTCTATGGAGTTCTCTCACTACTCTGCTTGCCCAAGCAACGTAGCTGAAGCAGTAATTGCCAAAGAGAAAGAAAAGAAAGCCGCTGCCGCTGCCGCTAAGTAATTTTTTAGCTAGCTGATAAAAGCCCCGTCCGCGAAAGCCGGCGGGGCTTTTTTTATTTCACTCCACTCACATTAATTTCTAGTATCAATAGAAGGCAAAAAGAAGGTAGCGCGACGCTCTTGTAATACCTGCAAAAGCTGCAGCTGTTGATTCGCATTTGCCTCGGCTAGCGCCTCAATAATTGCGACAAGTGCATATGTTAAATTGGCGCCACCAACAAGATGCAATTGCAATCCGTTATGAATAATTGGATTTGTTTGCGCAAGCTGGTGGAGCACTGGTGGAATATTCATGCTGACCTCAATCATTTAAATTTACAGTACTTTAACGCCATAATTCAGATATACAATTACATCCCATTACTCGCCATATGAATCAATAACTCATCCCCCTAGAGTCATTATGCCCCCAACTGCTTTATATACTGATTTGTCTGGCTATTACGATTTAATGTGTGCCGATATTAACTATCAAGAACAGAGTTATTATGTTCGCAGGCTGCATCAAATATTTGGCAACCAAGGCAAAGACTATCTCGATTTGGCCTGTGGCACTGGGCCTCATGTTCGGCATTTTATCGATTTCGGTTATGCGGCCAGCGGCTTGGATATTAATCAGCCCATGCTAAATATCGCTCAAGCTCGCTGCCCCGAAGCGCACTTTATGTTGCAAGACATGAGCAGCTTTAAAGTTTCCAAACCACTCGATTTAATTAGCTGCTTTTTATATTCCATTCACTACAACCCTGACATCGCCAAACTCAAAGAATGTATTGCCAGTGTGCATGTCGCACTTAAACCCGGCGGGATATTTTGTTTTAACTCGGTGGATAAAAATACTATCGACAACAGAGAAGGCATTAAACATTCGCTCAAACACAACAACAGTCATTTTACTTTTCAATCGAGCTGGCATTATGGTGGTGAAGGCGATAAACAAACGCTTCAGCTCTGCATCGAAAAAACAACGGCAGAACAAACCGAAACCTGGCACGATCAACATCCAATGATCGCAGTAAGCTTTCAACAGCTACAAGATTTTTTGCAGCCCTATTTTGAAATCCATATTTTCGAACATGATTTTGACAAGATTGTGCCTTGGGGTGGAGTTTCTGGAAACGCAATTTTTGTTGGTGTGAAAATCTAAGATGCATTACAACAAGCTGCCCATTTTATATGCCTTTAAACGCTGCCCCTATGCAATGAGAGCACGTATGGCTATTTACACAGCGGGCGTTAAGGTAGAGCACATAGAAGTATCTTTAAAAAATAAACCGCAAAGCCTGTTAGATTATTCGCCGAAGGGTACAGTGCCTGTTGTGGTAACCGCGAATGATGAAGTCATTGATCAAAGCCGTGACATTATGCTCTGGGCGTTACATCAAGCCGACCCCGAAAACTGGTTATTGCAAAACGATCAGCTAAGCCAAGAAGAAATGATAAGGCTTGTAGATACATGTGATATTGAATTCAAACCCTTGTTGGATCGCTATAAATATTTTGACCGTTACACTGAGTTCTCTCAGGCTGAATATCGTCTACAAGCAGAATTCTTTTTACAACTATTGGATAACCGTTTAGCTAAACACCAGTATTTAATGAATGAGCAAATACGCTTTGCTGATATAGCTATATTCCCTTTTATTCGGCAGTTTGCGAATACAGATAAGATATGGTTTACAGCGAGCCCTTATAGAAATTTACAGAGCTGGCTGGATAAATGTACTAATACGAAACTCTTTGCAGCCATAATGGAAAACAAGTGACGATTAATTAATGAAAGAAAAATGGTGAAATGCAGATTGGAGCCTGAATATAAAACAACTGCTCCTAAGTTTTGTATATTTCAGTAAATAGCATACGATTTGTAGCATCTCTATGATTTACTAGTGATGTACTAAACTGTGGTTAACAAAAACAATAAAACGATTTATCCCATTTTCTGCAGAGGCTCATATACATGAAAAAAAATCTATTTCTCGTTTCTACACTTTCGCTTTTGCTATTGGGTTGTGTTAACAGCAGCACAAGTTCTAAACCAAGCACATCAGCTAGTACTGCAGTTACATCCGAAGCTACCTTAGCGGTAACCACAAATACCTTTACGGGTATCAATTCACGACTAATTGGCAGGTTTGACCAAAGCATTAATGGACAAGCAAAATTTACGTGGCCTGGCTCCGCAATTGAATTTCGCTTTGAGGGCACCAAAGCCAGCATCAATATGACAAGTGAGATGCCAGTCCGATTTGTGATAAATGCAGATGGAAAAACAAACGAGTTTTGGACTCAAGCTGGCAGCCACAACTACGCCCTAGCCACTAAGCTCACCCAAGGAGTTCACACAGTGCGTGTAACTCGGGTGAATGAATCTACTGCTGGCGTGACAAGTTTTATCAGTGACCCACAAGTAGATGGTAATTTATTAACAGTAACCGCACCGCAAAAACGGCTTCTAGTGATAGGTGATTCCATTACTGCTGGTTATGGCGTTGAAGGCGCCAATCAAAACTGCCACTACACGCTAGATACCAGTAACCAACAACTCACCTATGCCGCACTCGCCGCTAATGCGATCGGCGCGGATTTACATGTAATTGCTTGGTCTGGCATTGGTGCATGGCGCTCATATGGCGAAAAAAAACCCGTCAATCAAACCATCCTTAACCGTTACCCACGCACTCTGGCGGATGGTGCAAACAGCACTTGGGACACCGCGCAATACACACCCGATGCAATTCTTATCAATATAGGCACTAATGATTATTGGGAAGGTTCAGTGACTGACGATTATCGTCTCGCCATGCAAAAGCTCATCGCAAAAGTTCAAAGTGATTATGCGGGCAAACCTATTTATTTAATCGTTAGCCCCATGCTCACAAACAAAGTGCACGAAGCCCAAAAACAAGTGTTGAACACATTGCTGAAAGATAAAGTGAAAGTGTTTGATTTAGGTGAAAGTACTGGCGCAGAAGGTTTCGGCTGTGATTATCACCCAAATAGTACAACTCATGCGCGCTTAGGAAAAGTATTAGAAAACAACCTGAAAGCTGAATTGAATTGGTAAAGTAGTTTTACCGCAAGTTGTGCATCACCAGATTGGATTGAAGTAGAAAATTGCTATAAAGCTACAGCAATTATATATCTGTAAAAAGCAGCTCAGCAGCCTCCCAAGGATGGGAGCGAATAAATAAAACAAGAAGAATATTTCTGCGAAATATAGATTTATAACCAGTATTACCCTCTTCAATAATGTCGATATATCTTACATTATCAAACTAAAAAAATTAAAGAGTAGTTTAAGTGCCCTCCAACTCCGCAACACATATCAGGTTTTCATTGATGGCAGCTTTATTGCTTACATGTAAGGGCTTACTAAAAAACCAGAGGTGCAGTCGCCTCCTCTATTTCAATACATTTTCTCTGAATACAGGATTATCATGAAAAAATTATTAGCCTTAAGTCTTATTGCCAGCTTGCTGCTACCCTTGTCCGCTTCGGCGGGAATTGTGAACTGGACAAACTGGAGCAACTCCTCCACTGGCACCACCAGCCAAAATGGAAATAGCATCACGGTAACCTATACGGGCGAAACCTATGGTGTAGATTATGCCTCCGCTATCTTTGATGACGTACCATCTTCATTTACTAACGCAGAAGTTAGCAATACTCCAGGCAGCAATGGTACCTTGTTGATGCATGGTGGCTCACCACAAGTACTTAACACTTTCCACTTTTCTAGTGCTGTTATTAACCCTTATATTAATTTATTTAGTGTCGGCCAAGGGAATGTTCCGGTTGAATTCAATTTCACGAATGCCACACCGGAGATTTTAGCGCAAGGTGCTGGCCATTGGGGTGGCGGATCGCTGACACAAAGCGGGAACCTGATAACAGGGCTTGAAGGTAACGGGCTACTAAAATTCACAGGCACATTTACAGAGATTTCTTTTTATACGCCATTATATGAATACTATTATGGTGCAACAGTTGGGCTAGCAGATAAAGTGAGCGTACCTGAACCCACTTCATTGGGTCTTATGTTAATGGGTGTCTTGGCAGTTTTTGCGCGCCGTCGTAAAGTGTAAAGTACCTACTTAAGTTTGTTATCATGAAAAGCCAATGGAGGTTCACTTCATTGGCTTTTTCGTTTTTCATCATTAACAATAAAGCCCCATATAATCGCCAAGCAAAAAAAACTAAAAATCGTTAGTATGCCCAGTATATCCATTAATACTCTCGGCATTATGAACAAACTTTTTATTATCGGCCTTCCCAGAACCGGAACCACCAGTATAAGTGTTGCGCTTTTAGATTATGGTTTTAAAGTTGCGCACACTGCCTACACCAAACGCACATTTGAATTGGCCGATGTTATTTCCGATGCACCCTGTTTTTGCGACTACCCGCAACTCGATAAACTTTTCCCCAATTCAAAATTTGTGTATTTGGAGAGAGCCTTGGAAGGCTGGATTCCCTCTATGCGTATGTTATTGAATAAAATGCTGCCAGAATTAACGCCCAAAACGGGTTATCTTAACCCCGTACTTAAACGCTGTATTAATACTAGCTTCAAGTTAACCACAACAACAGATCCTTTGAGCGAGCAACATTTATCAGCTTGCTACGTAGATCATCAAAAAAATGTTTTAACTTACTTTAAAGAGCGACAGGATTTTTTAAAAATAGACATCAGTCAAAGCGGCAGCTTAACAAAGCTTTTGCAGTTTTTAGAGATTAGTAAGGAAAATAGCACAAATTTCCCACACCTAAATGAGGGCAAACAGGTAGATAGCTGGCAGAAGCTTAAACACACCAATAAAATCAACTCTCTAAGCTCTGGCAAAGAACACCGAAAGTTTTTCGACTATTCATAATATGTCTTCGCCTCTGTTTATCCATACTAGCGATACCACGACGTTTTTGTTTACACTGTTACTTCCTTAAGCCTTCAGCACCCTAACTATGAGCCACCACCTAAAAAGATTCTTTTCCATTCTCAGTGTGAATACCCTAATTGCACTGGTATTTGCAATTGGCTCCACCGCAATCAGTATGTATTACGGGTGGAAAATTGATTTTCCACTTACCATTATTGGTATTGCAGTGGTATTCCCCATTGTATTCTCTATTGGTGGAGCCTACAGCCGCCGCGAATCAGCATTGGTGCAATACGGCATCATGAAAAGCATGGGGCGGGTGATATTTTTAGCTTCCCGAGATTGGCTGAGAGACGACGACCCAAAAGCGCGTGAAAATATCGATAATTTTAGAACCCATATTTACAATATATTTAGGCTGTGCGTCGCACTTTTTCAAAATTCAAAAACCGATCATTTTTCTGATGAAGAAAAAGCCATTTACAATGAGTTTTCAAAGCTATCTAAAACTATTGAAGTGTTGCGAGATAGGGGCCTATCCGGGAGCGAAGTATCTCGCGTCAATGCCTACTTTAGCAAATTCATTACCGCCTTTGAAAGCCTTAAACATATTTATCAATATCGCACCCCACGAACACTGCGGCTCTACAGCAAGTTTTTTATCTATACAATTCTCATTGTACTCGGCCCTTATTTTGCAATCCTCGCCGAGAACCAAAGCTTATGGCTTGCTTTTATTACGCCTACGTTGTTTGCTATGGTATTTACCGGGCTCGACAATATTCAAGAGCATCTTGAAAATCCGTTTGATCAAGTGGGTGAAGATGATATTAAAATTAACCCTGAAAAATTTATGCAAACGCTCGAACACAAATAACCCACCCCTACACATTACAAGCGAGAATCAACATGGACTGGAAAGGCCGTAGACAAAGCAATAATGTTGAAGATCAACGTAACTCTCCTCTTTCGGCAGGCGTGGGTGGCGGCGGTGCGGCAATATTGTTTCGCTTAATCCCTTTTTTACTGGGCAGTAAAATAGGCAGAATTATTTTGATCATCGCCGGCCTCGGATTCGCAGGCGCACATTTTCTGGGTATTGATGTACTGGGCCTCACCAGTGGCACGCAAACTCAGCGGCCAGCACAAGCCTTGAGTGCACAAGATCAAGAGTTAGGTGAATTTGTTTCCGTGGTGCTTGCTGACACCGAAGATACTTGGCGCATGCTATTTCAAAAGATGGGAGCAAATTACCAAGAACCTATTTTAGTGTTATTTAGAGATCGCGTTGATTCTGCCTGTGGCTTAGGCCAAGCAGCCATGGGGCCTTTTTATTGCCCTGGCGACAACAAACTCTATATTGATTTAAGTTTCTATCAAGAAATGAAAAATAACATGGGCGCACCTGGCGATTTTGCACAAGCTTATGTTATTGCTCATGAAGTTGGGCACCATGTGCAACATCTCATGGGGATCACCGATAAAGTACATGCCCAGCGTGAGCGCCTCAGCGAGGCCGAATACAATAAGCTATCGGTTAGGCTTGAGTTGCAGGCAGAT
>Ga0164241_10002062_pt1 | contig 22741 bp, 16 predicted proteins | sample OricomyardsoilBY_FD_108780 | JGI IMG/M metagenome (GOLD analysis project Ga0164241, IMG submission 108780) | Backyard soil microbial communities from Emeryville, California, USA - Original compost - Back yard soil (BY) | ecosystem: Environmental > Terrestrial > Soil > Unclassified | place: USA... | reverse complement strand
GGTCCGGGTCCCCATCGTCTAGTGGCCTAGGACACTGCCCTTTCACGGCGGTAACAGGGGTTCGACTCCCCTTGGGGACGCCAAAAAGCGGGAATAGCTCAGTTGGTAGAGCATAACCTTGCCAAGGTTAGGGTCGCGAGTTCGAGTCTCGTTTCCCGCTCCAATCGTTTTACTAAGTTGTATGTTGTTTTGCTGCAAATTTTGCAGATCCTATGTCCCCATCGTCTAGTGGCCTAGGACACTGCCCTTTCACGGCGGTAACAGGGGTTCGACTCCCCTTGGGGATACCATTTTTAAGCGGGAATAGCTCAGTTGGTAGAGCATAACCTTGCCAAGGTTAGGGTCGCGAGTTCGAGTCTCGTTTCCCGCTCCAGTCACATAGTTCGCGACATTTTTTCTTCTATTAAATTTCAAATTTTTTGCGATTGTTAGTTTTTATTGGCAGAAAATTCTCAAGTGTTTATAGTCCCTGTTCCTTCGAAATAGGTGAATGTCTATGATTCCTGCTTTATCAATTAAAGATTTACGCAAATCCTACAGTGATCAATTAGAAGCCTTAAAGGGTATTTCTTTGGATGTGATGCCTGGCGATTTTTTTGCGCTGCTCGGTCCCAATGGCGCTGGCAAATCAACTACTATCGGCATAATCAGTTCATTAGTCAGAAAAACCTCAGGCAAAGTCGAAGTGTTTGGTGTTGATACCGATAAGGATTTTTCTGCTGCCAAAAAGAATCTCGGTATAGTTCCGCAAGAATTCAATTTTAATTTATTTGAAAAAGTTGAAGATATTCTTATTCAGCAAGCGGGGTATTATGGATTGGCGGCAAAAGATGCTAAACCCAGAGTTGAATATTTCCTTAAAAAATTGGAGTTGTGGGATAAACGTCGCACAGCTGCACGTATGTTGTCTGGCGGCATGAAGCGTCGATTGATGATTGCTCGCGCTTTAGTGCATCAACCCAAGTTATTAGTGTTGGATGAACCTACAGCAGGTGTTGATATTGAATTACGTCGTGGTATGTGGGAATTTTTGCGTGAAATAAACGCTGCAGGTACAACCATTATTTTAACAACACATTATTTGGAAGAGGCTGAAAACCTGTGCAAGCAAATTGCGATTATCGATCGTGGTGAAATCATTCAAAACACTAGCGTTAAGCAATTATTACAACAATTAAATAAAGAAACATTTATTTTGGATAGTCAACATTTTACACAAGTACCTGAGTTGCCAGGATTTACTTGTCGACTGATAGATAGTCATTCAATTGAAGTTGATATCGTCAAAGGTCAACATTTAAATGATGTATTTCAAATGTTGACACAACAACAAATAGTCATTACCAGTATGCGCAATAAATCGAATCGTCTTGAAGAGCTATTCGTGTCTTTAGTTAATGCGAATAAAACAGGAGCGAATCATGCCGCTTAATGAACAGTGGATTGCCTTTTGTACTTTACTATTTAAAGAAATTCGACGGTTTACGCGAATTTGGATTCAAACATTACTGCCACCAGCCATAACAATGGCGCTTTATTTTGTTATTTTTGGGCATTTAATTGGTAATCAAATTGGTAGCATGTCTGGTGTAAGTTATAGCCAGTTTGTTGCACCTGGGTTAATTATGATGGCGGTAATTACTAATTCTTATGCCAATGTATCTGCATCATTTTTTAGTGCAAAATTTCAGCGCAGTGTTGACGAAATACTAGTGTCTCCAACGCCTAATTATATTATTGTTTTGGGTTATGTGATGGGCGGGGTAGCAAGAGGACTTGCTGTAGGTCTAATTGTCACGCTGCTTGCACTTATGTTTACGCATTTAACCATTTCCCATATTTTCATCACTATATCGGTTATTTTTCTAACAGCGACAGTGTTTTCATTGGCTGGTTTTATTAACGCTGTATACGCAAAATCATTCGACGATATTTCAATTATTCCCACTTTTGTATTAACGCCATTAACTTATTTAGGCGGAGTATTTTATTCCATTAGCTTGTTGTCAGATTTTTGGCAAAATGTTTCACTGTTCAACCCGATTTTACATATGGTGAATGCCTTTCGATATGGCATTTTAGGAACAACTGATACTAGTCTATTGATGGCCTGTGCATTTTTGATTGGTGGCGTTGCAATTTTATTTTGGTTGAGTCTGGTAGTGGTTGAACGCGCTAAAGGTTTGCGGAGTTAAGTGTGAGTCATCAGCCAAATAATCCGTTGGGGCAAGCAACAATTTATGCATCTCTCTATGCACCTGAATTGCTTTTCCCTATCGAGCGAAAAGTGTCCCGCGACCTTTTGGGGTTACAGAATGAATTGCCTTTTGCGGGCTATGATGTCTGGACGGCTTATGAGCTTTCCTGGTTGAATGAAAAAGGAAAGCCATTGGTGGCTTTAGCCGAGTTTGTTTTTCCTTGCGAGAGTCCTTTCATCATTGAATCCAAATCCTTCAAGCTCTATTTAAATTCGTTTAACCAAACAAAATTTATATCGCACGCAGAAGTTACTGAGCGGCTGGAAAATGATTTATCCAGAGTTGCGGGTGAACAGGTAAAAGTCAATCTATTAGAAATTAATGATTCTGCGCTAACAAAAATTCAATCATTATCAGGTATTTGTTTGGATGAGTTGGATGTGACCGTAGAGCATTATCATCCTGCTCCGGACTTATTGACTGCAGATAACTCAACATTAGTATCAGAAACAGTTTATAGCCACTTATTGAAATCCAATTGCCCTGTTACAGGTCAGCCCGATTGGGCAAGTGTAGTAATTTCCTATAAGGGCAAAAAAATAAATCACGAAAATCTGTTGAGCTATATTATTTCATTTCGCGAACATCAAGATTTTCATGAGAACTGTGTTGAGCGGATTTTTTGTGATATTCAAAGTCGCTGTCGGCCAGAAGTATTAACTGTGTATGCACGTTATACTCGTCGAGGTGGATTGGATATTAATCCCTACAGAAGCACGGAAAATAATTTACCTGAATCTATGAGATTGGTAAGGCAATAAGTTTTATAGAACCGCTTTATAGAATAACTTTGTCTTTTAATCGAGCGGCTATTTTTTCAAGAGATTCAATTACGCGTTGTTTGTCGTAATTTTTAACTTTTTCTAAATCCAAATACATGGAGAAGCCATCTGCTCTGTCTTCAAAATAACTTTGATTTTTACCCATTTCTTTACGAAGATCTGCAACTTGGTAAACTTTCACTGGAAGTGAAAACCCTTTAACCATAATTTCACCTTTATCCCGACACATAACAGTATCTTTGGTTAGGGACCAGGTCTCATGTGAAATTAAAATTTCATCCGGTGCAGCAGCAGTTTCAAGTCGGCTTGCTAAATTGACTTGCGTACCTAACACTGTGTAATCCAAATGATTGGCGGTACCAAAGGTTCCAACCGTGCAATAGCCGGTATTAATCCCCATGCGAATTTGTAAAGGTTTTTTAATTCCCTGATTAAACCATTCTTGTTGCAGCGATTTGATTCTTTTTTTCATCGCGATTGCCATAGAAACACAAGCTGTCGCATCTTCTTTAACTCCACGACTTCCTGCATCACCAAATAGCACCATCATGCCATCGCCCATAAACTTATCTATAGTGCCACCAAAATGGCCAACTATTTTTGACATTTCGGTTAGATAATTATTAAGTAATTCTGTAAGAGTTTCAGCTTCCATTTCTTCAGCAAGTTGACTGAAATCTTTAATATCAGAAAAGAAAATAGTAATGCGCTTTCGTTCTGCTTGTAAGTTTTTGTCGTCACCGCGGTTAATCGCTTGCCATACACTTGGTGGCAAATAACGCGATAACTTATAAGCTCTAATTTTATGCCACTTTTGTTCGTTTTCGAGTTTCTGTTGTTGCAATACGAGTCGATGAAATCTTTGATGCATGTAAACTGCGTAAACGAGAAAATAAGTGGCCACACCAATTAAACTGGCTGCACTGATTTCGATCGTCCCTGAAAGAACTAATTGTGGTCGATGAATAACCAGGCTCAGTAAAACACCGACAGCAAATGCAGTGTTGTCTTCCATGAGCTTGCGTGCACCACCAGTTATAAGTGCATTAAATTGAATCATGGTGAGAAACATAATGCACGGCAAAATACTGAAGTTCACTAATCCAAGTACTAACCCAATTAAGCAGGCATCAAAGTAAGTTAACCAGCGAGCAACTTTGACTAATTTTTCCTGACTCCATTTGCGCGTGAAATGATAGGTGCCGTAAGCATATGCCAATAAGAAGGCGATGATTAAAGAAAAGAGTATATTTGGTGCGTCCCAGTCGATAAAAGACGCAAGTGTCCCTGACGCAGCAAAGCACATTAAAGCTCTAAAATAATATTGCTGAGTGGGGTTTTCTGTTTGAAATACCTGCACCTCGGATGATTCAACAGGTGTATTTTTCGAAGCAGCCATAGGTAACCTTAAAATTTTTGGGAACACATAATATAAACTTATTTCATTTTCAGTGCCAGATAACGCTCTTCAAGTTCTGCATATTGTTTTTGCAATTCTATGATCGCTGTTTGGTCATCTGCAGATGTCGCTGTAGGAGTTTTAATGTTAGCATTCATTGATTTCAATTGTTCTTTCAGCTTTTTGTTTTCTTCCTCTAGCGATTCCAGGTTTGCTAACAAATCTCGACTTTCAAGGGTAAAATTATGAAGGGTATCTTTGATTTGGTTATTTTCTTCATCAGTTTTTTGCCCGCTACTAATAAGTTGCTCTTGGGCTGCTATCTTTTCGTGTGCCTTGTGAAGTTCGTCTTCTAGTAGTTGTACACAAGTGTCTGATTCTTGCACGAAACGTACATGCTTTTGTAACTGTTGTTCCAACTCATGAATGATCTGGAATTTTTGTTCATCGGTAGATGCTACTTCCAATTTCCGCTGTAAATTATTGATTACTCTGTGTTGATCAGCAGCGACGTTGCGTAATTTAATAATTTCTTCTGCTGCTCGTGGATCTTGACGAATAATCTTGATTGTTTTTACTTGAGGGTTAGCTGCAATGACGGATGTACTTTTCATCGATTTAGAAAATTCGCCTATGGTGTCCTGATAATTCTCCAACAGGGCCTCATAAGCTTCTGGATCGAGAACTTGATTTGACATGGCAAGCAGCTGAGCGTGATAATCTTCAGAGCGAAGTTGCGCTGCGTTCCATTGTGCTTCGAGATCAAAAAATAGCTTCTTAAATTTTTCAAGATTTTCAACTCGTTTTTTGTAAGTATCTAATTCGTCAATCAAACTGGCATCAGGTGATATCTGTAGGAGGGGCTCTAATGTTTGTTGAAAGATACTCCAATAGGTTTCGGTGCCGGGAATTTCTGTGGTGCCCAGCTCTTCAGTACGTAAAAATACGTAGCGTAAAGCAAGTACTCGCTGTTCAATGGAGTTATTGCTAGATTGATCCGCTGCAATATCCCCATCAGGAGCCAGGTTTTGAAATTGTTTTTGAGTGGTTTCCAATTGCTGATTGATATGAAATTTATAACTTTTTTCTATGGGAGGTTTAATTGGAGTGCTTGATGTGGTTTTAACTTCTTTAATTAAATCCAGTAGTTTTTTCTGTTGGCGCTCTACCAGCTTTTTTTGTTTGCGCGAGTAGACGAAAAGCACCAACATCCCGACCAATAACACCAGGTAGAATTCGGCGGCAACAATAACAAGGGTGATAGGCACTTGCATTATCTAAAGGTCCAAGCGATTAGGCTGTATGAAGTATGGTATAGGTTCTCGTGTATCACCAGTTTCAATGAATCATATGGAGTATCTACATTAGGAGTATCTATGAATGCATTAGAAATATTGCAAAAGCGGCAATCTGTTGGGAAGTTACAAGCGCCAGCACCTGATAACAAGATATGTGAGGCGTTGATCGGTTCTGCAATAAGGGCAGCAGATCATGGTAATTTAACACCTTGGCGGTTTATTTTTATTCGCGATTCCGGATTGGAAAAGTTAGGCCAAGTTTTTTTAGCCGCTGGATTACAGAATAAACCAGAGATGTCTGTGGACGAGCAAACCAGACTGCTGTCATTGCCATTGAGGGCACCGCTAATTATTACTGTAGTCGCAAGAGTACAGAATCACCCCAAAATTCCAGTACATGAGCAACTATTTTCTGCTGCTGCGGCTGCGCAAAATATTCTGAATGCAGCCTACGCATCAGGATTTGGAGCGATTTGGCGAACCGGTGAAATAGCATCGGACCCCTATGTTGCGAAAGAGATGGGGTTAAGCGCGGAAGAGCAAATAATAGGCTTTATTTACCTCGGCACACCTGTCCAGCCTTTAGGAGAAGCGAAACCTAAAGCCACGTCGGATTTTTTCAGTTATTGGCCTTAATCGCGTTGCGTTAGAGGGGCGCCTTGTGTAAATTAGCGCCCCTTCCAAGATGGGACTTGGAAATAAGAATTTACAAGTTTTGGTGAGGTGTCCGAGTGGCCGAGCCGAAGGCAACGCCCGAAGGGGCGGTAACGAGCACGCGAAGTGCGACTTAGGGAGTCAGAGTTAAGCAAACAAGATTTACAAGTTTTGGTGAGGTGTCCGAGTGGCCGAAGGAGCACGCCTGGAAAGTGTGTATACCGCAAGGTATCGAGGGTTCGACTCCCTCTCTCACCGCCAAATAAAAAAATGCGCCTTTAACGGCGCATTTTTTTTATTTCCAGGTTGTTGATTTTTAAGCAGCATTCAAAAAATTACCCTGATTTTTTACTTGACGCTCTTGGGTCAGGTCAATAGAATGCGCGCCTCCACATTGCACTCATAGCTCAGCTGGATAGAGTACTCGGCTACGAACCGAGCGGTCGGAGGTTCGAATCCTCCTGAGTGCACCATATTTAAAAGCCTGTCGTTGACAGGCTTTTTCGTTTTTAAGTCCAAATAATGGGCGTTGTTGCAAGTTACCGTAAAATCCTCATTCTTTTCTTATATAACCTCATTGCTAAGTTTTGTTTCTTTGCTATACCAATAACAACTGCTGCGTATATCCAAAACAGAATTTAATTGATAAGAGAGGCCTCAGTGAAGATTCAAGAATTAATTGATAATGCTCAAAAATTGCCCAATGTTCCCAAGGTTGTTCAAGAATTAATAGAAAGTTTTGGTGATGACAACGTCAATAACGATGAAATTGCGAAAAAAATTGCAAGTGATCAAGTGTTGACGGCTAAAGTGTTGCGCGCAGCTAACTCGGCACACTATGGTGGCAATCGAAAGGTGGGAACTGTAAGTGATGCGGTATTTCTTCTTGGATTCAATGCTGTTCGCACCTTGGTACTCGCTTCAGGAATGACGGGGGCATTTAAAGCACCGGAAGGATTTGATATCAAAAAATTCTGGCACGATAGTTTTGCTGTGGCGAGTACGGCCAAATGGATTGCCAGATTTTCTCACGATGATCCGGAGGCAACATTTACCTGTGGCATGATTCACAATATAGGTGAATTACTTATCCATATTTTATTGCCAAATGAATGCAAAGAAATTCAAAAAATTGTGGATAAAGGCGCAAGAAATTCAGAGATAGAGAAAAATGTTTTAGGTTTTAATTATCCAGAAGCTGGCGCCGAGTTAGCTAACCGGTGGAAATTTCCTCAGGCAATTGTTGATGGTATTCGATATCAGCTAAATCCAGCTGCCGCTGATCCTATGTCTCGTATGGCTGCATTAATTAATCTCGCTGATTATATCGTTCATATGAATGAAAAGGGTGATGATGCAGCCTTGCTCGCTGAATTTCCAAATGATCTCGCAACGCATTTGAATATTAATTTAGTGAAGATGTTAGAGCGAATCGATGAAACCAAAGAATTGGCTGGTGCTTTTGATAGTTTACTTGAATAGTTTTGTAAATGGTTTTTGTAAATAGTTATCCATTTTTTTGTAAAAAACTGAAATGATCTTTAAAGGCCTGCTCAATATCATTGGGTAGGCTTTTTCGTTTAATAAACTCAAAAAAACTCGCTGCTTCAGAATAATTGCGGCCTAAATACATCAGCCACTGCTTAATTCGATTTCCGCAATTACGCTCATCATACAAAGATGTAGTTTGTTGATAATATTGATACAGCATTTGGCAAATTTCAGTCCAGCTCAGAGGCATATAGTTTTCTTTTTGTAAAACTGCTTTAATTTGCCGTGCTAAATCAGGTTGCGCAATGAGTCCGCGACCTAACATCACATCATTGCATTGAGATTCTTCTCTACAGCGAAAATAATCGGCGACCGTCCAAATTTCACCATTGGCTATAACATTTATCGATAATTGCGCGCGAATGTCTGCAATATAATGCCAATAAGCGGGAGGTTTATATCCATCTGCTTTGGATCTGGCATGTACAGTCAGTTCTTGAGCCCCTGCTTGCTCAACAGCGTGAGCATTTTCCAGGTAAGTTGTTTTATCTTGATAACCCAAGCGAATTTTTGCGGAGACGGGAATCTCTTTAGGTGTTGCATCCCGTACAGCTTTGATAATCTTGTAAACTCTTTCCGGTGTTTGCAACAAACAGGCCCCACCTTCGTGAGAGTTAACTGTTTTTGCAGGACAGCCGAAATTTAAATCAATAGATTTAGCTCCATATTTCACCAGTTCAATAGCATTAAGCGCCATAAATTCTGGATTGCTGCCGAGTAATTGAACTTTTACCGGAGTCGCAGACGGCGTTTGGCAATTTGTTTCCAATTCTTGCGCAAATTTATAAAAAACTTTGTAGGGCAACTTTTGATCGGTTACACGAATGAACTCGGTAACGCATCCATCCAATCCCCCAATACGTGACAATATTGCGCGAACATGGTGTTCGACAACACCTTCCATAGGTGCAAGCATAATTCTCATAAGTAAATCGGCTCGGAAAACTCTATAATGCTGGCCAGTTTATCAAAATCTTACCAGTTTAGTTCGGGGATACCGCATGACCAGCTCGCCATTTAGTGAATTACTCAATAATCCTCAATTATTGAGAGCAATCAATGAAGTGGGGTACAGCTCGGCTACCCAGGTTCAGCAAAAAGCTATTCCCTTGGCAATTCAACGAAAAAACCTGTTGGTCCAGTCGAAAACCGGTAGTGGTAAGACGGCAGCGTTTTTGTTACCGACGATTTCCCGACTACTGACAGAAGTATCAAATAACCCATTAAGTACCCGTGTTTTAATCTTAACGCCTACTCGCGAGTTGGCTCGTCAAATTCTAAAAAATGCTCAAGAGTTGTTGAAATATACAACCATTAAAGTTGGCATGATTTGCGGTGGCGAAGAACTGAAATATCAAAAAGCTTTACTGCGAAAAAATCCTGAAATCATTGTCGCTACACCTGGTAGGCTCGCTGAACACATTGCTCATAAGTCCACAGATTTTTCGGGTTTGGAGGTGCTCATTTTGGATGAGGCTGATCGCATGATGGACATGGGACTGCATGACGATGTAGTAAAAATTATTGCCACTTGCGCTCCCGAAAAACAAACACTGCTTTTCTCAGCAACACTCGAACAGAAAAGTCTTCGCGAATTAATTCAACATGTAATGGGTAGCCAGTCTGCAGAGAAAATTATCGTTGATGATAGTCCCAATCCGATAGAACATAAAATGGTCTTAAGTGATGGCAATCCGCATAAAAATAAATTACTCATTGCGTGTCTTGAGAAACCTTCACATCAAAAAGCAATAGTGTTTGCTAATACCCGAGCGCGGGTAGATGAACTCAGTATATTGTTAAAAAAGCATGGTCATGCAGTTAGTTTGTTACATGGTGAAATTACTCAGGATGAACGAAAAAAGGCGCTTGATCGATTCCGCGAAAATAAAACCAATGTACTGGTAGCTACAGATGTAGCCGCGCGAGGTTTGGACATAGCGGCAGTTGAGTTAGTCGTTAATGTTGATATGCCTTATTCAGGTGACGAGTATCTGCATAGGGTTGGGAGAACGGGTAGAGCAGGTCAATCAGGTTTAGCTATCAGTTTAGTGACAGCTAAAGATTGGAACCTGACTAAAGGTATTGAACGGTATCTCGGTATTCAAATGGATGTGATGCAAATCCCTGGGTTAACCGCTGCATATAAAGGACCTGATAAGGTAAAGGCATCTGGAAAAGCCGTGGGAATTAAAAAGAAAATTGTAGATAAACCCAAAGTCCCTGAGAAAAAAGTGAAAGAAAGATTAAGAGATAAAAAGAGCGTGGGTAAACGTCGTCAGCCTGTAAGTCAGATAGGTGAAAATCAAAATTCGGATGGATTTGCGCCGCCGAAAAAGAAATTGATAAAAAAAGTAGAAGATTTGGGTGATACAGAATAAGTTTTAAAAATTGTTTGACCTCAATCTGAATTGGGCCTAATATCGAGCTAAGAGAAATTTTTTCTCGAGGTTTCAAGTCCTACCTGTAAAGGGCTTTTTCTGATAATTTTTTGGAGGTGTTTCAGCAAAAAAATCCTCGATTAATTTGCGACTTGGTTATAAACAGTGGTAGCTAATGTAGCTGCAGATGTTAATCAAAATCACATGGGGACGCACATATGCCTAGAAAATCGCACGCCAAACACTACAACAAAGGTGCTTCAGGCAACGACGATTACAGTAACAAAAATTTCTACAAAAGTGATCAAGAAGATTTCAAGCGTGGAGGACAGTCGTCCCGCCACAAATCGTCCCGGCGATCGACGCGAAATGACGATAACATCATCGAAATTAAATCCCGCTCGCAGCAACTCCAAACAGCCTACTCTCCACCTCGCTCCGCCCAACCCCTTCAAGCCAAGACAAAATCTCAGCAGCAATACATCAACGCAATTAATACGCACATGCTAACTTTTGGTATCGGCCCGGCTGGTACGGGGAAAAGTTATTGTGCAGGTGCTTTAGCTGCGGAGGCTTTAGAGTCAGGTCGAATAGAAAGAATTATTCTCACGCGACCGGCAGTGGAATCAGGTGAAAGCCTTGGCTTTTTACCAGGCGATTTGGATGAAAAGTTTTCTGTTTATATTGATGCCTTCCGAGATATTTTAAATGAACGTTTAGGTGCAGGTACAGTTGAGTATTGTCTGCGTCACGGTCGAATTGTGGCAGCTCCTTTAGCGTTTATGCGAGGTAAAACTTTTAACAGCAATACTTTTGTGATTTTGGATGAAGCTCAAAATACGTCACCAGCGCAAATGAAAATGTTTTTAACGCGAATAGGTGAAAATTGTAAAGTAGTCATAAATGGGGATATTAATCAGAGCGATATCAAAGGTCCGAATGGATTGGCGGATGCAGTCGAACGATTGTCTGAGTTACCTAATGTTCACATACATGAATTTTTGAGGGAAGATATAGTGCGTAGTGGTTTGGTTAAAGACATTATTGATCGTTACGAAATATCAGATGACCAATAATTGACGTAAAATTTCTAGAATCCTACCGCCTTAATCATTGAGGGCGGTAGCGATTTTTAACATAATACAAAGATGTAAAAGCCGGCCCTCAATATGCGTCTTGACATATTAGGGGGAGGGGTCGTTTGACCAGGTAAATTTATTGTCGAGAAATTTTACTAGGTATAGTGAATTTTCTCATCACTCAACGATGCATACCTACCTGACTCGCATTAAATCGCTTGATGAATCATTTCTAAGTACGGGCTTTTCGGCGCCAATCCCAACTGAATCAAGCTTAAAGATAAGAAATGTGATGGAAGTCGAATTTTTGATGTTATGTGGCATGGAATTTGAAAGAGTAGAATACAAGCTAAATTAGGTGCCACATCAATGGCGTTTTGTTATCACTAACCTCTGGATTAATAAATGTTTCAAGGCTTCAGTACACCTCGTCGTTTTTCTTTATCTATTTTACGGTTGTTAGTGGTTGCAGGAGGCCTTTTAACCTTGCCACTTTTGGCTCAGGAAACAGTTCTGGCAAGCGAGGCTAGTGAAGCCGTGCTGAAGGAAACTGTGACCCAGGCAGTGAATTACAGTCCGGAAGTTCAAGCAAGCTGGCATGAGTTTTTGGCATCCCAGCAAGATATTAGAGTGGCAAAGTCAGGTTACTTGCCATCTGTTGATCTTAGCGCTTCAGCAGGCTCAAGACGACGTGACTATGATGGGCGAGGTAATTACAGTGCTAATCAGGGCGAAATCAGTCTTACTCAAAGCTTATTCGAAGGATTCAGAACCTCAGGTCAAGTTGAACATTTTAGTCAAGCGAGTCAGGTTCGTTATTTCGAGTTGATGGACGTTGTAGAAAGCACGGCTTTGGAAGCTGTTCGTGCTTATCAAGATGTGGTGCGTAATCGTGAATTGGTAAGATTGGCTCGCGACAACTACGCCAAACACCGCGAAGTTTATTCCCAAATTGAAGAAAGGGTGGTTTCCGGTGTTGGTCGTCGTGTTGATTTGGAACAGGTAGCTGGGCGATTAGCTTTGGCCGAAACTAATCTATTAACAGAAGCTTCCAACCTACATGATGTCAGTGCGCGTTATTTGCGTATTGTTGGTCAATTGCCTCCGGAGACTTTGCCCGAAACAGAATTGGCGAATCAGACCTTACCTGCAAATATTCGCGAAGCTTTGTCGTTAGCTTATAAAGGTAACCCTGGATTTCATGCGGCAGTGAAAAATATTTCAGCTGCTCAAGCACAAGTCAAAGTAGAGCGCTCTGGTTATTATCCAAAAGCGGAATTGCGAGCACGTCAAACTACCAGTCGAAATTTAAATGGTTTCGATAATCGTATAGATCCAGACCCATACGGTGACGAAGCTGCCGTTGAGTTAGCGCTCACCTATAATTTATATTCAGGTGGATCAACGCGAGCATCTGTTCGTCGTTCGTTGGAAAATGTTAGTCATGCTAAAGATTTACGAGATAAGGCTTGTATCGATTTAAGACAAACAACGCAAATTGCTTACAACGATTCACACCGTCTTGCTGAACAGCTAACTTCTTTAGATCAACATCGACGTTCAAGTGACAAGGTCCGTACTGCCTACACTGAACAATTCAACATAGGTCAACGTACATTGTTGGATTTGTTAGATGCAGAAAATGAATTTTTTGAAGCCAGTCGTTCGTATGTTAAAGCTCAAGCAGATTTGGAAATTGCACATGCCCGTACACTCGCTGCAATGGGAAATTTATTGCCCGCTGTCGGCGTTATGCGTGAGGGTGTCAGTATTTTGAAGGACGCAAAAGTTGCTGGTGATTTGCAAATCACAGATGCAGCTTGTCCTGATACCGCACCGGAAGCATTAGATAGAGAAAAACTCATTAGTGAATTAACCCCTTTGGCTTCGGATACATTATTTGATACCAATAGTTCAAGGTTGAAGCCAACAGCCAGTTCGCGATTGGATGCGTTAATTGCAAACATTAAAGCAACCGATCAGGTAGTGATGATTGATATTATAGGTCACACAGATAGCACAGGAAGTGATGCTCTCAATATTCCTTTGTCAAAAGCACGCGCGCGAACAGTTCATGATTATTTGGTATTAAATGGTTTGGAAACTATCCCCATGACTGTAGAAGGATTGGGTTCCTCCAGTCCAGTTGCAGATAACTCAACTGAAATAGGAAAAATGACCAATCGTCGTGTTGAAGTTGTGGTTTCCCGTCGCGCAGGAACAGTCGTGAGTCGTTAGTTAGATTAAAAAAACGCACCAAAGGTCTTGGTGCGTTTTTTATTGTTTTTGCAGGGATATTTAATTTTTTATATTCCAATTCATCGACTACACTTTAATAAATTTAGAGTGTTGTCCGAGGTCGTTAATGTCAGATATTCAGCAGGCAGTGGAAAAACCAACAGAAAAAACAACTGCAGAAAATAAAACTGCTTTTAATAGCAGTTTGCTGGAATCTTTAGTGATAGTTGCAAAAGCTCATGGAGCAAATGTTACCTTAACTTCTTTAACGGCTGGGCTGCCCGTAATTCCAGATCATTTGACTCCTGCGGTATTTGAACGTGCTGCTAAACGAGCCAATTTGGCAAGTCAATGGGTTGAGAGAGACCTTAACTCACTCAACTCTGCCTTATTCCCTGTCATTTTGCTTTTAAAAAATAATAATGCCTGTGTGTTACTTTCAATCGACGAAAACAAAAAGACGGCAAGAATTGTTTTCCCGGAGTTAGCTGGTTCGTCAGTTTCATTTTCAATTCCAGAGTTACAAAATCAATATTCTGGTCGAGCAGTTTATGTACGTCCTCTTGAACGTTTTGATGTGCGTGCAGAAGATATTGCGAAAAATCGTAAGGGGCATTGGTTTTGGCAAATTATTGCGGATTACAAATATCTCTATAAAGATGTCCTATTAACTGCTTTATTGATCAATATTTTTGCTTTGGCTGCACCTTTATTTACGATGAATATTTATGATCGAGTGGTGCCGAATCAAGCGACTGATACTTTGTGGGTGTTATCCATCGGTATGTTGATTGCGATATGCGCGGATTTAGCTCTGCGTATGATGCGCGCCTGGTTTGTGGAGTTAGCGGCAAGTCGAATGGATGTAAGTTTGTCATCCAATATTATGGAAAGAGTATTGGGGATGCGTTTGTCGCATCGCCCTCAGTCTGTTGGTTCCTTTGCTGCTGGCTTGCAATCATTTGAATCAATTCGCCAGTTCGTTAGTTCCGCAACTCTGTTGGCATTAGTTGATCTTCCTTTTGTTCTAATATTTTGTCTTGTCATTTTATTAATTTCCTGGCCGTTGATTTTCCCCATTTTATTCGGCGTATTAGTGATGGTGATTTATACCGCAGCCGTGCAGAAGAAAATGCATCAGTTGTCTTTGGAATCCATGCAGGCCGGTGCGCAGCGAAATGCAATTCTCATTGAAAGTTTAAGTAGTATTGAAACCGTAAAATCGTTGGTAGCTGAAAGCCGTATGCAAGCCATTTGGGAAAGATCCATATTAATGGCATCACATATTGGTGTAAAAATGCGATTGTTATCGAACTCGGTTGCAACGGGTACTCTGTGGTTACAGCAAATCATTTTAATTTCAGTGATGATTGCAGGTGTTTACTTAATTATAGGTGGCCATCTTACTCAGGGTGGGTTAATTGCCTGTTATATGTTGGCATCACGCATTATGGGTCCAGTATCGCAAACAGCTGGATTGATGATGCAATATCACTCGGCAGCAACAGCACTGGCATCTTTAGATCAAATAATGGAAAAACCGGTTGAACGGCCGGCAGATAGTCAGTGGATCAGTCGATCCCATTTTTCAGGTGCAATTGAATTTAAGAATGTGAACTTTCGATATCAGCAAGATGATAGAGAAGTTTTGCGTGCAATTAATTTTTCTATTCAAGCAGGTGAGCGTGTTGCAATTTTAGGGCGTAACGGCTCAGGTAAAACTACCGTTGAAAAACTAATTGCTGGTTTATATCAACCTGATTCCGGAAGTGTATTAATTGATGGTATTGATAGTCGTCAAATTGATCCTGCTGAACTTCGTCGTAATATTGGTTATGTTGCACAAGAAGTGGATTTATTTTTCGGTAGCCTACGTGACAATATCGCAATGGGAATGCCTCAGGCGTCCGACGAAAAAATTATAGAAGCAGTGAGATTGAGCGGATTAACAGATTTTGTGAATCAGCATCCTTTGGGATTATCCATGCAAGTAGGTGAGCATGGAAAATTATTATCTGGTGGACAACGTCAAAGTGTGACACTTGCGCGCGCATTATTAATGGATCCACCCATTTTATTAATGGATGAACCGACGGGTTCAATGGATCACACTAGTGAAGAAGAATGTAAACGTCGCATAGCAGAATTTGCGGCAGAAAAAACCTTGATTGTCATTACGCACAGAACGTCGTTGCTTGAAATGGTTAATCGAATCATCGTCATGGATGCCGGAAAAATCGTGGCAGATGGACCCAAAGATCAAGTAGTTGAAGCCTTACGTCAGGGTCGAATCGGGAGAGCATCCTGATGAGCGACCAAACCAAAAATAATCTTCAAAAAGGTTTCGAAAAAATCGGTCGCGGTTTGGATAAGCTGGGAATACCGGGTAGTCGTTATATTGATAAAGCCTTTGCCCGTTGGTTGGAATTTAAAGAAGTCGATCAACGCGATTGGATAACTGAAGCGGATTGGGCAAAACTACAACAAGAACCCGTTCGTGCGCGTTTATTATTGCGAACAATGACCTATATTATTTTGTTGTTATTTATATGGGCAGCATTTGCATCCATTGATGAGGTGGCGCGGGGTGAGGGTAAGGTTATTCCATCATCACAATTGCAAGTTATACAGTCTTTTGATGGAGGTGTTGTTGAAGAAGTTTTGGTAAAAGAAGGACAGATAGTTAATAAAGGGGATTTGTTACTACGCATAGATCCAACGCGTTTTATTGCAACCTACCGCGAAAATCGGGCTGAGTCTCTTTCGTTGCAGGCACGTGCTGCCAGATTACAAGCCTTAACTTCTCACTCTGAATTTCAATTGCCTGAAGATTTAATTAAGACGTCGCCCGATATTGCTGAGCACGAACGCAATTTGTTTTTATCCAATCAAAAAGAATTAGATGAGCAAATGAGTATTGCCAAAAGCCAGCTAACTCAACGCGAAGAAGAATTAAATGAAGTCAAGGCTAAATTAACTCAAGTATCGCGTGCCTTGGAATTGTCGCGGCAAGAATTAAATGTGACCAAACCTTTGTTGGAAAGTGGTGCAATTTCTGAAGTTGAAATTTTACGGTTAGAAGGTGAGGTTTCCAACGCTAAAGGTGAAAAAGAACAAGCTCTTGCTCAGCAACAACGATTAATTTCGGCTATTGAAGAATCGCAAAGCAAATTGCGCGAAACCGAATTGCTGGCAACCAATAAATGGCGAACAGAATTATCTGAAGTCATGAGTAAATTAGCATCGTTAAGTGAGAGTGGTTCTGGACTTGCGGATAAAATTAAATACGCTGAAATTCGTTCGCCTGTTCGTGGAACTGTTCAGCGAGTATTTACTAATACAGTAGGTGGTGTTGTTCAGCCTGGGCATGAAGTCATTGAAATGGTGCCACTGGATGATCAGCTGTTAATTGAAGCCAAAGTATCGCCAAAGGACATTGCATTTTTGCATCCCGGTCAAGATGCGATTGTAAAATTCACGGCGTATGATTTTGTTATTTATGGCGGGCTTAAAGGGAAGGTTGAGCATATTAGTGCTGATACAGTGACTGACGAAAAAGATCGCACTTATTACATAGTGAGAGTGCGCACAGATCGTACGGGGTTTGATCCCACATTACCGATTATGCCAGGCATGATGACGCAAGTTGATATAATCACTGGTAAAAAAACAGTCTTGGCTTATTTGCTCAAGCCTGTGTTGCGCGCAAAACAAAATGCTATGACTGAACGATGAAGCAACATTATTTTATTGCACCTCTCACAATAGATTCGCCCCGTTGGCTGCAATCTTTTCCAAATGCCAAACGTTTGGTGGAGCTACCATCAGAGCTTGTGCCTGGTGACTGTTGTTGGATATTTTGTAATGATATCGAAAAGTTTGAACGACAAATAAAATCGCTTTCTAAAAATATTGTCGTCATTGCAATGACAGCAATTGAAAATTTCAGCGAAGCCAGGCAACTTTTGGCGTCAGGTGCCAGTGGTTACGTGCATTATTTGGCGGTTTCGCAAGTGCTTGTTTCTGTCGATGATGCTGTGTCCTCAGGCAGTATTTGGTTAGGCGCTGATTTAATGCGTCAATTAGTAATATCCAGCGCGCGGATTTTGGATGTAGCTGAAACAAAACCCAATCAACTAGTTGAAAACACTCTTGCCAAGTTAACTGAGCGAGAAAAAGCAGTGGCTGAATGTGCAGCTCAAGGCAAAACTAATAAAGAAATTGCGCGTGTACTCCATATAACGGAGCGAACCGTCAAGGCTCACTTGAGTTCTGTATTCGAAAAATGCGAAGTGAGAGATAGGCTGCAATTAGTGCTTATCATGTCAGGCAAAAGCGCCACCTAGCATCTACACTCTTAATGTTGGTGTGATCGACCAGCAAAAAGGAGAGGTATATGCCAGAGACTCGGAAGAAAATTCTTGTAGTCGATGATGACCGTTTCGCTCAGAAAATGGTTGGTCGCGCGTTGTCTGATATTTATGAAGTCCGTTTCGCTGATGGAGGTGATGCACATGGAATGATTTTTGAAGTGCTAACCAGTAGTGCTGAGTTAGGGAAGGCATTACGTTTTGTTGAGTAACCTACGCTCTGCATAATTTTAATGCTTTAGCGCAGGGATTGTTTAGAGTAATGGCAGAGTTTGGGCTCATTACATCAGTTGCATTTTTGTCCAGTCGTGGTGCTCGTTATTACGCATCTAATTCTGATCAAATTTCACCTCTCGAAAAAGAACTACTTGAGCTAATGCATTTACAGGGTCGATTTATCGATTTTGGATGTCGCACTTTTATTAATTTTCGACAAGTTTCGTTGCTGATTAAAAATATGCCCTTGGACAACATGGAACGATATGGGCGAATGAAAGATACGATTCCATTTATTCTCGGCGCAGTTGATGGAAAAGTTCGTTCGTTGGATTTGCAGCATACCTCAATGATGCAATCTGAAAATATGAGTAAGTCAGTTGATACTATTGGCAAGACACTTAATGGTTTGACGCAAGAGGTTAGTGCCGGACAGGAGCGTATCAATGAAATCATTCGATATCTTCTATCTGATCTTGACTTTAGATTGCCTCGATTAGGATTGGAGGAGGATCAGGAGAAATACATAATTGATAAAATTACGTCCGCGTTTAAAGAAACACTCGAGCAAATGCAAAAAAGTTCGCAAGTTGGTGAATCGCTACATGGCATTGTGCGCTTGCTTGAGCACTTGGCCGCTCAGCAAAAACGTCTTGTCGAAGTCAATTTTGCAGAGTTCGATAAGCCGCCGGAAACTAGTCTTCCTAACGACGGCGACAGTTATAGCAGTGACGTTGAATTGTTCTAAAAAAATAAAAGTCCTTTCTTTTCGTTCTATTGTCCATCGGTCCAATATCAACTTTGCCAATACTGCATAAAATGCATTAACGCTAGAACTATGCCTAATTTTCATATCCGGAGTTTCAGATGAGTAATGCCGTTGCTACAGTTGCTTTTTTACAAGGTCAAGCTTGGGCCAAGAGCCCTGATGGTAGTTTACGTCCGCTGTCAGTTGGCAGCGTGATGAATGCGGATGAAATTTTGGTGACGGCACAAGGTGCGCGAGTCGAATTAGATACGGGCGATGGACAGCGATTAACGATTAACGGCGGCCAGGAAGTGGCAATGAGCCGCGATATTAATACAGAAACGGCAACTACTGCTGATGAAGCGCTGTTGAATGATGCATCAGTACAGGAAGCCTTAACGGTATTAAATCAAGGTGGCGACTTAACTCAGGATCTTGAAGAAACTGGTGCGGGTAGCGCAGGCGGTGGCGCTAGCGAAGGGCATGGATTTGTACAGCTTTCACGAGTTCTTGAGCAAGCTGGTAGCCCGTTGGCATTTAATTACGATGAAGCTAATACAAACCAATTTAATGGTGCTCAAACTGGCAGCGATCTACCTCGCAATCTTCCTCCCGTAGTTGTCGATCAACAACTGGTGTTTGATGAAGATAATGTTTTAACTGGCCAGGTCGTCGCGACAGATCCGGAAAATGACACACTGACTTACACTGTATTCACTCAACCTGCCAACGGAGTATTGAGTTTAAATCCAGCAAATGGCGCATTTGTTTTTACACCCAATGCCAACTTCAATGGTGTTGATAGTTTTGTAGTCACTGTGACTGATCCCGCTGGTAATAGTGTGAATACCACTATTAGTCTTACGATTAATCCAGTGAATGATGCTCCTGAATCCAGTGCTGATGCTGTAGTGACAAATGAAGACATGTCAGTAGTGGGTCAAGTCGTCGCGACAGATATTGAAAATGATGTGTTGAGTTTTGCCGTTAGTACCGATCCGCAAAATGGATTGGTGACAATTAACGCAGCAACAGGTGCTTACGAATACACGCCTAATCCTGATTTTTATGGTGTTGATAGTTTTATAGTGACAGTATCTGATGGCAATGGCGGCGTTTCAACTAGCACAATAAATGTCACTATTAATCCGGTGAATGATGCACCGGTTGCGACCAATCAATCACTGACTACCGTAGAAGACACGCCTGTAAATGGTCAAATTGTTGCGTCGGATGTTGATGCTGATCCACTGACTTACACAGTTTCTACGGCACCAGTAAATGGTGGTTTGTTATTAAATCCCAATGGCAGTTTTACCTACACGCCTAACACTAATTACAACGGTAGTGACTCATTTGTTGTGACTGTCAGTGACGGTCAGGGTGGTACTACCACTAGTACGATTTCTATCGGCATTACTCCAGTTAATGATGATCCGATTGTTAACAGTCGCAGTCTGACAGTTGCCGAAGACAGCATGAATGTGCCGCTTAATTTGATTGCTCCTCGCGATGTTGATGGTGATACTTTAACTATTACTGTTTCAGGGTTGCCAAGTCTGGGAAGCGTAACTCTGGCTAATGGAACTCCTGTTACCAACGGGCAAGTATTAACAGCTGCAGAATTAATTGGCTTGCAATTTGATGCACCAACAAATGTTAATCAAAACACTACAGCATTGTTCCAATACACAGTGAATGATGGTCAATCCAGTGTAATGGGAACAGTCACTATCAATCTGACGCCTGCGAACGATGCACCTGTTACTACTAATCAATCTATTACCACGGATGAAGATACTGCCTACGTAGGACAAATTACGGGTACAGATATTGATGGTGATGTCCTCAGTTTTTCCATCAACACAACACCTACTCATGGTTCAATAAATTTGAATCAAACCACTGGTGAATATACTTATACGCCAAGCGCTAATTACAACGGTAGTGATTCATTTTCTGTGTTGGTCAGTGATGGGCGCGGTGGCATAGTGACTTCAGTTGTGACTGTTGGTGTCACACCCGTTAATGATGCACCGGTGGCAAATCCGGATCTTGCGTCAACAGCAATTAATCAAGCTGTCACTATCGATGTTCGTGCGAATGATTCGGATGTTGATAATTTGCAATCCGATTTGGTTGTCAGCAATCCGCAAGTGGATGTCGCACAAGGCACAGCAATCCTGGATGCACAAGGTCGTGTAGTGTTTACCCCTGCGCTCAATTTTTCTGGTGCTGCGACTATCACTTACACACTAACTGATCCTGCAGGATTAACCAGTACAACTAATGTAACGGTTAATGTTGGAAGCAACACTGCTCCAACTGGTGCAGATAATGTCATTACTTTAAACGAAGATGGTTCACACACATTTGTCGCAAATAATTTTGGTTTTGCTGATGTTGATGCAGCACAAACATTGAGTGCAGTTCGCATCGATACATTACCTGCAGCAGGCAGTTTAACTTTAGGTGGTGTAGCAGTAGCCGCCGGACAAATTATTCCACTCGCTTCACTTGCTACTTTAGTTTTCACTCCAGCACCTGATGCTAACGGAAATAATTACGCGAATTTCACTTTCAGCGTTCAGGATTCTGCGGGTGGTTTTGATTTAATTCCTAATATAATTCAGTTGGATGTTACGTCCGTGAACGACGCGCCAATCGCACAAGCAGCAAGTTTTACTGTTGCCGAAGATGCAGCGATTATCACAGGTTCTGTTACTGCCACTGATATCGATGCCAATGCAACATTAACATTTGCATTAAATAATGCCACACCTGCTGGATTAATTTTTAATACTGATGGTACTTACAGTTTTGATGCAAGCAATGCGGCTTATCAATCACTCGGTGTCGGTCAACAAATTATTCTCAGTGTTCCTTACACGGTGACAGATGATCAAGGTGCAACTTCCGTTGCGAATTTGGAAATTACGGTTACTGGAACAAATGATGGCCCGGTAGCGAATGCTGATGTTGCATCAACCGCAATTAATACCGATGTTGTTATTGATGTTCGCGCGAATGATTCTGATATTGACAATTTGCAAACCGATTTGGTGGTCAGCAATCCACAAGTTGATCCAGTACAGGGTACAGTGACTCTTGATGCGCAAGGTCGCGTGGTATTTACACCTGCATTGAATTTTTCAGGCACTGCAACCATTACTTATACTTTAACTGATCCTTCCGGCGCACCAGCAACGGGAACCGTAACAGTTAATGTAGGAAACAATACTGCACCAACTGGAACAGATAATGTCATTTCCTTAAATGAAGATGGCGCACACACATTTGCTGCAAGTGAATTCGGTTTTGCGGATGCCGATGCGTTGCAAACATTCAACGCTATTCGCATCGATACATTACCCGCTGCAGGCAGTTTGACTCTTGGTGGTGTTACTGTGACTGCAGGGCAAATTATTCCGGTTGCAGCAATTGGTAATCTGGAATTTACACCAGCAGCAGATGCTAATGGAGTCAACTACGCGAATTTCACTTTTAGTGTTCAGGATTCTGTGGGTGAATTTGATGCAGTGCCAAATACAGTTCAATTTGATGTTGTTGCTGTTAATGACGCTCCTACCGTCTCAACGGTCATCCCCGATCAAAGTGCGACAGAAGATTCTGCATTTAATTTCCAATTTGCAGCGAACAGTTTTGCTGATCCAGATGTGGGCAACACACTCGCCTACACTGCGCAATTAGCAGGTGGCGGTGCATTACCGACCTGGTTGAGTTTCGATTCTGCAACACGCACTTTC
>Ga0164241_10002061_pt1 | contig 22746 bp, 12 predicted proteins | sample OricomyardsoilBY_FD_108780 | JGI IMG/M metagenome (GOLD analysis project Ga0164241, IMG submission 108780) | Backyard soil microbial communities from Emeryville, California, USA - Original compost - Back yard soil (BY) | ecosystem: Environmental > Terrestrial > Soil > Unclassified | place: USA... | reverse complement strand
AGCGTGTAAGTCATTGATTGGCCCGCGCCCACGTTCACCCAGCCGCATGACACCATGTTTTCCAAGGCATTTCCCAGATTGCCGTCAGCCAAAACAGTCGGGTCGCCGGCCAGCCCGGTTTGATTGCCATAGCTTCCTGAGCCGGCGGAAGCGGTGCCAGGGAGGCCGGAACCGTCGGTGGGAGACCCGAAAATCAGATCAAGATTGGTGTTGATGGTCCACGCCGGATAGAAAGTGGACGGACCGGTCTGGCCGGAATTTTTCACCACGACATTGCCGGCCGATCCGGCGGCAGTAACCACGAGCGGCGCCGCCGTGCTATATGAAGGCGCCGCCGCGCCGTTGGTTGCATTGACAGCCATCAGCAGATAAGAACCCGAATCAGTCGTTTGCACATTATTAAGCGTCAAGGTCGCGCTGGTGGCCCCGGAAATCGTGTTCGTCACGCCGTTTGTAATGACCAGCCATTGCACGTTGGCCGGTGGAGCGTTGCTATAGACCGCCGTGAAAACAACCTGGTCGCCGACAAACGTCTCCGCGCCGGTAGGCAGGGTGTCCTGGGTCAGGTAAGGCGACGGCGGCGGCGGCGGCGTGGTGGTGTCGCCGCCCTGCACAATAATCTCGGAAACACCACAGTAGCCGTTGTCAAAACCGGAGGCGCCGGGCGGACTGGAAAAATCAAGCTTGAGGTTCGCCACGCTGCTGCCCAGCGGCGAGCCGTCGTTCATGGCGATTGACACCCGGTTCGCCGATGCGCCGACGACTCCTTGGGGATTGTAAAAGACAGTAGTGATGGGAATGTAGGTTGCGGGCGCCGCCACCGTGGCGTAGGAAAGGGTGTAATACTGGCCGTCACGGTCAGCATTGCCCCAGCCGCTGTACACCCCGACATTGGTTACATCATTGCCATAGGTCACATTAGGCAGCTTGTAGATCAGCGTGGTTCCGCCGCTGGAACCGCAGGTGGCAAAGCCGGAAAGATCACCGGAAGATCCGAGCGCGCCATCGGTCAAAATGGACGTGCCCATCGAACCCTCCGCCATGAAGTTGCCGTTGGTCGTCGTGGGCGCCAGCCCGGCGATCAGGCTGGGCGATTCCACCGGCCAGGTGGGCGTGAATATATCGGGATTGCTCTGGTTTGAAGTCGTGATCGAAATCACCGGCGAAGCCACGCTGGCCGCCGGCGTGCCGCCCACGGTAATGGCGCTCAAGCCCGTGAAACCATTTTCCACGCGCGGAATGGTAAAATCAAATTTCACGGCGGCGACATTCGCGGCAATCACCCCGCCCAATGAGTCGTCAACGATCGCCTGGTTGGCGCTTGCCGTGTTCGCGGGAACCGAAGGATTGTAATTAACCGTGGTCAGATAGTTGAAAGTTCCCGGATTATCCACGGTGGAATACAAAACCGTGAAACCCAGCGCGTCCCGGCCATTATTGGCCCAACCGCCGAAAACGGTGATGTTGGTGAGATTGAATCCATTGGCGGAAGCCGGGAGCGTGTAAATAAGCGAGGTCCCGCCGTTATAGCCGACCGTGACATAATTTGTGTCAGTGCTGGTGCTCGGCTGGATGATCCGGATTTCCAAATTCGTGTTGACCGTCAGGGAAGCGGGATCCCGGCCGGCAAGTTCTTGGGTGAAATTTCCCGACACAGTGACGGGCGCCAGCCCGGCGATCAGGCTGTCATTCGTGTCCACGACAAAAGCGGGCGTGAACGGCCAGACATTCACCTCGCCCTGCTGGTTGGCGGTCGTGATTGTGAGGGCCGCTGAAATGGAACCGGCGGAAATTAGCAGGCCCACGCAGGCAATGCCTGCCGTTATTTTCCAAGGAGTTGACTGTGGTTTGTTCATAATGGGGTTGGTGCTTACAAGTTTTGGGCGATGGTCAGTTTGTCGGGTTTGCAATCAACGCGGGCAAATTAAAAATACCCCGTCGTCGTTCTGGGTTCATGTTGGCTTGATGATTTCCAGTATAAACAAATGCCGTAACCGACATATCCCCAAACATGGTTATCACCTCATCACCGAAATGGGGGATGCTGATACAACTGGATAATTTTCCAAGAACAACCGGGCGGCGCGGGCGGCGTTGCCAGGAGAACTTCAGGGCCGGGAATGTAAGCCGGTCACGGCAGCGCCAGCAGGCGGTAGAATCTTTGAGGATGCCCGGTCATGTCATCGGCAACGGACACGGGCGAGCCGGTGCCGGGAATAATTCCGCCCAGCGAAGTCCAGGTGGAATCCGTCAGGCTGTTTTTGAATTGAACCTGATACTGCTGTCCCGGCAGGGTGCCGAAAGAAATTTGAACCTGCCCGTCGGCCGCAGGTTTGACACCGGTGAACTGTGGCGGGCCGGAGATGAAAATCGAAAATGCTCTGGCATCGCTCAAGGGCGGCGTGCCGTTGTTCGAGACACGCACGGTGATGGCGTTGGTGCCGGGCGCAACCCCATTGGCCGTCGTCCACGAAAAAATTCCAGTCGTCGGATTGATGCTTGCGCCCGCCGGCGCATTGCTCAAGCTGAACGTGAGGGTTTGATAGCTGCTGTCCGCATCCGTGGCCGTGGCCGTAAATTGCACCGTCTGGCCGACGTGAACATATATGTCGTGGATCGCGGCGAGCACCGGCGCGGTGTTGGGAACGACATTTTTTGTCTGCGGCGTCGGCATGGGCATGGAAAAAATATTCGCCACGCCATCAGGAAAGCGTCCTTCGCTGACATCTGCCGTTTGCACGCCAAAGGAAAGTGCATCAATGGTCGCGCCGTCGGGCGCAAACAATCCGATGGAGTCGCCGGACTTGCTCAACTTGAAATTCACATGCAGTTCAGGACGATTGGTGCTGCTCGATCCGCTGCCGTTGTCGGCCCAGACCAGAAAGAAACCTTTGGACGGAACCAAGTATTGATGCGTGTCGGGAATCAGGAATTTAGTCTTATCCGTCAACGTGCCGGTTAGATAATAGCCGCCCAAGTCCACCGTGTTGGTGCCATAATTGTAGAGTTCAAACCAGTCGTCAAATTTGCCGCCGGCCGGATTGGCGAGCGTATGGCTGTTGTCCGCCATCCATTCGTTGACGGCAATGGTGATGGGCGGCGAACTGTTCGTATTGAATGTGCTTGGCGTAACGGCAAACATGTTCTGACGATAAAATGGCTGGCCGTCGGGAAAGTCGCCGTAACTCCAATTCGCCGGCAGATTGGTATAGTTGAGATAGTCCACAATTTGCGGAGTGTTCCCATTGATCAGGCGAGCGAGAACAACCTTTCCCGATCCAGGCGTCGGACTGAAGCTGGCATGTGGCGCATGGATGGTTGACTGATTAGTTTGGCCATCGCACCAGATGACCAGAAATTGGTTCGGCAGAACAGAACTGTTCGCGGGAAAAGCCCACTGGGTCAAATTAGTATAGTTATTGGCGAGATAGAACCCGGCCAGGCTTAGTGCATTGGTGCCGGGATTGTAAAGTTCCACCCAAGGAACATTGGCCCCGGCGTTGTTGGTCGGGCCGGTGAGGTTTTCGGCCTGCGCTTCATTCAGCCATACGGACGGAAAGACGGGCAGCGTGGCGGCGACGGAATTTTTTGCATCCGGCGTGGCGGTTGCCTGAAATTGTGGAGTAAATGAGGCATTGGTTGCCACGGCGGTCCAGTTCGCCACGCGGCTGTTGTCCTGCGCAGAATCAATGAGTTGCAGGGCTGCGCCATTGGTTATCATCGGCCACGGCGCGACGGTTTCGTAACGCACCCGGTTCACCATCAGTTCTTGATTGGTCTGCGCGGGATCTGGCCGGAACAGGGTGAGCGTCTCGCCGTTAAGATCAAGATTGCCGGTGAATTGATCGAAGACGGGCAGCGTGTTGCCATAAGTGGTTGCGAAAGCCACGCGATCCTTGGCCAGAACCAAAAAATTATCCGCCGCCAGAATGCTGCCCGGCGGAAACGTGTAGCCCAGCCCGTTCACCCGCCAGCCGCTTAAATCAAAACTGTAACTGGCCGAGGTGTTAAACAATTCGACATACTCCGCATTAGTCACCGCCGGGTCATACATGATTTCATTGAAGACGATGGCCGTGCTTGGATCGGGCGCGGTTTCATTCCACACCACTGTCCGCGTCGCGTTGGTAATTAAATCACCCTGAAGATCGTAGCCTTGAATGTCCAAGATGTTGGTCGGTGAGCTAACTGGAACCTGAACGGTCCAACTAGAGATTGAAGTCCAAGTCACCGGGTAATTCACGCCGTTGATTAGAACAGACGCGATTTGCACCGGAGCCGTGCCGCTCAACGTGACCAGATTATTGGCGACAGCGGATGGATTTACACTGAACGGGGTGCTGCCGCCGGCATTATTGATGACGTTGGCGGCATAACTGCCGCGCTGCGAAATATAATTCAGATCACCGGACCAGTCCTGTCCGGGGAAAGATTCGTAATGACTTATCCACGGAGCCATATAAGCGACATTATACGTGGTGTTGATGTCGTCGAGGATGTGCGCGTAAAAACGCCGCAAATTTCCGGGCAGGTTCACAATCTTTGAAAAGTTCTGATCACCGACCAAAGGCGCGGTGGGCGACTGGCTGAAGGCAAAATCCATGTCCCAGGGAAAATACAAAACTTTTCCGTCCGCCGGCCGGAGATAGGTCATCAGGTTATGGTTGTTGCCGAAAGTATACATGTCGCCCACGCCGCACAAACTGACGAGCGCATAAACGCCCAGCCATTCGTCCACGTCCGTCGTCTGCCGGGTTTGCGTGTCCAGCGCCGCTCCGTTCAGGCTCCACGATTTGGCAAAGTTGATGAACGCGGAATAATCATCCTCGTTGCGGTGGTTTTTGATGATGAAGTTGTAGCGATAAGACTCCTTGTCATTGCCGAGATCGGAAATATCCGCCCCCTGCACATTGTCCGGCGCGGGCAGTTTGTAGCCGTTGGCATCGGCGGTCAGCGGATAATAAGCCAGTTCCATTTCATAGAGCGTGCCGTCGCCTCCGTTCGTGAACGTCGTGCCGGCAAAGTTGTCTTCAAAGCGCGGGGAAAGAATCGCCCAGCCGTTTTCCGCGCTCTGCGGGGCGATCACCCGGCATAAATCAGAATTCACTTCCGGCAGGCCGGCATGCCCCGCCATGTGTTTCACCACCATCTCCTCCTGCGCCGGCCGGTCGCCGCCGGCCGACCGGTCAAGGATCATCACCGGATGCACGCCGCGAAACAGTTCGTCGGGATTAAATTGCAGGTGAAAGCCGATCCGTGCCGCCTCCACCCGTCCGCGCTCGCTGCTCTTGAGGCGCACGGCCATGTCATAATAAACCTGGCGCTCGTCATAAACCACCGTGCAGGGCAGGTTCTCATTGCTCATCAAATTGGTCGTCGCGGATTGCAGCGACACATTGGCCGGTGACATGAGGATTCGCAGGCTGTGCGCCGCCGCGACATTGGCCGCGCCGTCATTCACCCGGTAGAACGCGCCGGAATTCGCGCCCTTGGCCGGGAAAGTTGAAACGGCTCCCAAGGCGTCCGTCGCGCTGACATAAAACTGCACCAGCCGCCCGGTCGGCTGGCCGGGAATGGTTCCCGCATAAGCGCCGTTGGTCAGTGTCATCAGCGCGCTCGACCACGCGCCGCCGTTCACCGACCACCAAACTGTGCAGGCGGCGACGCCCTGCGTATCTTGCGCGCGGACAAACACGGTGACCGGCTGGCCGGCCTGCGGCACCACGGGTTGATTTTGAAATTGCGCGAACGTCGGGCCGATGTTGCCCGCATAAGCGGAATTGGCCGCGCCCGGCGTGCCGTTCAATTGCGGATAGGCCAGCGCCGTCGTCTGCGCGACGCGGTTGAAGTAAAGCCGCGTGTTCAACAAGTTGTCGCCGGAAAGCCACCGCGCCCGGTAGGAAATTTCATACATCACGCCATTGGCCACGCTCGCGCCATTGGCCAGCGTCGTTTCGATGTGGTTGTTCATGTGTTCTTGCGGACCGCTCGCGACGACGTGCAACACATGGTTGCCGGCATTGTCGGGATCGGTTTCCACCACGCTGCGCTGATGATTGCCGACGAACCGCCAGCCGGCGGCGCCGTTTTCAAAATTACCGTTGGCGATCAACTGCACCGGGTTGTTCGTCGGCGATTGGATGACGCTGATGTCGTCCACATAACATTCGCCGTCGGTCAGCAGGCCCATGACAAAATCATGCCACTGACTGTCAGGCGCTGGAGTCGCGCTGGGTTGGGCGACCATGCGATAAGTAAAAGTCTGCCACGCAGATTTACCTGATTCATTGCTCGCCGCCCAGGCTTCGGCCTTGGAATTATCCGCCTTGGAATCGCGCAATTCCAAACTGGAACCGCCGCCGTCCGCCGCTTCCGGCCAACGCCCGTCGTCGTAATAATGCACCACGTTCGCCGGATTGCCGCGCGGATCGTTCAAGATGATTTCATCGTCGCTGCCAAGATGGCCGCTGAAATTCCCCACAATATCAATGGCCGGATAAGCCGCATACAAAGCGTCCGCGTCCCGCGCCACGACCAGATAACCGCCCGGCGCGATAGTCTGGTCCGCGCCGAAGGCATAACTGATGCCGCCCGCCAACGTCCAACCCGTCAAGTCCACCATGTTGGAACTGCGGTTGTAGAGTTCGATCCATTCTTCCGGATTTTTCTGCGGAACCGAGTTTGTATTCGCCGCCGGAAAATCCTTGTGGTGATACATGATTTCATTGATGACCAGTTCCGGGTGAAAAGCAAAACGGTTGCTCGCGCCCGGCGTCGGCTGGTTGGGAACCAGCCACGGTCCCGTGCCGTCTGGCGAACGCGCCTGCGGCCGTTTCTTCAAAACCACGCCGTCATAAACGGCCGTTTCGTTCGTGGCAAATAAAAATAATTTATCGCCCGAATCCGGTGAAATAAAACCGAGCGTGTCGTTGGACAGGACGAGAAAAGCGCCCGGAGCCAGCGTCGCGCCGGGCGGAAATTGATAGTCCGTGTTCGTAGCGCCAACGTGATGCAGGCGGCAGTTGCCGAGCGAAACCGCGTTGGTTCCATAATTCATCAGCTCCACCCAGAACGCCGCGTTGGTCGTGCCGGAAAGTTCGTTGAACGCCACCGTCACCGGCGCGGCGGGCGTGGCAAAATTATCCACGCCGGGCGTGCCGCCGTTTTGCGAACTGGCCGTCCAGTTCGCCGCCGCATAACTGCCCCAGTCGCGATCTTTTTTGGCGAGCGACGGCCCCGCGCCATCCGGCGTCACCGGCCAGCCGCCTTCGGTGCCAAACGTCACGGTGTCCATCAAGCGGCCCGAATTGTTGTATAAATTCAGCGTGCCGCCGCTGTTGTTGAGCGCGCCGGAAAACGGGCCAAACACGTTTGAAGACAGCCCGGTGGCCGCCAGTTGCGCCGGATCGCGCGCCAGCACGATGTAACTGCGGCCGGCGACGCGCGTGCCGCTGGGAAATGTGTAATCCGTATCGCCGCTGACCCGCCAGTTCGAGATGTCCAGATCCACCGCCAGTTGATTGTAAAATTCGATCCATTCCGTGCCGGCTTCATTCGTGGCGGGATGATACATGATTTCATTGAACACCAGCGCGGCGTCCGCGCCGTGCGCGCTGCCCGCGGGAAATGAAGTGTTCATGGCCGTCGGCGGCAGCGGCGCGGACACGCCGTTGGTTCCTTCCACGATGATTTCCGCATAGCCGGAATAACCGTTGTCAGTGCCGCCATCCTGCGCGGAAAAATCGAATTTTAGGAAGGCCACATTCGTGGCCAGCGGCATACCCGTCGGACTGGCGATGGCCACGCGGTTGGCGGAAACGCCGGTGACATCCGGGTTGTCATAAACGCTGGTCAATGGAACGAAGCTCGTCGGCGCGGCGACGGTGGAATAAAAAACGGTGTAAAACTGGCCGTCGCGATTTTGATCCGGCCAGCCGCTGTAAACCACAATGTTGGTGATCGTCGCGCCGTTGAGAAAATAAGTGACCGACTGCCCCGCCGCGCCGCCGCAGGTGGCATAAGATGACTTGTCATCAGCCGCTCCAAACGTGCCGTCGGTCAGCGCGCCGAGGCCGGCCACGCCCGGTTCGTAGGTGAAATTGCCCGAACCAACGGCGCTGGGAAGTTGTCCGGCAATCAAGCTGTCCGATTCAACCGCCCAGGCCGGCGTGAACGAACTCTCGCTGTTCTGGTTGGCAGTCGTGATGACGATGGGCGGCACAATCAAGTTGGTCGCCGCCACGCCTTCCACGGTGATGGCACCATAGCCCACGTAGCCATTTTCCGAACCCGGCGAAGTGAAATCAAATTTTACAGCCGCGACGTTGGCCGCGATGATGCCGCCGGCCGAATCATCCAGCACCACCCGGTTGGCCGAAGCGACGCCACCGGCAACCGAAGGATTGTAGCTGACCGGAGTTAGCACCGTGAACGCCGCCGGATTGATCACGGTGGAATACGACACGGTGTAAGCCTGGGCGTCGCGGCCATTGTCCTGCCAGCCGCCATAGACCGTGATGTTGGTCAGATTGTAACCGTTGGCGGAAGCCGGCAGCGGGTAGATCAGCGACGAACCCGCGCCGCCGCCGTTGCCGCCCGTCACATAGTTTGGACTGCAGGTGGTGTCCGGGCTGCCCACGGAATCAATTGTCAGATCGCCGCCGGCGGTCAGGGAATTGACATCCCGGCTGCCGCCCTGCGGCTCCTCGCTGAAATCGCCCGCTGAACTGCTGGGGGAAAATCCGGCGATCAAACTGTCCGCCGCCGGCGTCCATGCCGGCGTGAACGGCACCGGCCCCGTCTGGTTGGAAGTTGAAACTACCAGTGCCGCAAAAACCGGGCTGGCGCAAGTCAACCAAGCCGCGAAACCAAGCCAGCCCGCCGTTCGCCGGTTAAAACTGTTCAAGAAGTTGCCGATAATTTTCGCGAGGTTGGTTGATGTGATGATCGGCTTAATTTGCCTTGGCGCCATCGGCCCGTCCACCCCCCGAACCCGGTGAGATTTTCATCACCGAAACAGGGGATGCTCCAAATTTTTTCATTCCACCTCAAGCGCCGGCTTTCATTCCGTCCAATTTGGCGGGCGAAAGCCGGGTGGAAGAAAATCAATTGGCTGGCTTCGGCGGTGACGTTTTGGAGGCCATGTAGCGCACCACCGCCTCGGTGCGCGAACTGACATGCAGCTTGTTATAGACGTGCTTCAAATGGCTGCAAACCGTGTCAATGCTGATGCCCAGTTTGTCGGCGATCAGCTTGTTGGCATAGCCTTGCGCGAGCAGTTGCAGGATCTGTTCTTCGCGCACGGAAAGACGCGCGGATTCATCCTGAATTTGGGTTTTCCGCCGGAAAGATTCGATGACGCGGCGGGCGATCTGGCTGGTCATCGGCGCGCCGCCGCCCAGCACGTCCAGCAACGCGGTTCGCAAATCCGACGGCTTGGTTCTTTTCAGCAGGTAACCATCCGCCCCGGCTTCCAGCGCGAGAAAGACCAGTTCCTGATCATCCATCGAAGTGAGGATCACAATCTGGGTCTGAGGCAGGAGCGCCTTCAGCCGCCCCGTGCATTCGATGCCGGACATGCGCGGCAGAAAAATATCCATCAGCACCACCTCCGGACGTTCCTGGGGAATCACCCGCAAGGCTTCCTCGCCCGTGGCGCAAGTGCAGGCGCAGTTGAAGTCAGGAAAGGAATTGATGAGCTTGATCCAACTGTCGCGCACCTTGGGCTGGTCTTCCACGAGCGCCACCTGGATCGGACGTTTCGAGGATGAGGTTTCCAAACGGCTGTTTTTCGCCGGCTTTGTCAGGCTGTCACTTGGTGTGGTCATGGCTTTGTGAAGATTCATCGGCCGGTCGGTTTCTGGTTTCATTTGTTTGCCCGGGAAATTGTCGGCGGCTCCAAAACCATCTCCAGACGGTTTGCCGCGGATGCTTGATGGGAATGTTGAATTCCACCCGGCAGCCCTGCGCCGGCCGGCTGGTGACGAGGCAACCGCCGCCCAGTTCGTTCATCCGCTGGGCCATGTTGGTCAGCCCGTTGCGTTCGGATCTGGCCGTGGCCGGATCAAAGCCTTTGCCGTTGTCCTGCACCACCACGAGCAGTCGCTGGCCGTAATGGCGGATTTGCAAATGCAGTTCGGTGGCGTCCGAATGTTTGACGGCATTATTAAGTGTTTCCTTGATGGCCATGAGCAGGCTGCGCCGGAGCGGCAGATCAAAGCCCGCCGCCGATATTTCCGCTTCCACTTCAAACCGGCATTGGATTTTGGTGGGGGCCAGAAATTCCTCGGCATATTTGCAAACATAGGCGGCAAAGTCGCGCAACGTGTCCCGCCGGGGATTCACGGCCCAGAGAATTTCATCCATCGTGGACAGCAAACTGCGGGCTTCCTCGCATATTTGCACCAGTTGCAACTGTGTTTCCGAACCGGCGGGCAGCCCGCTTTGCGCCACTTCCCCGTGCAGCACGAGCTGGGTCATTCTTGCCCCGATGTCATCGTGTATCTCCCGGGCGATCCGGGCGCGTTCCTGCTGCAACAGCCACCGCTCCTTCTGATGCAGGGCCAGTTGGGCCATCAGTCGGAAACTGATCAGGATGACGAATCCGCAAACGAGAAGCAGCGTAATTTGGAACCAGCCCGTCTGCCAGAAGAACACCTTGATCGGCTGCAAATCCGGCATCACGTTCACGTTGATCGGCTGTTGCCACCAAGGCAGCCCGCCCAAAGGCGCCTTGATGGTTGCCGCCGGCCAGTCAGGCTGCAGCTGGGTTCTGGTCTCCCAGCGGCTGGCGTCAGCGGGAACGATCCGCCAGCTTTCATCCGATTTGACTTCAATCTTGCGCCCGTCCGCCAGGTCAATCTGCATCCCGAAGAGCATTCCTGCATAGCCGGTGGAATTGACGCCTTTCACGGCCAGAACATGCCGGCCAGGGGTCAGCAGCCGGCGAAAATTATAGATGAACAGCTCGCGCCATTCCGCGCCGCGACCAAGTTCGCGTCCGTCCAGGTAAAGCGTGAATTCATTATCCACCGTCATCGTCAGCCGGGCATTGGTCACCGGACCGGTGTCGGGAATTTCAAACGTGTGCCAGAACTGGCAGGTCTGGCCGCTAAGAGTGTTGCTGGCCCAGATCCACGAACCAAGTCCGTTTGTCGGGCTGACATAGGGGCCGGCATCGTCCTGAATGGATGCGGTGGCCTTGTCGGCCGCCGCCGCCTCCGCGCCCCGCACCGGCGTGCCGGCGGCAAAAAAACATGCCAGCAAAACAATGGCGGCCAGCCTGCGCTCGCCAGGTGAGAACCCTGACTTCCGCATTGAATTAGAGGCGATCGCGCGTGGCACAGGTTTGAAGTCCGGCAATTATTTCACAAGCATGGGGCGTTGATTGAAACCGGCCCAGACAATCCGGTTTTGCCGGCCATGAAATAAAATCATCCGCTGCAAAAAAGAAGCACGGTGATAAAATTTTTGCAGCAAATGCAGCCGGCGCATACCGGAAACGCTACTGCAATTTTACGAATCATGGCGAGCGATTTATTTTACCCCGCCCGAAAACGGCCGGCACCGCCTGTTTGCTTGAGAACGTGTTGGTGCCGGTGGCGGGACTTGAACCCGCACGACTTTTTAAGGTCCCAGGATTTTAAGTCCTGTGCGTCTGCCATTTCGCCACACCGGCGGGATTTTCAGCGCGATACGTTCGCAAATGTTTCCAGCCGACGCAAGCCGGCGGTTCGAGTGTTATGGACTTGCCGCCCGTTTGCCGGGTTTCGGGAGACAGGGCCGCTGGCAAAAAAAACGCCCATAAAAACCAACAGCCGGCAGCATCCAAATTAAAAGAACCATGTCTGATGGATAGACAGGCAATAATGCCGGGAAAGTTTTTAAGTCGCCTCATTTGGCCGGGAATGGTTTCCCATGCTTGACCTCGCGGCGGGAACGGCCATGATTTCGCTGGTAAAAATGAATCCGTCAATGACCCAGCCCCCTTCGCCCAACCTGACGCGCACCATGTTGACGGTGCTGTTCATCGGCATTCTTATCGCCGCCTGTTTCTGGATGGTGCGTCCGTTTTTGTCCTCGCTGATCTGGGCGGCGATGACGGTCATCGCCACCTGGCCGTTTTTTTTGAACCTGCAGGCCCGGCTCTGGGGCAAACGCTGGCTGGCGCTGCTGGTGATGATCGTCGTGCTGCTGCTTGTCCTGATCATCCCGGTTTGTTTTGCGATCCTGACCATCGTTGACCAGGCGGACGACATCGTGGGCTGGGCCAAATCCCTGGCCGCCGCCAAGGTGCCGCCGCCGCCGGAATGGCTGCAAAAAATTCCTTATTTCGGCTCGTGGGCGGTGGAACATTGGCAACGGCTCTCCGTGATTGACCCGCAGGAACTTTCTAAAATGGTGGCGCCCTATGCAAGCCAGTCGGTCGGCTGGTTCGTGAACCAGGCGGGCAATTTCGGAATGCTGCTGCTGCACTTTTTCTTCAGCGTGGTGATCGCCGCCGTGCTTTACCTGCACGGTGAATCGGCGGCGGGCGCCATCCGCAGTTTTGCGCGCCGGCTGGCCGGGCCGCAGGGCGAAGCGGTGGCGGTGTTTTCGGCCAAGGCCGTCCGCGGCGTGGCGCTGGGCATCGTCATCACGGCGCTGGTGCAGTCCACCTTGGGCGGCCTCGGCCTGTTTTTTGCCGGCGTGCCGGCCGCCGCGCTGCTGGGGGCGGTCATGTTGTTGTGTTGCATCCTGCAGGTCGGCCCCGGGCTGGTGCTGGCGCCCGCCGCCATCTGGCTGTTTTGGAGGGGCGAGATTTTCACGGCGTCCATTTTTTCCGTCTGGGCGATTTTCGTCTGCACAATGGATAATTTTCTCCGCCCGTTTTTCATCCGCAAAGGGGTGGACCTGCCCGTGCTGCTGATTCTCGCCGGTGTCTTCGGCGGACTGCTCGCGTTTGGCATCATCGGCCTGTTCATCGGCCCGGTGATTCTCGCCGTGACCTACAAGCTCCTGCGCGCCTGGGTGCTTGGCACCGATGAACCCGCCGGACAAGGAACAGCTCCGGCGGTGGAAACTCCCGCCGCCCCGGCCAGCAAAGTCAAGTGATTGGGAAATGATCCCGTGCCATTGCCGTTGCGGATGAATCAGAAACGGGCGGATGCGCCGGCCGCTGACCGCCGGCCAAAATCAGTGAACACAATTTCATGCGCGAACAGGGAAACCCATTCAAAGGCCGTGGCGCGGTCGGCGTTGCTGCCGCCGATCAGTTCATGCTGGGCGTTGCGCAGCTTGATGAGGCGGGCCCCGCCAAACTGCTGGATGACGCGGCGGGTTTGAGGCGGAGCGGTGATTTGATTTAATTTCATGCCGTCATCTTGCGCCCGGCAGATGGACAACGGCTGTCCAAGAGAAATAGATATGAAAAAATTTCAGCGTTGTTGCGGCGGCAAAATGGGCGCGGCCACGGTGGAATCGGCGGGCGGGGAATTGGTGTCCACGTTGGGCTTCGACGCGGCTGCGGTGTCGGCTCCCGCCAGTTCATCCGGCAAAATGGTGATGGCGATGCGCCGGTTTTTGGCGCGGCCTTCGGCGGTGGAATTGTCGGCGATGGGCCGATACTCGCCATAGCCCACGGCGCCGACGCGATGCGGATCCACCCCGGCTTGTTCGGTCAGAAAATGAACCGCCGCCAGCGCCCGCGCCGTGGACAGTTCCCAGTTGCTGGCGAAACGGTTGTGGGCGGAAGGGCGGATCGGCACGTTGTCCGTGTGGCCGATGACGTGAATTTTCAGTTCTGGATGCCCGGCCAGAATGGCGGCCACTTTTTGCAGCACCGCCTGGCCGTCCGGCTTTAACACCGCCTCGCCGGAATCATACATCACGCGGTCGAGAATGTTCACCGTGAGCCTGCCTTGCAGCTTGGAAATGGTGACATCCTTGGATTCGAGATCGGCGCGCATTTCGCTTTCCAGACCTTTGGCCATCTGCGTCGCCGTCGCTTTGTCCTGTTCCAGATCGGCCACCTGGGACTTGAGGTTCGCGATCAATTCCAGGTTCGTCTGGTTGTCCGCGAACGCCCCGGAAAGGTTCGCTGTTGCGTCATCCAATTTTGCCTGAAGTTTTTTAAGCCGCGTTTGCTGCTGCGTCCTCGTTTCCGCCCAGAGCATCACAAAAAAAATCGTCACCAAGCCCAGCAGCACGGCGGCGATCCAGCCGAAGTGCGAAGCGTTCAGGACGCTTTTCGACCGGGTCACATGCTCGGTGAATGGTTGTTTGCTCTCACTCATGTCCGGGAATAACGGGCGTTGGTTTCGCCGGCTGTTTTAATAATGAAAAGCGCGGTGGATTTACACCTATTTATTTTTTGAAACCGCCGGCATATTTCAGATTCAGCATGACGCTTAAAAAAGTTCTCCCGGTTTTCATTGGATATGAACGGCGGTTTTGGCATTCAATTCTCAATTTCAACCCGGGCAGCGCGAGCATTCGCTCCAAGCTTTTCTCAAGGGCAATTTTATTTCTAGTTGTCAGCAACAACTTTTTGCCACACGGTAAAGCCTGAACGTCAACATGAACGAAATGCTTCCCCTCATTTATCTGACGCGGCATGGCGAAACCGAATGGAGCCTTTCCGGCCGGCATACGGGCTTGACCGATCTGCCGTTGACGGAGCGCGGCGAACGCAACGCCCGCGAACTGGGCGGACGACTTGGGGGAATTACTTTCGCAAAAATTTTCACCAGCCCGTTGCAGCGCGCGGCCCGCACCTGCGACCTGGCCGGCTTCGGAAAGTTGGCCGCAGTAGATCATGATCTCGTCGAGTGGAACTATGGCGAATATGAAGGACTCACCTCGGCGGAGATTCATGCAAAACGCCCCGGCTGGCAAATTTTTCAGGACGGCTGCCCCGGCGGCGAATCGTCCGCAGAAGTGGCCGCGCGGGCCGACCGGGTTTTGCAGCGCGCCCGCGCCGCCGGCGGCAACGTGCTGATTTTTTCCAGCGGCCATTTTCTGCGGATGATGGCCGCGCGTTCGCTCGGCCTGGCGTCCGCCGCCGGCCGATTTTTCGCCTTGAGCACGGCCAGCCTGAGCGAACTGGGCTACGAGAACAACCTGGCCCAACCGGTGATCAAATTGTGGAACGACACCCGCCACGTCAGCGAATGAAACCAATTGCCGCCTTGAAACGATCCGTTATATGAAAGTGCTCGTCATTGATGTTGGAGGAACTCACGTCAAGGTGCTGGCCACGGGTCAAAAGGAGCGCCGCCAATTTGAGTCCGGCCCCAAAATGACGCCCGCACAAATGGTCGCCGACGTGCGGAAGCTGGTGCCCGATTGGAAATACGATGTTGTGTCCATCGGTTATCCGGGGCCGGTCCGCAAAGGCCAGCCCGTGATGGAGCCGTGGAACTTGGGCAAGGGCTGGGTAAAATTCAAGTATGGCGCCGCGTTCAAATGTCCGGTCAAAATGGTGAATGATGCCGCCATGCAGGCGCTGGGCAGTTATCGCGGCGGCAAGATGCTTTTTCTCGGCCTCGGCACCGGCCTGGGTTCCACGTTGATTGTGGACGGCGTCGTTGTGCCGATGGAACTCGCGCATCTGCCTTACAAAAAATCCACCTTTGAAGATTACGTCGGCGTTCGCGGGCTGGAAAAAGACGGCCGCAAAAAATGGCGGCATCATGTGACCGACGTGGTGAACCGGTTGGTTGCCGCGCTGGAGCCGGATGAGGTGGTGCTCGGCGGCGGCAATGTCAAAAACTTGAAGGATCTGCCCGCCCGTTGCCGCGCCGGTGACAACGCCAATTCATTCATCGGCGGCTTCCGCCTGTGGCAGAAAGCCGATGGCAATGGAAAATTTTCACCGCATTCAGCCAAGGGCAAAAAAATTTCGTCCCGCTCCAAAACCAAAACGAAAGGCGCAAAATGAAATCCATCGGTTACAACCGTCCGCTTTATGTTCTGCCATTCGATCATCGCGGCTCGTTTGAGACGAAGATGTTCGGTTGGCACGGCGATCTGACGCCGGCGCAAACTGCGGAAATCGCCGCCGCCAAACAGGTGATCTACGACGGTTTTAAGGCGGCCATCGCCGCCGGCGCGCCAAAGGAGAAAGGCGGTATTCTCGTGGACGAACAATTCGGCGCGGCGATTTTGCGCGACGCCAAGGCGAACGGTTTTATCACCTGCTGCCCCGCTGAAAAATCCGGCCAGGAAGAATTTGATTTTGAATACGGCGAGAATTTTGCCCGGCACATCGAGGCGTTTGGCCCGACGTTCTGCAAGGTGCTGGTGCGCTACAATCCCGAAAGCGACGCGACGTTGAACCGGCGGCAGACGGCGCGGTTGAAAAAACTTTCCGATTATCTGCACGGCAAAAGCGAAAGCCGTTTCATGTTTGAACTGCTCGTGCCGGCGGAACCGGCGCAACTAAACCGGTTCGGCGACGACAAGCAAGTTTACGATCTGAAGCTGCGACCGAAGCTGATGGTGCAGGCCATTGAGCAGCTTCAGGGCGCGGGCGTGGAGCCGGATGTCTGGAAGATCGAAGGGCTGGATCGCCGGGAAGATTGTGAGAAAATCGTGGCGGCGGCGCATCACGGCGGACGGGATCAGGTCGGCTGCATCATTCTTGGTCGCGGCGAGAACGACCGGAAAGTTCACGACTGGCTGACGATCGCGTCGGGCGTGAAAGGATTTATCGGATTTGCCGTGGGCCGGACGGATTTCTGGCAGCCGCTCGTGGATTTCCGCGCCAGGAAAATTTCGCGTGAAGGAGCGGTGGCGGAGATCGCGCGGCGTTACCGGGAATTTGCCGGCATTTTTGAGCAGGCCCGTCCTTCATGAGCAACCATCAACCAGGCACATTGAACCCGGATTCCGAAGTTGGGGAGCACGCCCGCCTCGGGCGTTGCTGGGTGCGCCCCGCGCCCAGTGGTTTGCGCGTGAGGCGGGCACGAACGCTTGAAACTTTCCAGTGCGCCCGGTTTATTTTCCGCGAGGGCGCGGAAAACAGCGCCCGGGGCGGGCGCGCTCCCTTTTTTATTTTTGAATCCAAGTTGAACGAACAGAAAAAACTTTTATGAAAACAAATTCACCGATGCAACTGGGAATGGTGGGACTGGGCCGGATGGGATCGAAAATGGTTCGCCGGCTGATGCAGGCGGGCCATCGCTGCACCGTTTTTGACAGGTCGCCCAAGGCCGTCAAAGCCGTGGCCCAGGAAGGCGCGACCGGTTCAAGATCGCTGGCCGACTTCGTCAAAAAACTCGAAACGCCGCGCGCCATCTGGCTGATGGTGCCGGCGGCGGCGGTGGATCAGACCATCGCGAAAATCGCGCCGCTGCTCAAAAAGGGCGACATCCTCATTGACGGCGGGAATTCTTATTATGTGGATGACATTCGCCGCGCGCAGGCACTTGCGGTGAAAGGAATTCATTATGTGGATGTCGGCACCAGCGGCGGCGTGTGGGGTTTGGAACGCGGATATTGCATGATGATCGGCGGCGAAAAAAAAGCCGTCAAACATCTCGGCCCGATTTTCGCCACGCTCGCGCCGGGCATCGGCAACATTGACCGCACGCCCAGCCGTAAAAAATCTGCCGGCACGGCGGAGCAGGGGTATCTGCATTGCGGGCAGAACGGCGCGGGCCATTTCGTGAAGATGGTCCATAACGGCATTGAATACGGCATCATGGCCGCGTATGCCGAAGGGTTGAGCATTCTGCGTGACGCGAACATCGGCAAGAAACCGGACACGATTGACGCCGAAACGACGCCGTTGCGCGATCCTCAAAATTATCAATACGACTTGAATCTGCCCGATGTCGCGGAAGTCTGGCGGCGCGGCAGCGTGATCGCGTCATGGCTGCTGGATTTGACAGCGGACGCGCTGGCCAAAGATCCGGCGCTGAAAAATTTTGCCGGCCGCGTTTCCGATTCCGGCGAAGGCCGTTGGACGGTCAAGGCGGCGATTGACGAAGGCGTGCCCGCGCCCGTGCTGACCACGGCGCTTTACGAGCGGTTCAGTTCGCGCGGCAATGCGGATTTTCAGGGCAAGCTGCTTTCCGCCATGCGCTATGAATTCGGCGGTCATCTCGAAAAACCGTAGCATTTCGCCCGGCCCGCCGGCGCGTGGCGTTTCAGAATTCACGGTCAAAGAATTCCGCCGGGAACATTGCCGGCCGGCAAAGAAATTTGTTTTGTCTCCCCCGTATTGCGTATTGTCCAAAAAAGATCGTCCGCTCACTTTGGAACTGAAGTGAAACCACGTTTCAATTATGCGTGACGAAGCCGGATTGTTAAACCCTTTGACCGGCCGTTGTAAACTGCCCGGCATTGCAAGCGGGATGAATTGATGTCACTTTTGACCGCGTCATGAAAACCCTCCTGCTTCTCGTTGTCGCCCTGTCTTTGCCGCCGGCCCGGGCCTCGGAGGCCACGGCGCCAAAACCCTTTGGCCCGACGCCGACGCCGCGCCAGCTTGAACGGCAACAGATGGAATTTTTCGGCTTCTGCCATTTCACGGTGGACACTTTCACGGGCCGCGAATGGGGCCTGGGCAGCGAGCCGGAATCCGTTTTCAACCCGGCAAATTTTGACGCGGATCAAATTGTAAAGGCATTCAAATCCGCCGGCATGAAAGGGCTGATTCTGACGTGCAAGCATCACGACGGATTCTGTCTCTGGCCGTCGAAGTTCACCGGACATTCCGTGAAAAATTCACCGTGGAAAAATGGCCAGGGCGACGTGGTGCGCGCCATTTCCGACGCCTGCCGCAAATACGGTTTGAAATTCGGCGTCTATCTTTCACCGTGGGACCGCAACAGCGCGTTTTACGGCAAGCCGGAATACATCACCTATTACCGCAACCAGCTTCGTGAACTGCTCACGGATTACGGCCCCGTTTTTGAAGTATGGCTCGACGGCGCGAACGGCGGCGACGGTTATTACGGCGGGGCGAACGAGAAGCGCACGATTGACAAAGCCGTTTATTACGACTGGCCGACGACGTGGAAGCTGATCCGTGAACTTCAGCCGGGTGCGATGATTTTCAGCGATGCCGGCCCCGACTGCCGCTGGGTCGGCAATGAAAGCGGAACCGCCGGTGATCCGTGCTGGGCGACGATCACCACGGACGGCTGGCATCCGGGCGATGCCGACGCGAAACAGCTCAACCGCGGCGTTCGTGGCGGCAAACAATGGATTCCCGCCGAGGCGGATGTCTCCATCCGGCCCGGCTGGTTTTGGCACGCGAATCAAAATGACCAGGTGCGTTCCGTCGCCAATCTTTGGAACCTCTATTTTGAATCCGTCGGGCGCGGCGCGGCGCTGAATCTGAACGTGCCGCCGGATTCGGACGGGCAAATTTATGAGCGCGACGCCAAAACCCTCGCCGAATTTGGCCGGCTTTTGAAAAAGACCTTTGCCGTCAATCTGGCGAAATCCGCGCAAATCACCGCCGGCAACGTGCGCGGCGGCGATAAAAAATTCAGCGCGCAAAATCTGCTCGACGGCGATTTTCAAACTTATTGGGCCACGGATGATTCCGTGACCGATCCCGAGGTCACGTTGGAATTCAAAATGCCGGTGACATTCGACATCGTCAGCCTCCGCGAATACCTGCCGCTCGGCCAGCGCATCAGCGCGTTCGCGCTTGATCAATGGCAGGACGGAAAATGGGTTCAGTTCGCCGCCGGCACGAGCATTGGCAGCCATCGGCTCATTCGTGGTGATTCTGTCACCACCCGCAAAGTCCGGCTGCGCATTACGCAATCACCTGTGTGTCCGGCTTTGGCGGAGTTTGGTTTATATGCCGAGCCGGCGATGAAGGCTGAAATAAAATAGCCGGCCGGATTTGAGTATGAATTCAATTTCACTCGAACAGTTTCTGGCCGGCTTCACTCGCGATCCCAAATCCCCTCACAAACTTGCGATCCAAAAGGCGTTGTTCCTTGCCCGCCGTTTACAGGAACGTGCCACGGAACTTCAAACTGCGCCGGAAAAACGCCAGCAGGCTGAACTGGACCGGATGCTGCAGACGCCGTCCGACAAAGCCACGCTCGCGCAGATCACCGACCAGGCGTTCCGCACGAACGACCCGGCGCGCGCCGTTGAACATCTCACGCACATCCTGGATGTGCAGGGGGTGCCGCGCTTTTTCGGGCCGGTGGATCGCACCTTAATGAAAGGCTTTCAGTCGTTTGGCAACTATCTGCCCGGTGTCGCGCTGCCGCTTGTGAAAGACCACATGCAGAAAGAAACCGCCAACGTCATTCTGCCCGGCGAAAGGGATTTGCTCGTCAAACATTTGGCCGAACGCACGCGCGAAGGTGTGCGCATGAACGTCAATTTTCTCGGCGAAACCATTTTGAGCGAGGCAGAAGCCGAACGGCGATTGCAGCAATATTTGCAGGGATTGCAATGGCGGGAAACGGAAGTTGTCTCCATCAAAATTTCCACGTTGTATTCGCAGATCTCGCCGGTGGCTCGCGAACATACGATTGTGACGCTTTGCGACCGGCTTGAACGGTTGTTTCTCACGGCGGATCGCGCCCGCTTCAAGCGGCCCAATGGCGAAATTGTGCCGAAGTTTGTCTATCTCGACATGGAAGAATATCGCGACAAGAGCCTGACCGCCGAGGCGTTCATGCGCACGCTGGATCGTCCCGGCCTCAAGCATGTTCAGGCCGGCATTGCGCTGCAGGCTTATATTCCTGATTCGTTTGAAACCATGTTGCTAATTCAGGAATGGGCGCGGAAACGCGTTGCGAAGAGTGGCGGGCTCATCACCATCCGTCTCGTCAAGGGCGCGAACATGGAGAGCGAACGTGCCGAGTCGTCGGTGCGCGGCTGGCCGCAGGCGCCGTTCAAGACCAAACTGGAAACCGATGCGAATTACAAGCGCATGGTTCATGAGATGTTGAAGCCGGAAAATCTCGCCGCGATGAATGCCGGCATCGCGTCACATAATCTGTTTGATCTCGCCTACGGCCTCGTTCTGGCGCATGAAGGCGACGCGCTGGACCGGGTGCAGTTTGAAATGTTGGAAGGCATGGCCAATCAACAGCGCCGGGCGCTCTTTGAATTATCGCGCCACTTGCTGCTCTATGCGCCGGCCTGCAAAAAGGAAAATTTCATCAACGCCATCGGCTACCTCATCCGCCGCCTCGACGAGAACACCGGGCCGGAAAACTTTCTGCGACATGCTTTCAAGATCCGAGTTGGCACGCCTGAGTGGGACATTTTGGAAAAGGGCTTTCTTGCTTCGTTTGAAGCCATCGCCGGCATAAGCGGCACACCGAGGCGGATACAGAATCGGCAGTTGCCGCCGGCCAAAGTCAACGCGGTGGCACGCGGCTGGCAATATTTGGATAACGAGCCGGACACGGATTTTGCCCTGCCGCAAAATGGTGAGTGGGCGCGGCAAATCATTGCCAAGTGGCAGCCACTATGCGGCGACAAGGCGACGCAAATTCCGCTCGTCATCGGTGGTGAGAATGTCCTTGATGAACGCACTGTGCGTGAGTGTCTCGATCCTTCCCGGCCCGGTGTGGTCGTAGGAATCTATCGGCAGGCCAATGACAATGACGTCATTCGCGCGGTTGAAGTTGCCGATGCGGACCCGGACGGTTGGCGCAAGCTGTCAGCGGCTCAGCGATTTGAGATACTTGGCGCGGTCGCTCAGGAACTGCGTTTGGCGCGTGGAGATTTGATGGGCGCGGCGCTGGCGGATGGCGGCAAGACCTTGCTGGAATCCGACCCGGAAATTTCCGAGGCGATTGACTTTCTGGAATTTTACCGCGACACCGCGCGCTGGTGGTCGGAGCTGCCGACGCTTCAAGCCAAGGGCAAGGGCGTGGTGGTGGTTGTTTCGCCGTGGAATTTCCCCATTGCCATCCCATGCGGCGGTGTCGCTGTCGCCCTTGCGGCTGGCAACACCGTCATTCTTAAGCCCGCGTCCGACACGGTGCTGGTCGCGTGGGAATTGTGCCAATGTTTCTGGCGCGCGGGCGTCTCAAAAAGAGTTTTACAATTTATCCCATGTTCCGGCGGCAAGGAGGGCCGCAAGCTGGTCAATCATCCGAAGGTCAGTTCGGTCATCCTTACCGGCGGCACCGGGACGGCGCTGACCATGCTCGGCGATAATCCACGGCTGAATCTCTACGCCGAAACCGGCGGGAAAGACGCGACGATTGTCACCGCCGTGTCCGACCGCGAACAGGCCATCAAACATATATTGCATTCCGCCTTTAGTCACGGTGGGCAAAAATGTTCCGCAACGTCGCTGCTGCTGTTGCAAAACGAGGTTTATGACGATCCGTTATTCCGTCGCAGCCTGTGCGAGGCTGTGCAGAGTTTGAAGGTGGGTTCCGCCTGGGAGGTGGAAACGAAGCTGGGACCACTCATTCGCCCACCAGCCGGCGAGTTGGAAACGGCGCTTAAAATTTTGGAACCCGGCGAGGAATGGGCGCTGATGCCACAGCCGGTTGAGGGCAACCCGTGCCTGTGGACGCCCGGCATCAAATATGGCGTGCGCCCCGGCAGCTTCACGCATCTGACGGAATTTTTTGGGCCGCTGCTCGCGGTGATGCGGTTTGACACTTTGAACGAGGCGGTCGCGCTGGTGAACCAGACCGGTTTCGGGTTGACGAGCGGTCTTGAAAGCCTCGATGAACGCGAGTGGAATTATTGGAAGAACCACATTCATGCCGGGAATCTTTACATCAACCGCGTCACGACCGGTGCAATTGTTTT
>Ga0164241_10002060_pt1 | contig 22748 bp, 14 predicted proteins | sample OricomyardsoilBY_FD_108780 | JGI IMG/M metagenome (GOLD analysis project Ga0164241, IMG submission 108780) | Backyard soil microbial communities from Emeryville, California, USA - Original compost - Back yard soil (BY) | ecosystem: Environmental > Terrestrial > Soil > Unclassified | place: USA... | reverse complement strand
GCCAACCACGCTATACAGCATTTTTACAATTTTCAAACCGGCTTATTTTTTTATACATCGGTTAACGATGCGCCATTAATTGCTCGCAAAACCGAAACTTCGGATAATGTAATTCCTTCATCTAATTCATCCATGGCAAAGGCATTATACCACTTGGGCTTACTTTTCGATAATGATGATTATCTACAAAAATCTGTAAAAGCAATTAATGCCATTAAGGCTAATGTAATTCAGCATCCTTCATTTTATGCCAATTGGGCTATACTTTCAAACTGGCTTATATCTAAACCTTTCGAGGTAGCCATTGTGGGGCCTGACTTTATGGATGTACGTAATAAAATGAGTGAAAAATATTTACCGAATTGCATTTATACCGGAAGTGCCGGAGATTCGGATTTGCCATTGTTGCAAGGCAAATATAAAACAGGCGAAACACTGATTTATGTTTGTAAAAACAAAACCTGCCAGCTACCGGTTACTTTAGTTAACGAGGCTTTACTTCAAATAAGTTAAATATATAACGCAAAAAAACTCTACCGGTTATGGTAGAGTTTTCTTGAAGTATATTTTAATGTTTATTGTTGGCTAAGGTAAATGGTGGTTGTATTTCCATCAACAGTTTCAGTGGCTTCATCATCGCAAGTACCTGTTCCATAGTTAATATAGTGTACCGATCCTGATCCGATTTGGTATTGCATTTCGCCCGATACCGGATAGTCGCAACCTGCAGCCCTGTTTATAATTATTGGGGTTACCTGGCTTGCAGTGTAGCTGTCGCCATCTTTAGTTACACCATTCATAGTGCCTATTAATGAAAGTTGGTCATCTTCTCTGGTGCCGGTTGAGCTACCTGTTAACCATTCAAATGTTGTACTTGAATTGATTGATGCTGTTGTACCTGCAGGTATGTTTTCTATTGTTACACCCATTGAAACAGGGAACTCTAAGTTACCTCTTACGTTAGGGCCATCGTTAGTAACATTAACAGGTCCGTTATACCTTTTATCATCAACTACGTAGTTGCTCATGGTAGCATTAATATACGCACCGGTAGTTGCTTTAAAGCTTTGTTTGCTATTAACATTAAATTCGGCATACATAGTACCGCTACGGAATATACCATCGCTGCTAACACAACCCGTACCAAAATCAACCAAAATGGTATGTGGATCCGAAATGCTGTCAATAGTTATTACTGCACAGTCGTTTAATACATCTTCAGTTTTAAATGATCTGCCCGACCTTGCCGCTTCAATAATTGTTAATACTTCGTTGTAGGTAGTTACCACGTTCAGGTTTTGCTCTGTAACAGGTGTACTGCTTTCAGTTACCTTAGGTGCTAATGCTTTCTCTTTTTGACAAGAGTTTAAAGCTAATACTGCTGTGAAGATTGCTGCAGCACCAATGATTTTAAATTTTCTTAGTTCCATTTTTATTATTTTATTTTTTTGGAGTATTTACTCCGTTTTAAAATTTGTTTTATAGCTTCTTTAACGGATGCTATACCCAAAAGGTTACAGGCAGTAGACTTTTTTTGGTAGTATTTTACCAATGAAATGTGGCTAACAGTTACATTATTACAAAAAAGCAGAGCTTTTTATCATAAATACAAGTGGCTGGCAATTAAATAATATTATTTATTGCTTTGTAACTTATGCAGATATAGAAACCTAACGGCTTTGTTTCCCGAATGAAAAATCGAGGCGGTAGTAAAACAGGGGCAAAAAGCCAAGTTGGTAAACTTCTTTAGCAGGTTGCTGTGGGTTTATGTATTGCAGGCGCAATATGTTTTTTTGAAAAGTTACGTTTACCAAATCTATACCCACTTCGTGCGTAAAACGTTTAGTGTTGCAACGGTAATTTAGTTTAATATCAAACCTAAAGTAGGGTTTAAATTGATACTTGTTCCTAAGCGAATCAACCACCACCGGGTCTTCAAATTGTTGCGATAAGGTAGTGTCGTAAGGCGTATATCGTTGCCCGCCGCCAAACGTAATTTTGCCACCTATGCCTATTGTGTTTATTCTTTTCTTTTTCTCCCATTTAAATTCTTTGGTGCCTAAGGCATTTAATACATACTGGCCATTAAAACTACTGTTGTACCATTTGCCATTACTTGCTTTTAGTTTTGAATCATAAACCGAGCCGCTGAACATTATAAACCAGTTATGGGTAAAAAACTTTTCCACGGTTAATTCAACGCCTACATTTCGGCCCAAGCCTTTGTTGGTTAGCTTACCCGGAAAAAAACGATCGAATCCGCTTCCTTCATTCAGCATGTTATACGATGTGGGAAATGTATCAATAGGTATATTCCATAATTGCTGATAATAGGCTTCAGCCTTAATACGTACATCTTTCTTAAAAAATATGTCATACCCCAACACTACATGAAAGCTACGGATAAAATCAAGGTTTTTATTGTAAAGCTCGCCTTGTTCATTTTGAATGAAGTATTGATACACTGGTAATATTTGCGAATGTATGCCGGTGCCAAATGCTACAGATTGATTGGATTTAAATTGCCACTTAAGCGAAAACCGTGGTTCAATACTAAACCTGTTGTTAAGTGTAAAATATTGTGTATGCAAACCTATTACGGTCGATACTTTTTCGTTTAGGGCGTATTTCCATTGTACAAAAGGCTGTATCAAAAGGTGTATACCTGTGCGGGTGTTCAGTCGGGTTTTCCAGGTATAATCGGTCAATCCGTAATTAAAGGCAGGTTCCAGTAAATTGCTATCAACAAAGTTGGGTTGCAGCATTTCATTTATAATGCCATACCGTATAGCGCTGCGTGCATTTATTTTATTGTTGCGTATAAACGATAAAGTGTAACGTGTATTTACTAAAAAGTAAGTTAGCTTACGGTAGTTGGTATCAACCACAAAATTTCCGGTGGTTGAATCTACGTGCCTTATTATCCTGTAAAAATTATCCTTATTGTATTGTGTTGATACGGAAAGCGAAACCTTTGAGTACTCATGGTCATTAACTCGGTGCATATAGGTAATACCAAGTAAGCCTAACCCTGCCCTGAAATATTCATCCTGATCTTTAGATGCATATATATCCCGCTCCTCGGGTTTGGTGCGGTTACTGGTAATAAAGTTAATTAGCGAATAACCCCCAATGCCGAATAGCGAAAGATTGTCGCCATTTTTCATCGGGAAATTAAGCTTGAATTGTAAATCCTGATATTTAGGTATGGCATCGGTGCCAATATCAATACCTAATTTTACCAAGCCCTCAAGTGTAGCATATCTGTAATTGAAAATATAAGAGCTTTTATTTTTTTTACTGATGGGGCCTTCGCCAAAAATTTCGGCGCCAAGCATACCAAGTTGCACAGTATACTCATGCCTTTCGTTATTGCCACTTTTTAATCTTATATCAAACACGCCTGCAATTGAGTTTCCGAATTCTGCTGGAAATGCGCCCGTTAAAAAATCGGAAGTGGTTAGCATGCGGTTATTTAATATACCTACGCTACCACCGGTAGCGCCGGCTATAGCAAAGTGGTTGGGGTTGGGTATTACTACATCATCAACCCTGTAAAGCACCCCAAAAGGAGAGTTGCCGCGTATTACTAAATCATTGCGCGAATCATCTGTTCCCGATACCCCTGCATAGTTCGATGCCATACGGGCAGGGTCTCCGCGCGAACCTGCATAGCGTTCAGTTTCTTCAACCGAAAATGCGCGCGCACTAAGCACGGCCATCTCATTAATACTTTCGCCTTTTCTTCCGCCTGTTACTACTACTTCATCCATTGTTTCCACCGAGCTTTCCATTTCAATGCTCATTACCGTTTCTTTGGCTGAGCTGGTTAGTACATTTGGTAGAAATACATGCTTATAACCCATGTACGATGCGGCAATGTTTACGCGCCCTACAGGTATGCCTTCAATTCTAAATGTACCCGAGGCATCGGTAGAGCTTCCATTAATAATAGTTGAATCTTTCAGGGCCACCACATTTACCCCTTCAAGTGGTTGGTTCGATTCGCGGTCAATTACTGTGCCGCGAATAGTTTGGGTAATACCCTGTGTGTATACATTTATATAAGCAAAAACCAGAAACAAAAGTGCCAGCGTGTTTTTCATGCATTCTCAATTGTATCAAAAAATAGCTTACTCTTTAATTACCTCAATGCCATCAACAAAGTAATTTGTTTCACCTTGCCACGGCATTGCTTTTACTACTTCAGTATAATGTACTGTTACCTTGCGGCCTTGTAAATGAACTATACTATCGGCTATTGCTTTATCGCGCACCGAAAAATTCCATATTTCATTTCTTTGGGCAGTGTTAGGTATATTACCCATACCGCCAATGTTCAATTCGCCCTCGTATGTTTTCATTAAAAAACCCTTGCGCGAAAACTTAATAATAACGCCCGCTCTGTTCCCATCGCTATACGAATAGTTAAAAACAAAAAAGGTTAGTGCGGTGCCCACCACAATAAGTATGGCAAGAATGATAATTGCCTTTTTAAAAAACGAACGGACAGGAGTGGAGCTTGTGGTTGCCATAGCAGGATATATTAATTTACTTCTAAGGTAACAATTACTTGGTATAAAAAATAAAAGGCGGCTCTTGAGAGGAGCCGCCTTAATGAAGGAAATCGAGATGAAAAGTTTATCTAAATACAGTTATTGATCCTTTATGTTCAACCGTGTCGTGGTTAACGTATACTATTTTTGCAGTGTAGATGTATACGCCTTGTGGTACTATTTCGCCTTTATAGTTACCATCCCAGGTAAAATCGTTATCGCTGGTTTCATATACTTTTTCGCCCCAACGGTTAAATATTTTAAAATCTAAATAGCGTATAGTTCCTAAATCGCCGTAAATTTTAAACACATCATTGGCCCCGTCATTGTTTGGTGTAAATACGTTTGGTATAAATACGTCGGTAACCGGTTTTACATTTATAGTTACTTTACCGGCAGCCTGGCAGCCGTTAGCGTCAACTACATTTACTCCATATTCAGTAGTAATAACCGGGCTTACCATGGTAGTAGCGCAGTTGGCACAAAATATTTTTTCAGTAGGTGTCCAGGTGTATACATTACCATTGTTATTATTGGTTGCTGCATTTAATTGCGCTGTTTCACCTTCAGTAATATTATCGTTATCAACCGATGTTTGTACCTCTAATTCATAATCGGTACTTACCGAAAACGATTCCTGTATTATGCAATTACTTCTATCGTGTACGGTAACAGTATAACTGCCTGCACTAAGCTGTGTAGCATCAGGTTCGTTAGTGCCGTTGCTCCAATTATAAGTATACGATGGAACACCACCCGCCACATTTAAATGTACTTCGCCATTGCTTACTTGCGAGCACGATGCATTCTTCACGTCAAAGTTTAGTTCAAGTGGTGGTGCTTGTGTTACAGTATTGTTTTGTACCGCTACACAACCTTTGCTATCGGTTACAGTAACCATGTACGAGCCTGTATATAATTGGTCAATATTCTGTGTGGTTTTCGAATTGCTCCATGCAAAGTTATAAGGGCTATTACCACCTGTTACATCTAAGTTGATGGCACCGTTGTTATTGCCAATAGTACAGCTTGCAGGTATCACGTCGGCAGTAATAGCAATTGCACTTGGCTGTTTTACTTCAATATCAGGCTTGGTTACATTACAGTTCGATGCATCTGATACCGTAACGGTATATACACCTGCAGGTATGTTGGTTAAGTCTTCGCTGGTTAGCCCATTGCTCCATAAAAAGTTGTAAGGCGCAGCTCCACCGGTTACTGATAAATTAATGGCGCCATCGGTACGGTTATTACAACTTACGCTTAATACAGTATTGCTTAACTGAATAACCGGCGGTTGTATAACACTTACGGCATCCGTTACGCTGCAACCGCTTGCATCGGTAACCATTACAGCATACGAACCTGCATTAATATTACTGCGGTTAGCAGCTGTTACTCCATCTGTCCAAGTGTACGTATAGGGTGTGTTTCCACCGCTTACGTTGGTGTTTATTGTTCCATTGTAAGCGCCGTAGCACGTTACATTTGTAGGTGTTACCGATAAGGTAAGGGGTGCTAATGTTTGTATGGTTACAGATTGGGTAGTGGTGCAGGTATTATAATCAGTAATAGTTACATGGTATGTGCCACCTTGTAAGTTGGTCCTGTCCTCAGCGGTTGAGTTGTCGTTCCAGTTATAATAGTATGGCGATGTACCGCCTGTTACTGTTATATCTATTGATCCCGCTTTATCGGCACATGCATAGTTCATGTGTGTTTCATTAGCTACATATATGGCAGGTTGAGTAACGGTTATAGATTTTTGTGCAATACAGTTGTTGGCATCGGTAACTGTTGCTGTATATGTATTTGCAGCAATATGGTTAATGCTTGATGTAGTAGCGCCATTGCTCCAGTTATAGTTATAGCTTCCGGTACCACCTGTTACACTTAACCCAATATAACCCGTAGGGTTTGCATAGCAGCGTAAGTCAACGTGCGTTTCGCTTATTTGTATAGGTGTAGGTTCAGATATTGATGCACTTGCCGTTGCTTGGCAGTTAGCTGCATCGGTTACCGTTAATAAATAACTTGTCGGCGTTAGATTGCTGATGCTGTTAGTTGTGGCACCGGTACTCCAGTTATAATTGTAAACATTATTGGCATAAGGCGTTCCACCGTTTGTTACTGCTGTAATAGTGCCATCGGCAATGCCATTGCATGATACGTTATTGGCATTAAGCACTACCTGTATAGGGGCTGTTTGTGTTACAGTGGCAGTTGCCGTTTTTATGCACGAGTTTGTATCAGTAATAGTTACCGAATAACTACCAACATTTAAGTTGCTGATATTTTGTGTAGTAAATCCGTTACTCCAAATGTATTGGTAAGGCGCAGTGCCGCCGCTTACAGTTAAGTTAATAGCGCCTGTGTTAGTGCCACCACAAGTAATATGTGTTACCGATGGTGTAGCTTGTATTACCGCAGGTTGTGTTACTGCCTTCGATGCAGTTGCCGAGCAACCATTGCCATCGGAAATTGTAACGCGGTATGTGCCGGGGGTTAAATTGTATATATTTTGGCCGGTTGCACTGTTGCTCCAGTTATAAGTATAAGTACCCGACCCGCCCGATGTAGCGCTGGTAATACTGGCATTAGCTGCACCATTACAGGTTGCCCTTGTTGCTGTAAGTACAGTTGTTAAGCTACCGCCCGGTGTTACGGTTGCTGAACGTACTAACGAACATCCCTTGTTATCAGTAATGGTAACTGTATATGTTCCCGGGCTAAGGTTGCTAAGGTTTTGCGTTGTGTCGTTAGTATTCCACAAAAAGTTATATGGGGTGCTGCCACCTTGTACCGATACTATTACCGTGCCATTGTTGGCGGTACAGCCGGTATTACCTGCGGCTGCGCCACCTTGTAGTTGTAACGGTTCATGAACCGTTACGTATTTTGTGCCTATGCAGCCATTGTTATCGGTAATGGTTAAGTAATAACCACCTGGCGCAAGGTTTGTTAAGTCTTCTGTAGTGTCATTATTGCTCCAGATATAAGTATATGGGGCAGTACCCCCCGAAATTGTTATGTTAACAATACCGTTATTTGCTCCGTAACAGGTTACTTGCGTAACCGATGCACTTGTACCAATTCCTGTTTGTGGTTTTGAAACCATAGCCGATGTTGTAGCAGTACAGCCGTTCCCATCGTTTACAGTAACAGTATAGGTGTTTTCAGATAAGTTGCTTAGCGAAGGTGTCGTTTCGTTATTGCTCCATAAATAGGTATAAACTCCATTTCCGCCTGTAACATTTAATGTTATGCTACCACCTGTTGAATCGTAACTGCATAATAAGTCAGTAGCAGTAGCGGTAACTGTTAATGTGTTCAATTGGCCTATTATAAAACTCGTGCTTGCTGTGCACGCCGAATTATCGGTAATAGTTAAGTAATATGTGCCTGCTGTAAGGTTACTACGGTTAGGTGTTACTATGCCATTTCCCCAATCATAGTTATAAGGTGCAGTACCACCTGTTATGCTGGTAGTAATGGCGCCGTTATTGCCACCACTGCAAGTTACGTTGGTTAGTGTGCCTGTTATGTTAATAGCCGCAGGTTCATTAACTGTTGCTGTAGCTGTGTAATTACAAACATTGTTTTCTGTTACCACTAATGTATAATTACCCGCAGCAATGTTACTTCTGTTTTGGGTAGTAGGGCCATCGCTCCAGCTATAAGTATAAGTACCGCTACCTGTTACAGTAGTATTAATAGCACCTGTGGCATTGCCATTACAGGTTGCGTTAACTGTACTTAATGCCACTGTAGCTGCTGCAGGCTGTGCCACAATAGCCGATGCAGTAGTAGTGCACGAGTGGTTATCGGTAATGCTTACTGTATAGTTACCGGCAGGTAATGCCGAACGGCTCTGTCCGCTGCCTGCATCGCTCCATGCATAATTATAAGGGGCAAAGCCTCCGTTAACTATCATGGTAATACGCCCGTCGTTAGCGCCAAAGCAGGTGGCATTAACGACGGTTGAAGAAGTAGTAATAACACCCGGTTGGTTAACAGTGTATGAGTTTGACGCAGTACAACCTGCATTATCCGTAACAGTTAAAAAATAATTACCTGCAATTAAGTTAGTGCGGTTTTGGTTTACCGGGCCATCGGCCCAAGTGTAATTATATGGCACAATTCCGTTAGTTACCGTATTAGTAATAGTGCCATTATTTTCGCCATTGCAATTTACATCGGTTACTACACCGTTAATTGTAATAGGGAAAGATGGCTGTGTAATAGTGGCCGATTTAGTGGCTGTACACCCATTATTATCAGTTACGGTTACGGTATAGGTATTAGCTGTTAAGTTGGTTATATCCTCAGTATTTTCTGTATTGCTCCAGCTATATAAGTATGGTATAGTTCCATTACTAACCGTAAGGTTTATTGATCCTGTATTGGCACCATAACAGGTATTGCTTAATTGCGTAGCGCTTAAGCTTAAAGGTGTGTATGGTAGTATGCTTGCCGATGCGGTGGCTGTACACCCATTGTCATCGGTTACGGTTACAGTATATGTACCCGAGCTTACATTAGTGCGGTTAGGTGTTGTAATGCCCATACCCCACCAGTAATAGTAGCTGCCTGTGCCGCCGCTAACGCTGGTGGTAACGCCGCCTGTTGGCCCGCCTGCACATGTTATGGGTGTTGGCGTAGCGGCAACTATAAGCTGTGTGGGTTGCGTTACAGTGGTATTAGCCGTTGCTGTACAGCTTTTACTATCGGTTACCGTAACGGTATATGCACCTGCTGTAAGGCCGGTGCGGTTTTGGGTAGTTACTATACCCCAGTTATATGTATTGCCGCCATTGCCTCCTGCTACAGCAGTATTAATAGCGCCGTTGTTACTGCCAAAACAACTTACGGCAATTGGCGTAAGTGTGGCAGTAAGCAAAGTAGGTTGGGTAATATTTATTGTTTTGGTGGCTGTACAACCTGATGATGAAGTTACCGTAACGCTGTAAGCGCCTGCTGTAAGGCCGGTGCGGTTTTGCGTTGTTATCGCATCATTCCATTCATAGGTAAAAGGCCCTACGCCACCAACTACCGATGTAATGGTTATAGCGCCATCGGCACTACCAAAACATTTGGCATTGGTTGCGGTGTTATTAATATTCATGGGGCTATTGGCCTGGTTTACGGTAGCCGATAGGGTAACACTGCAAGCAATAGTATCGGTTACGGTTACAGTATAGGTACCAATGGTTAGCGAGTTTCTGTCTTCAGTAGTAGGGCCGTCATTCCATACATAAGTATATGGCGGGTAACCGTATTGTATAGTTAAATCAATTTGCCCGTTGCTGGCATTGCAGTTGGCATCGGTAACACTAACGCTGGGTACCATGCCCATAGGTTGGGTTACATTGGCCGAATCTATTTTAATACAGCCTTTGTTATCGGTAACAGTAACATAGTAATTGGCAGCTGTTACCCCGGTTCGGTTTTGTGTGGTTGCGGCATCGTTCCATAAAAAGGTATAGGGGGTTGTACCGCCTGCTACATTTAAAGTAATGGTGCCGTTATTGCCTCCGCCACAACTTACCGGTGTGGTAGCTGTGTTAGTTAATAAAGCCGATGGCTGGGTTATGGTAACAGATAAAGTGGCCGAAGTAGCGCCCCCGTCGGTTACTGTAACCGTGTATGTACCTGCGCTCAGGTTCGTTCGGTCCTCGGTTAGTAATGCATCGTTCCATACATAAGTAAATGGTGCAATACCCGTAGGGGTAATGTTAATGGTTGCATTGCTTCCTCCAAAGCAATCAACGTTAGTATGCATCTCGCTTAAGCTAACAGCTGCGTTGGCAACGCCTGCTGTGGCTAAAAGCATTAAAAGCATAAATACTTGGTGTACAATAGTTTTCATCTGGTCTCCTTTTAAGAAAAAGTCTCGGTAATCTTTTTCTGTAACTGTATATACGGAGCTACACTTTTTATGTTACGGATAGGTTATAATGCGATATACACATGAAATGCACAGATAAATTTCTAACATTGCTACCGAATTGATGTATAACAGATATAACCGTCTGTTTTTGAATAAAAAGTATACTAAATGCACACAGCTGCCCATTTAACCAAGCTTTACGAACAGGCTTTTAATAACAATAATTTTAACAATAATCCCACCGGATTGTACGATCCGGTTAACCATATAATGAATATTAAGGGTAAACGGATACGCCCCTTACTACTTTTAATGAGTTGCGACTTTTTTGGCGGAAATGTCGACGAAGCTCTAAAACCAGCCTTTGCTATGGAGGTATTCCATAATTTTACTTTAGTACACGATGATATTATGGATGCTGCCGAAATACGCCGCGGCGAGCCTACCGTACACATAAAATACGGGGTTAATGCAGGTATTTTGGCCGGCGATGTTATGTTGGCCTATGCTTACAAAAACCTGTGCAGCGTGCCTGCCGATAAGGTACCTACCATGATTGAGGTTTTTAATAAAACTGCTATCGAGATATTTGAAGGGCAGCAAATGGATATGGATTTTGAAAAGCGCACCGATGTTAAGGAAACCGAATACCTTAAGATGGTGGAATATAAAACCTCGGTACTATTGGCTTGCAGCCTGCAATTAGGGGCGGCGCTTGCAGGTGCTGCCGAAGTAGACCAACAGTTAATTTATGAGTTTGGCCTAAACCTTGGCTTATCCTTTCAAATAACTGACGATTATTTAGATGCCTTTGGCGAAGCCGAAAAAGTGGGCAAAAGGATAGGAGGGGACATATTGAATAACAAGAAGACTTATTTGTTCATCACTGCCCTCAATAATGCTTCCGGTGCACAAAAACAGCAGCTTTTGCAATTGCTTCATGAAAAAGATGAAGAAAGGAAAATAGCTGAAGTTAAGCACTTGTTTAATGAAACAGGGGCAACTCAAAAAACTCTAAACAAAGCAAATGAGTTATACAATTTGGCTATTGCTTCGTTACAAAAAATTAATGCACCTTCTTCAACCAAGCAGCCATTGTTGCAACTGGCCGAACAAATAAGCAACAGGCAGTTTTAGTAGGGGCTTATTATATGTTAATCAGGTTATGCTTAATGGCATATACTATAAGCCCTACCACGTTATTAACACCTACCTTCCGCATCATATTCCAACGCAGGTTTTCAACGGTACGCAAGCTTATATATAGTTGCGATGCAATTTCTGCATTCGTATATCCGTCAACCATTTTTTGTAGTATCTGTGTATCCTTTTCCGAAAACTGTACATCTACTACATTAAAGGTAGGCTCTATCCGCTTACCTTTAACTAACGATTTTAACATAGCGTTATTTATGTTATCGTTAAAGTAAAAGTGGTTTCGGTTTACACTTTCAATAGCTGTTACAATTTCCGATGGCTCGGCATTTTTAGCTATAAAGCCGCAAGCGCCCGCTGTAACGGCTCGTACCATAAATTCGTCCGATGCATGCATAGAAATAACTATACACTTAACCGGCGAATTCACCTTTTTTAATTCCTTAAGTACATCGTAACCCGTCATTACTGGCATATCCAAATCAAGCAGCATTACATCCGGATTAGTGCTTGCTGCCAGCTTTAAGGCCTCTGCACCATTTTCAGCTTCGCTGGCCACTTCAATTTCGTCATGCTCTTTAAGCATCGCAATTAAGCCGCTTCTAAATAATCTGTGGTCATCGGCCACAAGTACTTTTGTTTTTTGCATAGCACTATTTTATCAGTGGGGTAATAGCACTTTAATTTAAACTTGAAATTATACAACAGAATTGACTTATGGGATTTTATCCTCTAAGTAATTTTACTCGAATTACAAGAAGTGCTACTTGTAATAATATTATTTATTTTATTTCTATGTTTTTTCATTTTACCAATGAAATTAAATGAGATTTTAGAAATTGATATTAAGACAAGCCGCTACTAAATTTAGAACCTGAAAAAATTATTGGCGTATCATTTCAATACGGCATTTCATTACAATGAAAGCCATTAATATTCTATTGAAGGGATGACTTTTATCACAATAACTATTATTAAACATAACCTGGGTCATATAATCTACCTGGCTTGTATGGATTTTTCTTTATAAGCCATACTTTACTAATACATATAATTATGAAATTTTATTTAATAATGCTGTTTAGCATTAGCAGCTATTGTATTGCCCAAGCTCAGTATGTATCATCAGGTTGGTACAACGCAACTGCTATATCCAGTTATGCAGGTGCGGGTACTTTAAGTTGGACCAATGCCATATTTGCAGGGTCGGGTAACGATACCGCCGCTACCGCAGGTATAGCCTTGGCTGCACTTGGCTCGGTTAACACCAAGTACATTGGTGCTACGGCTTATGGCATATCAATACCCACAGGGGCGGTAATACACGGTATATCGGTTGATGTAAGGCGTAAAGTTACAGGTGTACTGATTGGCAGCTCAATTAAAGATTACAAGGTTACCATTATTAAAGGCGGTGTTATTGCAGGCACTAACATGGCTGCCACTACCGTATGGCCCACTACTTATGGCTATGCAACATATGGCAGCGAAACCAGCGATTGGGGCCAAACCTGGTCCCGCGATGATATAGTTAATGGCAGTTTTGGCGTGGCCATTTCATCAACATTAAAAGCAGGCGCAGTAGCATTAACACTAACAGCACATATCGATCAAATCCGTATTGCCGTGTACTACGATATACCCGTGCCGCTACCAGTTCAACTGGTTAGCTTTAATGCTGTAAGTAACGATAATACTACGGTACAACTAAACTGGTTAACGGCGCTTGAAATTAATAACGACTTCTTTGACATTGAAAAATCGGTTGATGCTAATAACTGGAATACTATTGCAAACATACAAGGCGCAGGCAATAGTAGTATCGAGCAACAATATTCATATATAGATAATGCTCCTGCACAGGGTGCAAACTATTACAGGCTTCGTCAATGCGATTACGACGGTACTTGCCAATATTCGCCTATTGCTATGGCAAACGTAACCCTGCCTTTACCCCCATTTAAATTGTATGTTACTAATAACGGAACAATAGAAGTAAATGGGGCCGATAATGCAATGCCGGTAGCACTTACACTGTACAATATAAATGGTGTGGTTCAGTATAGCGGCACCGTTTATAACAACACATCTTATCAATTAAATGTTAATCATTTTCATAAAGGCATATATATAGTTGCTGCCAGTGCTGGTAATATTCAGGTTACCCGAAAAATATACCTTAACTAATAAATACAGCGCACAAAAAAAGCCCCGAGGCTACTCGGGGCTTTTTAAAAAATATTTATCCGTATTATTTCAATTCTATTTCGCCTTTACCTACAATGTAACCGCTTTGGTACACTTCAACTTTGTAAGTACCTGCATCTTTTATGTTTTGGCTCCAGTAAAGCACAATCTTTTTGTTGCTTTGGCTCCAGTCAAAATCAGCCTTTTTAGTGTATTGCATATTATCACCTGTTTCAGCCATTTTAAGTGTGCCCGAACCTTGGTCGGCCACCGAAATAGTTTCGCCTTTAGGGTTAAGTATGCGCACGTATAAACTAAGTTGGCCGGCTTCAAGTACTTTGTTTTCGCCGGTTTCAAAGCTTATTTTCAGGCTTTCAACTGCTTTAATACGGTTTACGGTAACTTCTTTACCGTTGCCTTTTTTCTTTATTCCCTCAACAGTTAGCTTTTGCAATTGTAGTAACGAACCTAACTCCACCTTTTTCGATAAGCCTTTATTTTGCTCCGAAAGTTGATTAGTTGTCTGTTTCTCCGAACTTAAATCAGTTGAAAGTTGCTGGTTTTCGGCGGTTAGCGCCTCATTTTTCTTTGTCATCTCATCCAACTTCTTCTGTAATTCAGCTATCGAAGCTACATATTCTGCAATGCGCTTGTTGGCCTCATTAAGTTTAGCTTGGCTAAAATTTTTGCTGGCAAGCAATTTTTTAATTTCAGTTTTCTCGTTTTCAATATCGGCTTGTTGGGCAGTAATTAAGCTGTCCATTTCGGCATTTTTGCCTTTATACTGGTCCAATTCGCCCGAAATAGAGTCCAATTCGGCTGTTTTAACATTAAACTGCGCGGTAATTTCTTCCTTTTGCGATGTTACATCGTTTTTAGCTTTGTTCTCGTTCCAAAGCAGGTATAGAGCTATACCATTAATTATTAGAAGGAGTACTATAAAGATGATGTACACCCTCTTGTTGCCTCCGCCTTGATTGTTTTCCATGAAATTTGGTTTTGGTTATTGAACTTAAATGTACTGCAAAAGTATTAGGGTGCAAATATTTTTGTATAACAGTTGTTCTAATACCCTAAGTTAATTATTGTGTACAGTGTACTGTTTAATTGATATTGGGTAAAAAAAGAATAGTTTTAAACACAGGGTTTTGCCTTTTGTAAAGTAGTTATTAAAGAATATTTTAGCCCTTTTTGTGGAGCTGGGTAAAATCGGCAAAAATTAAATTGTTATAAATAATGAGCAACGGCAAGCTATTACTTGAGGTTAAAAATCTGGTTACTGAGTTTAAGACAGACGATGGCATAATGCGTGCGGTAAATAATGTAAGCTTTACCCTTAACCGTGGCGAAACTATTGGTATAGTGGGCGAGTCGGGCTCCGGCAAATCCGTTACCTCATTATCGGTAATGCGTTTAATACCCAATCCGCCGGGCCGTATTGCATCGGGCGAAATAATATTTTATCCTAAAGATGGCCCGCCTGTTGACCTTACTAAGATTAGCGAAGATGAAATGCGTAAGTTTAGGGGTAACGAAATATCAATGATATTTCAGGAACCTATGACATCGCTAAACCCCGTATTTACCTGCGGCGACCAAGTGGTTGAGGCCATTACCCTGCACCAAAAGGTAAACAAAAAACAAGCGCAGCAAATTACACTTAACATGTTTGCAAAGGTAAAACTGCCCGATCCGCAACGCGTATTTAATGCCTATCCGCACCAACTTTCGGGCGGGCAAAAGCAAAGGGTAATGATTGCTATGGCCATGAGTTGCAACCCCGCAATACTTATTGCCGATGAACCTACCACTGCGCTTGACGTAACGGTGCAAAAAACGATTTTGGACCTGATGGCACAGCTAAAGGGCGAAATTGATAGCTCTGTAATATTTATTACCCACGATTTGGGGGTAATAGCCGAAATAGCCGACCGGGTTTTAGTAATGTATAAAGGTCAAATAGTTGAACAAGGTTCTGTGTTAGATATTTTCGGCAATCCCCAACACCCATATACCAAAAGTTTGTTGGCCTGCCGCCCTCCATTGGGCAAAAGGCTTAGCAAACTACCTACCGTAGTTGATTTTATGGAGGAAGCACCCGATGGTTCTATTATTGAAAAACACACTTCGGTGGCCGATGCTATTAACGCCGTAGTAATTAGCGAAGAAGAAACCCTTGCAAGGCGCGAACGCGTGCTAAAAGGTAAACCCATATTGCAGGTAAAAAATATACAAACCTGGTTTCCATCTCAGAAAAACTTTTTTGGTAAAACCACCAACTACGTAAAAGCAGTTGATGATGTAACTTTTGATGTATACGAAGGCGAAACTTTAGGCTTAGTGGGCGAGTCGGGCTGTGGTAAAACTACATTGGGCCGTACACTGCTTAGGTTAGTGCCGGCACATGGGGGCGAAGTAGTTTTTGATGGCAAAAATATACTTAGCCTGAATGATACCGATATGAAGGGTATGCGCGAGCACATGCAAATTATTTTTCAGGATCCATACTCATCGCTTAACCCGCGTATTACCATAGGCAACGCTATTATGGAACCTATGACGGTGCATGGCATTTACCAAAACGAAAAACAACGTAAGGATAAAGTAATAGAGTTGCTTACTAAGGTAAATATGAAACCCGAGCACTTTAACCGTTACCCGCACGAGTTTAGCGGGGGGCAACGCCAGCGTATTTGTATTGCACGGGCTTTAGCCCTTAACCCTAAGTTTATTATTTGCGATGAATCGGTTTCGGCGCTCGATGTATCGGTACAGGCACAGGTACTAAACTTGTTAATACAGCTACGCGAAGAGTTTAAGTTTACTTATATATTCATATCGCACGATCTTTCGGTTGTTAAGTTTATGAGCGACCGTATGGTGGTAATGAATAAAGGTAAAATTGAAGAAATGGGTATAAGCGATGATATATATAATAACCCACAACGCGAATACACACAAAAATTGATAGCAGCCATACCCAAAGGCGAGTTAAACGATATTATTAGTCGTATAGAAGCTGAAAAAGCACAACAAAACTAATTGATATGGGCACTTGGGGCGTTACCGCATTTGAGGATGATACAGCTATGGATTTTTACGATGGCTTTTGTTCCGAAGAACAATCGGTAGAGCAGCTCTCATCTTTATTGGATAAGGTGCTAAGTACTACTTACAATATGGATGATTTGTTGATGGAAGGTTTTACAGAACCTGTCAGGGCATTAGTTGCTGCCGAAATAGTAGCCGCTGTATTGGGTAACCCTGTTGATAGCTTACCCAATAAAGAATACCACGAGGCAGGTGTCCCCGCATTAAATATCGATTTACTCTATCCTGCTGTAAATTCCGATGTGGTTGATAAAGCATCGGCAACAGTATCAAAGTTAATCGATGCTAAAGAAATCCATCTTAGCGTTTTGTGGCAGGAGTCTGATTCATACGATGAGTGGAAAACATACCTGCACGACCTGATAAGCAGATTGCAGTAACTTTTACTACCCCTTCAACTGGTCATACGCCTCCTGTATCTGCTGAAACTTTTGAGCAAGTAATTTCTTTTCAGCTTCAGTGGCAGTTTTGTTTCTGTCGGGGTGGTATTGCAATACTAATCTCCGGTAAGCTGTCCTTATTTCGGCAACAGTAGCAGTTGATTGTACCCCCAGTATTTGATAAGCAGTGATACTGGTAATTACAGGCTCTTTCTTAATATTCCTGTACTGTACATCGTTTACATTTATATATCCCGCAATACGGAATATAAAATAGTTTTCGCGCTCGCTCAATTCGCCATCGCATTGTGCAAGGTCTAACAAAAACCGTATTACCTGTACGCGTGTGGGGTATTGGGTGTTCATGCGTATCTGGTCGCACACTATACCTAAGTCGTATTCCTTTTGTAAGCAGTGGCTTAATAGCTGTTTGCGCTCTTGTGTATAAGCATCATCAAAATGCGTGTTTAAAAAATCTTCGGTAAACGCTATTTCTTTTAACGATACCCGTCCATCGGCTTTTATAAGGTGCGATGCCAATACAATCAGGTTAACTTCAAATTCAGTTATGTTAGCCGTAATGTTTCGTGCATCGGTATTTTGCCCTCGCTCAACCAACGATCCGGTAATGAAGCCTATAATGCCCCCAATAGGGCCACCTACTACCCAGCCCAAACCTGCACCTAACCATTTTTCGTAACGCGCCATCTATTCGGTTGTACTATAACTAAGCTTTTTATTCAGCATTAAATATAAAAATACAAAGCCTGTAATTATAAACGGTATGTTAAGCAACTGTGTGCTGCTAATAGCATTAAATATTAAATCGCCTTCCGGTACTTTCAGAAATTCCAACATAAAACGGGTGCCAAATAAACCAATAAAAAATACGGCCACATACAATCCTGGCTTTGCTTCTTTATACCTGTTAAATAAATAAAGCTGTATTAACTGTAAAGTAAAATAGCTTATTGCCTCATATAAAACCACAGGGTGGCGTGGTACATTATCTACATGCGTAAATATAAAACCCCATGGCATGGTAGTAGGGGTACCGTATAGCTCCGAATTAAACAGGTTGCCGATACGTATAAGTCCTGCTAAAGTAAGCACTGCTATGGCAGCATGGTCTAAGGTCCACATGATGCCATAATCGGGGTTGCGGTAGCAAAAAATAAGTAAGCCTAAAACCCCGCCTATTAAGCCGCCGTGGCTGGCAAGGCCCCCTTCCCATACGGCAATTATTTTTTCGGGATGCGCAAAAAAGTAATCATGCTCGTAATAAAACACCTGCATTAAACGTGCACCTATTATACCTAACACAAAAATGTATTGTATTAGTATGGTAAGTTTATCCTCATCTCTTTTAAGGGTACGTAAAATATATTGGCCAATAAAAAAAGTAGCCATTAAACCACTGCCCCAAAACAAACCATACCATTGCACGGCTATAGGCCCTAAATGGAAGGCTATGGCATCGGGGCCCCAATTGATAAATAAATACATAGGGTCAAATATCCAATTCTAAACTATAAATTGAAAGTATTGGGGTATTTATTGAAAAGGCTTTAGTTGTTAATGTACGGTAAGGGTGCTTTTTTGGGCATCGCCCTCTAAGTGTTTGCTAATAGTAAAATGGAAAGTAGTGCCATTGCCATACTCACTTTCAACCCATATACGGCCACCATGCAGCTCAACTATTTTTTTGCAAATGGCCAATCCCACACCCGTGCCGGCATACTCGGTTTGCGCATGCAAACGCTGGAATATCTGGAATACTTTTTCCCTGAATTCATCTTTAATACCTATACCGTTATCGGCCACGGTAAACTCCCAATCATCCTCATGCTCAATAGCGGCAATTTTTATGTTGGGGGTTTTATCTTTTACAAACTTCATGGCATTATCAATCAAATTTTGGAATAATTGATACAGTTGATTGGGTTCAGCTACTATTACAGGCAGGTTATAGGTTGATATTTGTGCCCCGCTACTTTGTATATTACTATCAAGGCTTTTAAGCACATCGCTTATTATTTCGTTGGTATTAGTTTTTACAAATGGTTTTTTTATTGTTGAAATACGCGAATAATTCAACAGCTCATTAATTACCGTTTGCATCCGCTTAGCCCCGCTTACCGAAAAATCAATAAACTCGGTAGCTTCTTTATCTAACTTAGTTTTATAACGCATTTCAAGCAGTTGCAAATAGCTTGCAATGGTTCGCAACGGGCTTTGTAAATCGTGCGAGGCAACATAGGCAAAACGTTCCAACTCTTCATTACTATGCTGCAATTCCGATGCACGCTTCTCTAACTCGCGCTGCACATCTTTCAGGTCCGATATATCCAGTATCATAACCATGCCGTATATAATATCATTTTCCTCGTTACGGATAGGTATGTGGTATACTTTTAGCGAGCGCCCGAAAAAAGATTGCTCCGATTCACTGCTTTCGCCATCCAGTATTTTACGGTATATAGCTTCCACGCGTTCCACCTCAGTTTCACGGATGGTTTCGCGTACAGTTTTGCCTTCAATTTCAGCCTTCGGTTTACTTACTGTGCCTATTAGCGGGCCTTCGGCCAATATAAACCGTAGCTCCTTATCAAAAATAAACATCGCAGATTTTGGCAGGTTGCGGGCTATTTCGCGGTACAGTTGCTCCGATATATGCAGGCGTTCTTTAGCGGCGCGTATTTCAGTTATATCGCTCGATACGCCCAGTATTTGTTTTTCATTACTGTTCAATGAGGGTATTGGCTTTTTAACGGTTTGTAGCCATACTTCTTTGCCTGTACGCAGGTTTACAAAATTTTTATCCGGAAATTTCATTTCCTCGTCCGATTCAAGCACTTGCTGGTCCTGCCATTCAAAGTAATCCAATATATCTTTCGAAAAAACATCTTCCGTATCAAAATGCCCCTCCATTTGGTCGGGGGTAAGGTTATAAAATTCTGCCACCACCTTGTTGGCTAATAAAAACTTCCCTTCGGCACTTTTTACATAAATCAGGTTCGGGTTCGAATCAATAATTAAACGCAAAAAGTTTTTCTGTTTCTCCAGTTCCTCTTGTACTTTTTCTTTTTCGTTTATTTCCTGTTGCAGCTTTTCATTAGCTTTTTCAAGCTCAATGGTGCGTTCACGTACTTTTTCTTCCAGTTCAGTATTCGATAACTGCATTAACCGTTGTTTTTCTTTACGGTCGCTTATATCGCGTACGTGCATTAACAGCGCAGGCTTATCTTTATATTCAATATGGGCGGCGCTTACCTCAATGGGTATAACTTTACCATTGCCGGTTATGCATTCGCTTTCAAAAGTTTTTATTTTCCCGCTTATAATATCGGGCTGCCTTTTAGCAATATCTGCATACATTGTTTTGGGCGATATATCATAAACCGTTTTGCCTGTTAATTCATCAATTGTTAATCCATGCAGTTTGCAGGCAGCTTCGTTTACGTCTAATATTAACCCTTCATAACTTTCTACATATATAGCATCGGGCGAGTTAAGGAATATGCCCCTAAACCGTTTTTCGCTGCTTTTAACCGATACCTCGGCCAGCTTTCGCTCCTTAACTTCTTGTTGTAATTTTTGATTTACTTCCGATAGCTGCCTGGTGCGGGTTATTACTTTGGTTTCAAGGTCTTCCTTCGCAAAAATCAGTTCTTCTTCCAATCGTTTTTGGTCCGATACTTCGGTGTGTATAGCTATACTGCCTACAAACTCGCCTTTGGTATCAAATACAGGCTTGCCGTTTACCCGTATCCAAACGCCATCGCCATTTTTTTTGCGCATGCGGATATCATACACATCGCTTACGCCTTTTTTGCGTAATTCAAGTTTTGCAGCCGATAAGGCAGCATTTTTTTCATCGTAAAAAAAATCGAAAATAGGCTTGCCTATTAGCTCCGTTTCGGCATACCCTAAGTTTTTACAAAACTGCTTATTGGCATAAACCAATATACCGTCCGAGTTTACACAAAACACACCTTCGTTAATCCATTCTACCAAATTTTGGAAATGAATTACAGCTGAAAGTCCTTTACTATCGGTTATTTTTATAAAATCGGTCACCCCCAAAGTATATAGCTATGCTGAATATGTTGAACTAATTTAATGCTTTTCGGTTCTTTGCAAAACAATAAAGGTGGTGCAGGTATTTAATACACACCATTTTAATATACCCAAGCGGGCACGGTTTGTCAATAGCGCAACGTTAAATGTAGTTTTATTAACAAAGGGGGGAGTTATGCAAGTTCCGTTAGTTTTACCCCGTTAAATTGCAGTATATAGTTTTTGCCAAATACCTGTGCAGGGGTTTTAGCGCCATGCGGTGGCTCATTATTGACTATACTTTGTGCTATTGCAACAGCTGTGTGCGCAGTAATAGTGTAACCTTCGGGTAGTTCAAGTATGGCTTGCTTGGTAATACCAAGTGCATTTTTAACCTCGCCCCATATTATAGTTTTAGCTTTTTGGCGTTGTTCGGCATCGGGGCCGGCAGGGCGCTTTTTAATATTTCGTATCATCATCCGCTTTATGGGGCCAAATTGTAGTAAAAAACCTATGTAGTTACTTAAGCGCATGCTGCTTATAACCTTAGCGGGCACAAAGTTGTAAACGGTAATGTTAGGTATTAGGGTTGAACGGTACGCTGTCGATATATCGCCCCACGGTATAGCTACAGCCACACGTTCCTTATCATCAATTTTAATGGTGCGTGTATTATATCCTGCTTTTTCATTTACAAGGCGGCCCTTGCGGCGTATGGTATTGCCGCCGCCTAAGTTTTCGGCGACCGTTATGGCAGTACCGTGCGATAGTTTACCGCCCTTCTGGTACAAAGCCAACTCTAATGAATCGGCAGTTGGCAACAGTTCTTTTAAATATAGCGATAAGCAATCAGAGGGTACCACATCAAACCCAACGCCGGGCATTAGTAATATACCCGCATCTTTAGCTTCGGCATCGCGTTTAAATATTTGCTCAAATACCTGAAATTCGCCCGTTATATCCAAATAGTGTGTCCCTGCTTTCAGGCAGGCATTCACCATTATTTCGGCGGTATGTATAAAGGGCCCCGCGCAGTGTAGCACTACTTTAAAGTTGCTAAGGTGTTCTATAATGGTTTGCTCATTATCTAAATCAAACACCAAATAGGGTAGTTGCAACTCGTCTGCCATTTGCTTTACACGGGTAGCATCGCGGCCGGCAAGTGTTGGCTGCATGCCGGTCTTTACTGCATGTTCGCTTATCAGTTTTCCGGTATAGCCATAGCAGCCGTATATTAGTAAGCCTTTACGCATAATGTGGGGTTTGTGGGTAAAAATAATTTAATGCCGTTGAAATATGCCTCATTAATGATTTTTTAATAAACATACCGCAATTGCATCATGCGGTAAACCCACATCCAAGCACTTATGCCACGAACAATGTGCCCTGTGTGTGGAATATTGGTAAATT
>Ga0164241_10002059_pt1 | contig 22751 bp, 22 predicted proteins | sample OricomyardsoilBY_FD_108780 | JGI IMG/M metagenome (GOLD analysis project Ga0164241, IMG submission 108780) | Backyard soil microbial communities from Emeryville, California, USA - Original compost - Back yard soil (BY) | ecosystem: Environmental > Terrestrial > Soil > Unclassified | place: USA... | reverse complement strand
TCAATTCGAAAATAGCTAAGACGATCAAGGTCACGCCCGCCCTCTCACAGAGTTTGCCAGCGTAATATGACCTCGGCCCACACGGCGAGACAACTTGCTGAGCTCGAAGCACGATGCCCACATCGGCGCCACGCGCGGACGAGTTGCTAAAGAAATGACCTGAACGGATGGCTGAAAAACAAGAAGCCGCTACCTGGAGGTAGCGGCTTCTTTCCACTCAGCATGGAACGCTGAGCAGGTCGAGGCCCTTATTTAAGCGCGCGAGCGAGACTTGGTCGCGGCTGCTTTGGGACGAGCCGCTTTGGCGCGCGGTGTCGCGCGAGGCTTCGGCTCTTCAATCTCCTCTTCTTCAGAGGAGTCGGCTTCCGCCACCGCGGGCGGGGGCTGTGAAACGCCAGTCGGTTTGCGCTCGGAACGAGGCACCTCGACCGCGCTGCTACGCGGGACGTCACCACCGAATTGCGCGTGGAGGTCAGCGAGCAGACCAACCAAGACCAAGTACTGGTCAGTGGGATTGAGTGCGCTCAGCGCGACGTGCGCCGTCTGCTTGGCCTTGGCCAGAACTACAGCCGCAGGCAGCTCAGGCGGCATGAAGCTGCCCGGGGGCGGCGCGGGCGGCCACTCACCGCGCGGCTCATGACGCGGCGTGCTCACTGTAACGGTGGGTGCCGGCTTCGCTGCCGGCACCACCTCGAACACGCGACGGCGAGGCAAACCGGACGAAGGCGGAGGCGAACCGCCAGCCGACGATTTGGGCGCGGCAGGAGTTGATTTCGGCGCGTTCGGATCGCGCGGCTTCTTGTCGTTGAAGATCGCGGCGCGCACATCCCGAGGCAGACGTTGGCGCGCGAGAAAGAAGAAGACTCCACCTGCACTCCGACGACCACTGCCGTCGCCGCGCATCAAGCCGCCAGCCTTTTCGATCTTCTCGGTCTCTGCGAGGAGCGTGAGGCACGCCTGCTCGCCCAGGTTGTCTACGACCGCTTTAATCTGCGCGAGCGGACCTTCATCCGCTTCCCCGAGGGCCTTCGCAATTGTGTTGATAGTCTGATCACTAGCCATGGTTAGTTGACCGCGCTCATGCACAGTCCCCCGGAGTGCAGCGGCTGTTTCCCAGATTCTTGGCACCAACACGGTCGGACCGCAATAGGTGACTGTCCAAACCCCGGCGCAACTGCCGAGGCAGCCTTGCCCGAGTATGCCCCGGACACAGCACTCACCAGCATACGGCGTCTCGTCTTCCAACGCTAAGAGCAAATGCGCCGCGCCCATGATTCCCGACCGCAGGTGCGATCCCACGCTTTTTTACAGCGAGAGTCTCTCCCGTGTCGCGTTCGTGCCTTATCGCTGTCCTCCTCTTTCCATGCCGGCATCACCCCCATCCGGCATCAGGATCTCGACCGCTCGTTTGGCTCGCGCCCGGCACGTCTCACCTTGCGCCAGTTTGCCGCGGCCAGGTGATGCTGGCGTGAAGGACAGCTTCCGGCTTCCGCCGCGGACGCCGGTCCGTCGCAACGCTGCCGCAACCCAGATGGGATTCGCAACAAAACGAAATCTGCCACCCTGGACGCGCGGATTACTCTCGTGTCTCGCAAGAAGCGTCTTCGGTCGCGACGTCTACTTGAACCCGTGCAGGTGGACGACGTACCACTCGCCGCGCCACGAGATGAGTGATGTGAGCTCGAACTCGCGCGACCGGCCCGCGGGTAGTGTGAAACGCAGACGCGAACGCAAGACACGAAAGTAGCCGAGCTTGTTCCCTTCCGATCCCGGCGCCATCCACTTGGCGTCCTTTTCGGAAACCGTGATGCCATCGAACTTGCTCTCTGCCGCAGCGGCACCGAGCGCGTGATGGTACTCGAGTAGGTCGCGCTTGAAGTTCGCGAGCAGGCGAAACTTGTAGTCGCGTTCGGGCTTGGCGACGTCCTTCACCTGTTGGTATGCAACCAAAGGAAAGAACGCCGACATCGCAGGCTCGACCTCTCCGCTTAAAATCGCTTGAGCGACGGCTTCGAGCCGCTTCTGAAAGGACGGCGAAGTCAACGTCGGCCGCTGGTCGGTTTGGTCAAGAGGCTTTCCACGTTCATCGAACAGTGGCGGGTCTGTTGGCTGCTCCGCGACTGGCGTGGGCGCTTGCGGCTGCGCAGAGCCCATCGTTGGTGGAGCCGTTGATGGCGAGGGCGGCGCGATCGGCGGAGCTGACTCGACGGCCGTCGCGGACTCGCCGGGGCTCACAGCTCCGGGAGGCGCACTGCGCGCCAGATCGACCGAGTTCGGTTGTGCCCGGCTGGGCTCGTGACATCCGACGCTGACGCTGACGAACGACGCCGCACCGAACCCCAAAAACCAAGGACGCGAGAGGTTCACCCCGCTGCTCTACACCGCGCCCGCCGAGAACGGCGAGAAAACGTCGTGCCGACGCAGGTGCGGCTCAGCCAAAACCAGGGGCTAGTTGACTGGAATCAGGGACGGGTCTATCCGGCGAATCCGGAGTGGGACCACCGATGAAGATCAACTGCTACTGCTGTGCCTTTTCACTTCTCCTGACCGGCCTCTCGCTGAGCGCCCCTAGCCTAGCCGACCAAACGCCGCTGCCGGACAGCCTGGTAAAAAGCACGCAGGCAAGCGAGGGCAAGACGGACGTCGCGACCTCGGGCTTCGAGAAGGCTGACCGGAACAAGCCGGACAGCAAGGACGCGACCGAGCTCGAAATCTCGGCTGGCGGCCTCGCTTCGGCCGGCAATTCACGCTCGCTAGCAGCAACATCGGGCGGGAAGTTCCGTTGGCGCCAAGGTGCCGATCAGATCGGCGCGGGCGTGGCAGCCAACTACGCCGAGTCGCAGGTCAACAAAGGCGAAGGCCTGCAGACCACCGTCGAAAATTTCCAAGGAAAGGTCCGCTACGATCGGTTCTTGGCTGGCTCGTTCGCCGTGTTCGGGTCGGTTTCTGCGCGCCATGATCGCTTCCAGGGCCTCGAACTGCGCATCAACCTCGACCCAGGCTTGGGCTACTACTTCATCGACGAAGAGAAGCAGCAGCTCTGGTTCGAAGGCGGCTACGATTTCCAGCACGACATCCGGCGTGAGGACGCCATCGCCGATGCATATGCAGATGGCTTTTACCTCGCGAAAACCAACGACCGTCACAGCTTGCGCGCGTTCTTCGGCTACTCGAGTGAGCTGAGCGACACGGTCAAGCTCAGCACCGGCCTCGAGTACCTTCAGGGGCTCAATCCGGCCACGAATTATCGCTTCAATTGGGACGGCGCGGTGACGTCTGCGGTGGGTAAAAGCTTTTCAATCGCGACCGCTGTCAGCGTGCGCTACGATCACAACCCAATCCCAGGCGTCGAAAATACGGACATCGTGACTTCGATCAGCCTCGTCTATCACCTCCTCTAAGTCCCTCTCTAGGCGCGTTGCGCCAGAACACGAACTCAGCATGCGGCAGGCACTTCGAAATTCTCGGCGCTGGCTCGGATGGCTGCTCGCGTGCGCGGTGCTCGCTAGTCTCCCCGCATGTGGGAAGAAGAAGAAGGCGGCTGCTGATACGACGTCGATCGATCAGCCACATCCACCCGATACGGTGCCGGGAGCAACAGCTGTTGCGACTCTCGAGCGCACGGGCTGCTACGGTGAGTGCCCGGTCTATCGTCTCACGGTGAATAGCGACGGAACGGTCGTGTACGTGGGCACACGCTGGGTCAAAGTGCTCGGACGCCAGGAGTACAAGATCTCCGACGCCCAACTGGTCGAGCTGCAGGCTTCTTTCGATCGCGCGGGTTTCAGCCAACTTCGCGACTACGACAAGGTCGAGAGCACCGATGATGACTGGGCGCTGCTCTCCTATCGGCGGGGCGCCGGCTTCAAACGAGTACGGCACTATCACGGCGACAACTCAGCTCCTCCCGCGCTCAGCACTCTAGAGGACGAGTTCGACCGCATCGTCGACAGTGGGCGACTAGTCGGAGTTCCGACCCCCACCGGAGCGCCCAGCCCGATCGCTTCTGCAGTGTCCGGCCCGGCCGCTTCCGCTTCGGTTGCGCCGGCGGAGGCCGCCCCGAGCGCGTCTGCCAGGCCACCGCACGCGAGTGACAGTGTCGGACCTCCGGACGAAACGGCCGCCGATCCTGACAACCACCCGTGACCAGGATTCGGTCACTGCGTGGATAACGTATTATTTTCGGCTAGTTCGGCCAGCCGACTCTCATTCTGAAACAATTCAGAAGCGAACCGGTCGCATTGCATTGTTGAAACACTCTGACGCCTAAACGCAGCTAACTGCCCGTAATCGGGCTGGCCCGAGATGTGCTTACTGAAGCTGTCTTCGGAAACAAACCTAAATGCGCGGCGTAATCACCACTCGTCACTTGGTCACTCACGCGCCTTTGATCGTGCGGCTGTTTGGGGTTCGCGCCTATTTCAAGTGCGTGGCCTGCGTGATCCGGAAGGGCGGTCGCGCCACTTTCTTGGACGCGGTTTCTCACTGATAAGCGCTGACCCGGCCGAGTTATTCCGGCTCCGCTAGTCAATCCGCAGCGTTTGCCCGGCCCGAGGGCATATGCAACAAATGGCGCCCTCAACGTGAGCAGCAAAGGCCGCCCCTACCGAAGCTTCGTACACGCGGGCTTCGAGATCCTGGTTGGCAAAGCCGCCAGCGATAACGACCACCTGACCTTCAACGTCGCTCAGCCTCATGATCTTTGGCTGCACGTTGCAGGTGGTACCCCGGGTAGCCACGTCGTGATCCGGAATCCGGACAAAGGCACCGTGCCAGAAGACGTGACTCGTTGCGCGGCAGCGCTAGCCGCTTGGTACTCGAAGGCGCGCAACGCTGCACGCGTCGAAGTGCACCTGTGCCGCGCGAGCGACGTGAAAAAAGCGCGCGGCGCGCCGGCAGGTCAGGTGCAGATCTCGCGCTACAAGTCGATCAAGGTCGCGCCCGCACCGTTCCCTGATGGAGCGAGCGCCGATCAGGAAGCCGAATGAGCGGCTGTAGCCCTCACGGCGGCAACTTCGACTTGGCGATGTTCTTCGTGTTCTTGAGCAGCGCCAAATCGTGCTCGAATTTCGCCTTCACGGTCTTGAACGTGTCGAGCGTCGCGGTGTCGAACGCTGCCAAATCAGCTGCCAGCGCCTTTTGCTGAGCAGCCACTGGTTGCAACGCCTTTTGAAACGCCGCTTTGGCTTTCGCGTTTGCCTTGGCAGACTTCGGGCCCAGCTCGTTGATGGCCTTGTTCACGTCCGCGAGTTCGAGCTTAGCGGCTGATTTGAAGGCTTGCCGCGCGACCGTCAAGGCCGCCTCGGCCGTCTTGCCTTGCTCGTCCGCGCTCGCTTGCGCCTTGGTCGTGCATTCGTCGAGCTTGGCTTTGGTGTCCGTCGCTTCGGTCTTCAGTTGATCGAACTGCTTCTGAAGCTCGTCCAACTTCTGCTGCGCAGCCTGCTTCGCCTTGCTGGCTTGCTCGTCTGCCTGTTGCTGCACGGCAGCAACCTTCTTTTTGATTTCCTCCTCGTTCCCACAAGCAACCAGCATCAGCGGCACGATCAGCAGAGCGCTACGCATGGCTCTCACGCTACGGGATGTGACCGCGATCTTCAACCCGAGCGATTCACTCACCCACAGTGTGTGCGGGAAAAATGCGATCTGACTGTCGTTCTATCGAGAAACATCGACGATTGGCAATCCGGCCACGTAGACGATCGACGAAGCCTCAACTAGTGCGCCAGCTGGAGGCGATCGAAACTGCCGCGAACCAAACCAGACCAATAGTGAAGTGCCCCGCGATGACGTGCGCGCGTTGGGTGTTCGGGCAATGGAACAAAAGGAGGAGGCTCGAAAGTACCGCGACCAGTCCCGCACCAAGCGCCATCACTCGATACGGAATTCGCTGACCACGATCGAACGCCCACAGCAGCATGAATGACGGCGCGCCGAGCGCGCTTCCGTAGCCGAAGCAAGTCAAGGAGCGCAGGGCAAAACCCCCGCTGGACAGATCGTCCGTGCTGCCTCCCGCTTCGGGCGCAAACCAGAGCACACACGGTAAACACCACGCTACGAGCGCCAACGCCGAGCGCACTTGGGCTGCGTGTCGCTCGATCGGCAGCGGGCTGAGCGCGCTACGCGCAATCAAGCCAAACGCGACGAGCAGTAGTAGTCCGGTGAACAGGCGCGTCACCCCGAGCTCAGCGAGCGACACGCGATGCCGGAGCAGCTCCCGAGCGAGCAGCACTGCGGGCAACACGACGATCAGCAGCCAACGGGTCCGCGTCGGGCGACTGCGTAAGAATGCGCGAACGCCGCGCTCGCGTGCGAGCAACGCCTCGGTAGTCGCCTGCAGCGCGTTCAGACTGTCGGCGTCGGCCGTCTCAACGGCTGCCAATTGACGACCGAGAGCTCCCGCATTGCGGAACAACTCAGCGCAGTGCGCACACTCCCTCAGATGCGCGCCAACGAGTGGACCAGAGGGAACTCCTCCGGTCCTGAATCCTTGGCGAATCTCGGCGCAATCCACGATCCTAGTCGTGGGAGTATGCCGAGACGAACCGAGCGGTTACTCGCACCCGGCATTTTTTCTGACGTTGGCAGCACGTTTGCCGCTGAGCCCAAACCCCGACTCGGGAGCGCGAAGCGCGGAAAAATCAGCGTTTTTTCGCGGGCGCTTTCTTGGCGGGCACGGGCGGAGCGGCGGCGGGCGCGGCCTTCTTTGCTGACTTCTTGGCGGGAGCAGGGGGCGGTGTGGGCTTCGCCTCGGCCTTCTTCGTTGGGGCTTTCTTGGCAGGTGCCTTCTTGGCCGCTGCCTTCTTGGCGGGCGCCACGGGTTTCGCAGCGGCCTTCTTGGCGGGCGCCGGAGGTGCCTCGACAGCGGGCGCCTTGGCGGCCCACACGCCGAGCATCGCGCCCTGCGGATCGACGAAGATGCCGATGGATCCCATGTCGCCGATTTCTTGATACTCGAGCACCGCCTTGCCACCGCCCTTCGAGACTTTGGCCATGGTCGCCTTCACGTCGTCCACTTGCACGTACGGGAGCCAGGCCGCTGGCTGCTCGGGCATTTGCTTTTTCTGCAGACCACCACCCACGCCGCCGCTGACATCGATCATGGTGTAGGCCATGCCGGGCATGTCGTTGAGCTTCCACGCGAAGACCGAACCATAAAACTTCTTGGCCTTCTTGACGTCATCCGTACTGAGCTCGACATGGGCGAATGGATTGGGCATGTGGACTCCTTGTTTCCGCGGGAAAATAGGGGAAACCCCGCGAGCGCAGGCAATCTCTCACGAGCCGAATGTCCGAGCAAGACGGGCCTCGTGAATGCCCAGCGCGGCCCTTCGGCAAACTCACCACGATGGCTCGACTCTGACACGCACAGACTAGCCATCCCCGTTTCAGCCCCAAGAGAGCCCAAAACACGACTTCACTGCTGTGTCACCGCAAGCTTACAGTCAGAAAGCTCGCCGCCAGCAGCGGCTAGCTCTGCGGCGCACGCCCGAGTTGGCAGCAATGCAGAGCGGCGGTCGAGCAATCAACGGCTGAAGACGAGCGTGGGCGCTGCCGCTCGAACTCGAGAACAGGAATGCTGATTCGATATCTAACTTGAGCATACCAAGCTATGAATTGTTCGAAGTCAGCTTATCCATCACTCACAAACGGCGATGACGCGCCATCGACCAGCGGGCCACCGTGTCCTCATCGAAGGTAACGACGGGCGAGGCGGAAGCTCGAGCGACGGGCGTGGCGCCGTCACGACCGTGAACGGCGCCACACTACGTACGCGATTCAACGGCTCAGAAACGCGAGCAATCCGAGAAACGCGATGGGCAACAACATCCAGAGCATGGAGGGCGCTGGGTGCGTTTTGGCAGCAGCCTTCGACTCGGTTGAATCCGCGGTGGCAGAGGACGCATCGATATTTTCAGTCGGCATGACAACACTTTCCATTCCTGCCTCGACGAGGCAGCCAAGAGGCCAATCAACCAGGTTTTGAGCGAACTCAGGCCCTGGGAGGCTCTTCGGAATTCATGCGCGGAATGCGTCGCTGACTATGAAAATGGCTAATCGATGCGCACGTCGGCTCTAGGACGGGCGACGCGCTGCAAGCGTGAACGCGAAAGCGCGGCCACGCGACGACCGGCTCGGCGAACGGCGGAATTCGATCGAACACCGGTGCGGGCGCGACCCGCAACGCCGGATCCGCACGTACCGCATGCGTTTCGATGCTCTGCACACGCTCGGCGACGAGTCGTGCAACCGAAACGCTCGGACGCACCGCGGGTGTGAGCACCCGGTGCTGCGCGACCAAGCCCAGCAACGTGAGCAAGAGCGCGAACAGACGCAACCCCTTCGACCGTCTGACGACGGCCGGGCGCATCCGGGCTCGGCTCGCTGAGGGCTTGCTCACTAGAGATACGAAGCACATCACCTGCGCTGGCGCAAACTGCGGCCATTTTGCCCGCTAGCAACGCTGTTGTCCGGGGGTGCGTTTACCGCTCATGGCCAGGGATACGCACCGCGGCTTGCTCCTGATCGGCGCCTTCAAACTACTCAAAGCGGCCGGCTTGTTCCTCCTCGGGGTCGGCTTGTTATCACTCTTGCATTGATACGCGGGAGAGGTCGTCCGCCACGCGGAGGTCTTTCTCCGACTCGGCGCTCATACGCGTTCGATCGACGAACTGCTCTCGAAAATCTCGGGCATCGATCAACACACCGTCCGTCGCCTCGGTGTTGGCACTCTTGTGTACGCAACGGTGTTTGCGATTGAGGAAATCGGACTCCTACTCGAACGAACTTGGGCCGAGTACGTGACGACCGGCGTGACGATCTCGTTCTTGCCACTCGAGAGATCTACGAGTTGGTTACGCATCTGAGCACCACCAAAGTGTTGGTAATCCTGGTTAACCTCGCTCTACCTCGTGCTCGCAATTAGCCACCGTCGCGCGAAAACGCGACCGCACCCGCCGGCTCGGCTGCCTCTCGCGGACGGTCAGACTTGAATTTTCCGAAGGCAGGGGGGTGTGTCTGAGTTCACCTTGTGCGCTCGCCGAGACAGAGCTAGTGACGAGCGAATTTCGATGCGCGCAATCACTGCTCTCTTACTTTTGGTCTGTGTGAGTTGCGGTTCGAGTGCCACGCCCTCGGCGGAACACCCCGAAGTCGCATCGAATGATCCTTCTCACTCGCCCGCGAGTGGCAAAACCACGGGGCGTTCGCTCCCCGACCATTGCGCGCGCGGCAAGTCAGAGTGCGTGCCGCCGCCCGGGTGGGTCAAGCGTCTGTGTGAAGACGTTTATCCCGACGTCGCACTGAACATGTTCAAGCCCGGCACGCGCTGGAAGCGTCTGTACATGTTGGCGCGCGCTGAGCCTTTCAATGCGTCGGGCGGCGCCTCCCTACTAGGCGACAAGCTCGAACGCGGTGAAGAAGTGATTGCGCTCAAGCGTCGCGACAACAACGGCGAAATGCAAGTCGGCGACAACGCCGGCTATGACGTCCTCCGCTGGAACGGCGCGTGCGCGACCATTCACGATGGTGATTTCTCGCGCGTGGCCCCGCGCGAGATCGTCCACTCCAAGATCGAGTGGCGTCGCTTGGGGCTGGACGTGCGCAAGACGTTGGAAGATCAGCCGGACATCTCCAAAGCTCAAGCCGCGCGGCGAAAAGCTTGCCACGGTTTTGCCATCGGCGAAGTGACCAAGGACTGTGAAGTCCTCGATCGTGCCTTCTCCGATGAGATCATCCGCTACGTGTCCGCCGGCGGAGCGATTCCGAGCCCCTCTCGTTTGCCGTAGCGACGCGCCAAGACGCCTCATCCGAGGAAGCTCGCGCGGCAATTCGTGCGAGTTCGCCGTTAGGTCGCATCGCGACGGAGACCACGGAAACCTGCGACCTCCTCCCTTTGCGCTAGTGTCGCTACCGATGGCCGAGTTGGTCGCTTGCCTGCACCACGGAAACGTCGAGGTGTTGCGCCCGAAGCAGGACACCTCAAGCTTGAAAAGCCCGTTTCTACAGCAAGCCTCGGCGGCGGCGAGCGGCAAACCGAAGGCGCGCTTCGTGAGCGTTACGCGCGGCAGAACCAGCGGAGAGCTATGCTACGCGATTGCCGATGGTGATACCTGCGCAGTCTTCGCGCAGGTCCTAGCGGGCGGCAAGGAGCGAAGGCTGTTTCGTGGCGTAGGTGCCCGGTTGACCGACCTCGACTTCAGCGCAGCTGACGAAGCACTCGCCTGCACCCTGGTAGGGGCAGACGGCGCGAGCGCGATCGGCGTGTTCTCGGACGACGGCAAGGGGCTACACTCGGTGACCGAGGGCGACGTGATCGATCGCGCGCCACGTTGGACACCCGGTGGGCGCAGGGAGATCGTCTATGCCTCCGCTGGGATCGGGCGCACGAAAGCGGGCAAGAGCGTCGGGCGTTCTCCGTTTGCGCTGCACCGCCTGCGCTTCAGCGACAGCAGTGTGGAGGTGCTGGTCTCGGACGCGCAGTACGACTATCCGGCAGTCGTACCCGTCACGTCGGAGGTGCTCTACGCACTGCGACGCAAGTATGACGGCGCCCCGCCCGCGTCACCGCTGAAGCGTGTTTCGAGCGCCTTACGCGAGCTCTGGGCGAAGGAGGCGAGCCGCAAATCTGCGGCACCACAAACGCACGAGCTTATCCGCATTACTGGCAAAAGCTCGCAACCGATCGCCGATGGCGTGCTCGCGTTCGACGTCACGAGCGACGAAGAAGTCGTGTATTCGAGTGAGGCTGGCGTATTCCGAATCGCTCCAGGTGAGCGCACGAAAGAACTGCTCTCTTCGCTGCCTTCAGTGGAGCAGCTCGTCATTCATTGGTGAACGAATTGGGCTCAATGCCCTTCGAAATCCACGCGTTTACACAACTCGCAGGCGTCGTACATGCCTCGATAAAAGCGCGGCATGCGTCGCTCGACTCGAAACCCGCACTTGAGAAACAGGTCTAGCGCCGACAGGTTCGACTGCGCGGTGTGCAGCCGAATCTCCTGCAGGCCAGCGCGCACCACCGCCAGCTCGACGTGCGCGAGCAACGCTCGCCCGACGCCCAGCCCGCGTGCCTCCTCCTCCACCGCGATTGCGCACAAGTCCACGATACGCGGATTGACTGGATGCACGGTCGCGAAACCGACAGGCCTCCCCCCACGCCAAGCCACCCAGGTGGTCCCGCGTTGAACGAGTCGCTCCATCGTGATCGCGGGCTGGCCGTCGTACTCGGCGAACGCTCGCGCGGCCAGACGACCAATGAATCGATCGTCAGCGCTCTGCCGCTGGCGGATCTGAAGCGACGTCGGTGTGGACACTCGCACCCCCTGATTCTAGCGCGTGTGACTCATGGCTGCACGCGGAGCTGCGCCGCCGCAAAGTCCCCCCCCCCGCGCGAATCGCGCAAGATGACCCAAAGCGCGAATGATCCGCCGCTTTCGGGCGCAGTCCAGTGATTTTGCGCGTTCAACTCCGGATCGTCTTCGCTCCGACCGCTGCTCTCTGTCTCGAGACGCCCACCATTGGTGTACCAAGAGACACGCATCGCCTCTCGACGTTCCGTTAGTACGTTTCGAGTACGGTCGAAGTAAGTGTAGCGCTCGGAGTCGCTAGCGGCCCAACTGACGCTGAGCTCGACGCGCGCACCAGGCGGAATCGCATCGAGACCGAGCTCTTCACCGTCAACGCTCGCGCGAATTGGCTCAAGCTGTGGGTTTCGATTCGCGACGTAGCTGAGGCCAAACTGCGTCGCGGTGTCGGTCGATGCATCCGCCAGATCACACGAGATTCGCTGAAGGTGAAACGCAGGCTCCGAGCCCGCCACATCGACACGAAGCGGCTGATAGTAGCCCCCGGTAATATCGGGGTCACGCGGACGATAGCCACCGGGCGCACCGTTCGGCCCGAACAGCGTACACCCCGTGGCAGGCAACACAGCTTCGACAGACGAACCACGACCCACCGAGAGCAACGCTGCCTTCCCCAAACAAGCCGCCGACACGGCATTGTTTTCGGTCAGCGGTTTGGGAGCCGTGCAAAAGTTCCACGTGGGCACCTCGTTGGACGTCTCGGGCATGCTGAGCAGTGCCGTGAACGTAACGCGCGCTCCCGGTCTCGCTTCAGCGGGTTCACTCTTCACGGCCAGCACGCGCGGAGCATTGACGAGCCAGTAGTCGTCCTCGAGCTCAGGTCGACACGCACTCGAGTCGAGCACAGTGAGCGCAAGCAACGCAGCAATTCGACGCTTCACAGCTCGAGCCTCACGCCGAAAACGGCCACGAATGGCATGCCAGTCACGGTTCCTCGCCGAGCGTAGTCCTGACTGTAGACGTACTCCTCGGCATTGGCATGGTTGGTCGCGTTGAGTAGTTCCAAGTATGCGAGCAGGACCGCAGCCTGGGAAACTTGGAACCTCCGGTCGACACGCAGGTCGAGCTGCCAAAAGCTCGGCAACCGTTGACTGTTCAGCGCGCCGAAGATCGGTTGGTGACTGTCGCGCTTTTCATCGAAAAACGCGCCCACTATCGGAGTTTTTGGGATACCGGTCGTGTAGCGCACGCGCGCGCCCAGAGTCCATTCGGCCAATGATTGGCTGCCTTGCACCACGAGCACGTGTGATTGATCGCCGTCGAACAGGCGCGTGTCTGCATTCGGTGTGTCTCGTCGTTCGCTTCGCGACAAGGTGTACGCGAGAGATCCGGAGAAGCCACGCCACAAGCGCTGCTGGAGCAAGAGCTGAACGCCGTAACTGCGCCCTGTCCCAGTGTCGAGCAGTGCGCCGGCAAGCCTGGGTGTCGGCGAAGGATCGCGGACAGCGAGGTCAGTGAGCGCGCGATAGAAGCCGGTCACACTCAGCGACAATCGCCTCGCAAGCTCGACCGATTCTCCGATACTCGCGTGAAGGGCGGTCTCGGGGCCCAGCGTCGGCGTTCCGAACACTGCGCTCAAGTCCTGCGCAGCCGGCGGTTGTGAGTAGACTCCCGCGGCGGCCAGCAGGCTCACGCGCGATGACACGCGCCAACGGATGCCAACCCGAGGCTCCAACGCCGCACGCAGCGAAGACTGCCCGATGCTCGGAGTTTGCCCGACTTTAGGCGTATTTCGGCTCGTTTCGAGCAGGTAGCCGTCGATACGCAAGCCGGGCGTCACAGTCAGCGGACCGAGATCCCAGTCGAGCGTTGCATAGGGAGCTAGGTCCAACAACATCGTCTGCCACGTGTCGACATTGCTATCGTCTCCCGGAGGTTGGCCAAAGACGGCGAGATCTCCCTCTCGCGCGGGGATTGTGAGCGAGCCGCGACGGTCGAGGTCGGCGCGTGACCCCGCAACATCGGTGCCGAGGCTCAGGATCAAGTTCGAGGCAAGACGCGATCGATGTTCGGCGCGCAGCCCAAAGCGCAGGGCGCGTTGCTCGAGCAGCGCCGGATTTGCGCCAAAGCTCAGATCGGATCGACTCGTATCACGACCGATCCAAGGCACGACTTGCACGTTCGATCCATCGCTCAGGGTTCGGCGATAGCGGAGGTACAATCGCTCGAAACCCTGACTGTCGCTCGCGCGGCGGACGCGAGCCGGATCGCTGTTCGAGACGATGCGTTCGGACTCATCCCCCGACCCGAGCAGCACGACGTCCAAAGACTCGCGTTCGCGCAGCGCGACCTGCATTTTCGCCTGATAGTCGTGGTAGCGAGGCACCGCGAAAAACTCAGCAATATCCGGAGCATTAACGAGTCGTAGACTGCGATCCAAGAGCCCGTAGCGACCGCCAAGGCCGAGGCGAACTCGTGAACTCAACTGTGCGCTCGTGAATACCGAAGCGTCGAGCACGCTCAACTCGACGCTTGCGTGATAGTCGTCGCTGAGCTCGCGGGTCTCGAGGCGTACCATGCCGCCGATCGCGCGGCCGTAGTCCGCGCCGTAGGCACCCGGCGTTAGCGTGACGCTCTGCAGCAAGTTGCCGTTCACGGTCGAGCGAATGCCACTGCCGTGATACAGGCGCGGGATCTCGACGCCGTCGACGTAAACACGTGAGTCTTGCGGGTCAGCTCCCCACAGCAGCAATTGTCCGGATCCAAAGGCGGCTCGCCCCACGCCTGGCAGGTTCTCGATCACCTTTGCCGGGTCGTCGTGGGTTCCGGTCTCGCCGCGAGCTTGCTCGGCCGTCAGCTTGAGTTCAGTGGCATCGCGGCGCGGGCGAACTCCGACGATGGCTACCTCTGCCATTGGCTGCGCGACATCCGCGTTCGGCTCCGCGCTGGCCGGCATTGCCAGCAGGCAAGACGAGAGGCCCAATCCGATATCGAGCACTCGGCTGGCGTGCCGCGCGCGAGTCACGGCACGTCGAATCCAAGCGCCAAAAGCCCTGCCCCGCGGTCGTGGGCGCCCCAGGTGTCGCTATCGAGCGAGGTCCCCTGCGCCGCTCCCAGTTGCAAGTCATGCAGCGTCGCGCGCACGTTCCAGTGGGCGACCGAACGCCCACACAGTGACGCGCTGTCGACGCGCACCGAGTATCGACCGGAGGGTGGCTCCTGCCGCCACACGACGTTTTCTTGACGCAGCTGGTCGTCTTCGCAGTCCGCGTTCGAATCGAAGTCGAGGATTCCGGCGCTTTCTTTGGAGGCGCCCGCAGCGAAGGCGTCGATCGAACTGGGAGCCCCGTGATAGATTTCATTGCCCAACGGATCCAACACGTGCAAGTCGAGGTCCGCCTCGTTGTCCCAACTGAGGCTAACCACGAGGTCACCGGTTACGCTCCGTGATGGACTAGCAGGCAGCACCGTCAGCGTTTGGCGCAGCGGAGGGCCGAAGCTTCCTTGCGCGTCGACCGCACGCACTTCCAGCGTATACGCGGAGTCGGACAACATTCGCGAGAAGGAGGCCGTGCAGCGAAACGTAGGCAGCGCGGGCGCAGAGACGTCGGGGGGCCCCGCAGGAACCAGCCAATAGCCCGCGTCCCCGCTCAACGCGAGCGCAGCGGCAGTCGCGGCGCCTCCGAGCGTTCCTCGCAGTGGCTTGTTGGCGTTGCCGGGCCAGATAGTCGTCGTGAGCAGTTCGCTCGCTGCCACTTCGGGACCAGATTGAGCGCTGGGCGTCGCGCCAGACACGAACTGCGCGTCGACGATACGCATGCGCGAACCGAGTGCCGGATCATTCGAGGCCCCGCCCGAACAAGCAACGACCAATAGCGCACTGCCGACAAGCCAGGGCATCGAATACAGCGCTCGCATCAAAACCTCAACTGAGCGCGCGCCGTCAGCGCATCACTCGCAAGCGACGTGGGTGCGCCGTTCGCTGCACGCCCGAGTGCGTTGCGATTGAGATCGTATTGCAATGACAGGCGCGCCTCGGCATAGCGAAGCATGGCCAGGAAGGAGACCGTGCGATAGCTGCGGTCGCGCGGCACGACCTGAACTGCCTGTTGTTCGCGCGCGTCCTGATCCGGATCGTAGAAGTCATAGCGAACACCTACGATGGCCCAACGGGTCACTTCTTGCGTTGCGCCCAAATACCAGCCCAATTGGCGTAGATCGTGCCCCACGGCCACCGGATCTGCTGGCTCGATAGCGCGATCCAGGTTGCTCGCGCGGACCAGCTCGGCGCGCAACTCGAACTCGGCATGCTCGCCGAATCGAATGCCGAAGCGTGCGTCGGCACCCAATGCAAAACGGTGAAATTGCTCGGCAGGCGTCGCAGAAGAGCCCGCAATCACCTGAACCTCGGTGGCTTGCACGATGCCGTCACCGTTCTCGTCGCGCCACACGAGGCGATCTTTGCTCGTGCCATTGCCCTCGTGAAAACCGTTGCCGGTGTCCGCGGACAATCCGGCAGCGACTGAAACGCCGGGAGCGATCTCACCCTGGACTCCCAGGTGCCCGATGATCTCCTTTTTCTGATTCGGAGCGAGCGCCGGAAACGAGCGGTCGCCGAGCGGATGACCATTCATCACCGCCAAGCTCAAATCAAAGAATCGGTACTGCGCTCGAAAGCGTACTCCCAAATCGAACTCGCCCGGGAAGAACGCACGCGCAGCGGTGGATCGTTCCAAGAAAGGTCGCACGAAGTCGAGCTCCTGGAGCTCGAAACCGAACGGAATGCGGATCAAGCCGGCGACCAGCGAAAATCGCGGCTGTTTCGGATCATCTCGAGCGGGAAAGCGCACGCCGAGCTCGGCGTTGATTGGTCGGAGCTGCGGGCCATTGACGGTGTTCGCGTCGATTTCGAGCGCGCCAGTCAGGTAGCCACGCTCGCTCGCGGCGCGCAAATGCGCCCGACGCAAGGTGAACCGATCCTGATTGAGCGGCGCTCCCGTCGAGTAGTTGACTTCGTTCTGCGAAGCTTGATTGTGAAGCACCCAATCGAGCTGGACGTAACCCGAAAGTCGCAATGCGGGTTCAGTCTTGGCTCGCTCGGCTGCTTCGCGTTCCGCGTTCGAGCGTTCGGCTTCGCGGCGCTCGAGTCGTTCGAGCGCCGCCTTTTGCCGCGCGAGCTCGGCGGCCATTACCGCCGAATCGTCCTGGGCAAACGCGGGGCTCGCGAACGCTGCGGCGAGCAGCGTCGCGAGCGTCACACCGCCCAGCTTCATCAGGGCAGAGGCACGGTCGGCGACGGCACGACCACCGGTTTGATGACCGCCTGAGCCGTGGTGCAAGCGTTGATCAGCTGCTCGTGCGTGGTTGGAGTGCCTGAAAAGCAGCCAGAAACGCCAGTAGTCACGCTGTTCACGACCTGGGGTTCACAGAATCCGTGATTGCAGCTGCCCGCGCCACATTGAGCGTTCGAAGTGCACGCAGTGCAGCCGGCAGGCGTCCCGCTCGCGCCCGGAACCTTGCTCAGGTAGTAGCAAGAGCAGGACTCATCCGGGGTGAACGGGCTCAGATCGCCGCCGTCGACCGTACGGCTAACCTGCATCGCGCACTCCGGGATCAGGCCGACTTTGACCACATCCGCCAAAGAGTCGAACGAGCTGCCGCCCTTGGGCGGAGTAGCCGCGGGATCTCCTAGCACCATGTCCACCACATACTTGGTGGCTGGGTTGCTGATCACCTTCGCCGAGTTCACCGGCGCGATGTAAACGGTCGGCGACCACAGCGTGTAGTGACCATCGCGCACGTTTTGCTTGTCGAACGCGCTCGCGGTCGAATCGGGATAGAACCCGGCACTTTGCTTGAAAGCCTGGAACGCCAGGGTCTGAATGCCCTTATTGCGATTGCCGTCGTACACCTCGGCGCCCAAAATACCGATGGTTGCCTTGGGCTGCGCCGAGCCGGACACCGCGGTCACCACGTCCGACGAGGCAGGCTCCTGCACACCCTTCCACTTGTTTGGCGGCACGGCGATGTTCTTGGCAGTCGCGACCAACGTGCTCTTGGTCGTCGGACGGATGAACAAGAAGGATTCGTTGTTCCAGGGGTTGTACGTCGGAGCGAGCGGATTCGCGGCGCCAAATCCGAAAGCGTAATAGGCCTCTTCCGCCCAGATCGCAGTCTGCTCACTCGCGCTCGGCACGATGAACGTGTAGGCCTGGATCGGCCCCTGAATTTGCGCCAGGTTCGCGGGCGTCTCCCCGAGGCCGCAGCTGTCGACGAAGAGCGCAGAAATCGCCAGATCGAGCGAGACGCCTTCCGGAACCGTCGTACACGTCGGCTCCGGCATTGCCGTCGTCCACGCCGGATCTTCGGCGGTCGACGGGATGTACTTCAACATGCCGCTCTTCACGACCTTCGTGTTCTTGTACATGTCGTCCGTGAGCGTGCACGAACCCGTGAGATTGAAGGCGAGCGTGATGTTCGCCGTGTCCCGCAGGTGACGGCCCAAGTTCTTGAGTAGGTTCTCTTGGGTGTCGCCGGACTCGATGTACAGGACCGTCCCCGGCAAGGTCGCACACGAGCCGTCAAACGGAAGCGTAGGTGCCTCCCCGCCTGCTCCAGCATCCCCACCTGCCCCAGCTTCGGGTTCCAGCGGCTCAGCCCCGCCCTCACCGCCCGCACCTGCGTCAGTGGTGGGCGCCCCCGACGAACCGCCGGATTTTCCAGCCGATCCGCCGCTGCCGGCCGTTCCGGCCGCGCTTGTGCCACCTGCACCCGCGTCAGGATTCGGCACACCGTTCGACGGCTGATTGCTGTCATCAGAACAGCTCGCCGCGAGAGCTAGAAGCGCAAACGGGACAGACCAAGCAAGTACGCTTTTCATCGTCAGAACCTCACCTTATTTTCTCGATACTCAGAATTAAGCCGCTTGAACTTCAGCGACGCGCCCACCGCACTGCGCGACGTCGTAGCCGAGCGCTACCAGCTCGCGCCGAAAGGAAGCGCTGGACATCACCTCGAACAGGCGAACGAGGCGCGGATCGGTCAAATCATCGCGAGCGACGACCACGTCGTAGCGTTCCTGCGCGAGGGGCACGAAGCCGAGACCGAAAGCCAACGCGGCGTCGCGCGTGGCAACGCCTGCGTCCGCCGCGCCGAGGGCGATCGCCTGCGCAACCTCCATCTGGCCCGACGCCTGGATTTCGGCGCGGAGTGCGAGCTCCTTGGGCAACCCCGCGCGCGCAAGCTCCTGATCGAACAAACGCCGCGCGCCCGAGCCGGGTTCGCGCACCGCCAAGCGAACCCCCCTTCGCCCCAGTTGCTCGATCCTCGAAATCGCCCTGGGATTGCCGGGCCGAGTGAGCAGGCCGGCCTCCCAGCTCGCCAACGTGATCAACACCAGCGCGCGTTTCGAGCCCAGCCGACGCACGTCCGGAAGATTGGGCTCGCCTGTTTTCGAGTCCATCAGGTGCACGCCGGCAAGGTGAGTCTGCCGACGGTCGAGCGCCTCGAGCGCGCGCGTGCTCGATTGCGTGAACCACAAACAGCGACCAGGCCCCGAGCGGGCGTTGAGGCGATCTGCGAGCAAACCGAGCGCGGGTGCGCAGCCCATCAGCACCAAGTTCTCCCGCGCATCAGCCGCGGAACGCAGCAACTCGACCTCGACCTGCCCACGCTTGCCGACCGCCGCAACGGCGTCCGCGGAGCGAGCCACACCGTCATGCGACAATGGGTACGACAACCACCGCCCCGAAATGTGCGACAGCGACACTCGCCCAGGGCGCGCCTCGCCAACTGGCTCTGCGGCTAACCGCGGTTCACTTTCGGCATCGCCGAACAAGTCTTCGACACGGCGCTCGAGCGCGCGCGCCAGACGCAGCGCCACATCCACCGCGGGCAATGCGCGGCCGCTCTCGATCGCATGCACGCTCTGCCGACTGAGACCAACGGCCGCGCACAGCGCGGCTTGGGAAAGTCCAAGCGCTTCGCGCACCTCTCGCACCCGATTCGGCACCGCTTCGGTCATGACAGGCTTGCTTTACCTCATGACAAGTATTCCTGTCATGAGAAAGCAGCCAGAATTCGCGCGCGGTTTTGTTTCCGGCGCGTTGCGCGGCAAAAGCGCCGCGCTTTAGCGGGTTCGACGCGAAGCGGGCTTGTTGCTCGATGCGGGCGCGGCGCTAGCGGCCGAAGGCGCGGCAGCGCTCGGCGCAGTCAGCATCGCTGCGGCGCCCGGCAAAGGCGCGGCACTCGACAAGAGTGCGGGGCGCACGCCGATCGCGCGGGGCGGATTCAGGTCGACCATGCCCGCCGCTGGCGCGCTGGCGTTCGCCGCACTCTGCACTTGACCAGATGCCCGCGCCAAGAGCAGACCCACTACCGCCGCAGCGGCCGCCAAGCCGCCGATCAGAAGCGGTTTGCGCATGCGCGGGGGCGGCACGCTGAGCGCAAGCAACGGCCGCAGTGTCGGCATCATGCTGCGCCGCACCGCTATCGGGACGGCTTCGCGACGCGCGACGACGGTGGCGTCGAGGGCGATCGCGCGCAGTGACGTGACGCTGCTCTTGGATGTTCCGCCACTGGCCTCCCGACCTCCGGCGTCGACCACGATCTCCGCGCGGCGAATTGCTTCGCGCTTCTTGGCACCGCGATCGCCTACGGTGTCGGCCATAAACGTGCGCAGCTGCGACTCGAAACCGAGCTCGAACGCCTGAGGCACGCCGCGTTCCAAGGCCAAGCGCATCTCTTCTGCGGTGGGCCAGCGTCGATCACGGTCCTTCTCGAGCGCCTTCATCACCACGGCTTCGAGGGTGCGTGAGTAGCTCGTCTTCAGCGCCGAAGGCCGTACCGGTGGGTCGTTGCTGAGGATATTCTGCAATGTCGCAGCCGAATCCTTGCCTTGAAACGGATGTCGGCCGGTCGTCAACTGGTACAGCGTCACACCCACCGCGAACAAATCCGAGCGCGGATCCACTCTGCCACCGACCACTTGCTCGGGCGCCGCGTAACCAAAGTTCCGCTCGATACGATTCTCTCGTCCGAGCGTCCGATCCTGGCGCTTGGCGCGAGCGATACCGAAGTCCACGAGCTTTGCGATCCCGGAATAGCTGACCAAGATATTGTCGGGGGTGACCTCGCGATGCACCACCTGGCAGCGACGTCCTTGCTCGTCGCAATGTTCGTGGGCCGCCTGCAAGCCGCGCAACGTCTGACCGATCAGGTTCACGGCAACCAAGAGCGGCACTCCGCCTCCCAGCTCAGCGCTCTCCATCACTTGCCGGAGCGGCTCACCGTCCACCCACTCCAGCACCGCGTACAGCGTGCCTTTCTGCTCGTCGAGTTCGAGCGTCTGGGCCACGTTGGCGTGTTGAATCAACGCGGCGACGCGCAGGTCTTCGAGCAGACGCTGCTCCATGTTCTGCGAGTCCCCGGGCGCGGGGAGCAGCGTTTTGATCGCGACGAGCTTGTGAAAGCCGCGTGCGCCTCGTAGGCGCGCAGCCCAGACTTGCCCGAGCCCACCTCGTGCCACCGGCATGAGCAGCTCATAGCGACCTAGTTTCTGACCTGTGTGTAGGCGGATCGGATCACGAAACACGATGAGTTCTCACCAGGGCGAGCCCTCAGTACGGCGCGCCGTGCGGGAGAATTAGTGGCGTTCTTGCACCGATTTTACGGAAATTGTTCGGCGAGGCCGCCCACGCCGACTGAATTTCGGGCTCGAATGGCGCCGGCCAGCAGGGAAAAATACCCAAGATCTTGCGGGAAAACCGGTTCCGCAACGCGCGGTGGACAAAACGAAAGAAGCTGCCCGGTGTCGGACAGCTTCTCACCATCAGCGCTGTTGTACGTCGCCGTCGATCAGATGACCGGCTTCATCGCGGTCATATAGGCGCGCAGCACGGTACCGATCTGCTCGACGGGGTGATTGCGGATCTCGGCGTCCACGCGGACCAATTCGCGGTTCGAAACCGCGTTGTCCTTGAGCTCGAGGCCTTTGCCGATCACGTCCGTCTCGACCTTGAGCATGAACTCGCGCAAGAGCGGGCGACACGCGTTGTCGAACAAGTAGCAGCCGTACTCGGCGGTGTCGGAGATCACTTTGTTCATCTCGTACAGCTTCTTGCGCGAGATCAGGTTGGCGATCAGCGGAGTTTCGTGGAGCGACTCGTAGTATGCGCTCTCGGCCTTGATGCCAGCGTCGGTCATGGTCTCGAACGCGAGTTCCACGCCGGCCTTGACCATCGCAACCATCAAGATCCCCTTGTCGAAGTACTCCTGCTCGCTGATCGTCACGTCAGCGGGTGAGGTCTGCTCGAACGGAGTCTTGCCGGTGGCTTCGCGCCACGCGAGCAGGTCTTTGTCGCCCGCTTTCCAGTCCGTCATCATCGTGGTCGAGAACTTGCCGCTGATGATGTCGTCTTGGTGCTTCTGGAAAAGCTGCGCCATGATCTTCTTCAGCTCGAGCGAGAGCGCGTGGGCCTTGAGCTTCGCCGGGTTGCTCAAGCGGTCCATCATGCCGGTGATGCCGCCGAACTTGAGCGCTTCGGTCACGGTTTCCCAGCCGTATTGGATGAATTTGGCGGCGTAAGCTTTATCGATACCCTTTTCGACCATCTTGTCGAAACAGAGCAGCGACCCCGTCTGCAGCATGCCGCACAAGATGGTTTGCTCACCCATCAAGTCGCTCTTCACTTCGGCGACGAACGAGCTCGCGAGCACGCCCGCGCGGTCACCGCCGGTGCCGCAAGCCAAGGCCTTGGCGACCGCCCAGCCCTTGCGCTCCGGATCGTTCTCCGGGTGCACCGCGATCAGAGTCGGGATGCCGAAGCCGCGCGTGTATTCGACACGCACCTCCGACCCCGGACCCTTGGGCGCCATCATCACCACGGTGATGTCCTTGCGGACCTGCATGCCCTCTTCGACGATGTTGAAGCCGTGCGAGTACCAGAGCGAGGCGCCCTTCTTCATCAACGGCAAGAGCGCACCCACGACGGGGGTGTGCTGCTTGTCGGGTGTCAGGTTGCCCACGACGTCGGCCGTCGGGATCAGCTCTTCGTACGTGCCGACCTTGAAACCGTTCTCGGTCGCGTTGCGGTAGCTCGCGCGCTTCTCGGCGATCGCTTCCTTGCGCAAGGCGTAGCTGACATCGAGCCCGCTGTCGCGCAGGTTCAAACCTTGATTGAGGCCTTGCGCACCAGCGCCGACGATGACGATCTTCTTGCCGCGGAGAACGCCGACACCGTCGGTGAACTCGCTCTTGTCCATGAAGCGACACACGCCAAGCTGCTTGAGAGCCTCGCGAAACGGCAGTGAATTGAAGTAACTCATCGGCACAAACCTCGGTGTTCCTGAAACGGACCCTTTTGGGGAGGGAGAAACCCACCTTTTGGGGGCGGGGCCCCAAAAGTCTGGGGTGGGGCCTCGCTGAATTCACTTCAGCGGGGCGGGGGT